>Ga0208629_100565_pt1 | contig 17424 bp, 9 predicted proteins | sample LakWasMet19_HOW5_2_FD_183865 | JGI IMG/M metagenome (GOLD analysis project Ga0208629, IMG submission 183865) | Freshwater sediment methanotrophic microbial communities from Lake Washington under simulated oxygen tension - Sediment Metagenome... | ecosystem: Environmental > Aquatic > Freshwater >...
GACAGCCCACTCGAAGCAGCAGCCCCCGCGGGCAGGCCGAATGCGATGACGCCATGGCTGTTCTGCGACACGGCGGGCTGGGACAAAGCGCTCGAATCGCGAGAATGAAACGGACTGACAGAGGGAGGGTGGGGGTGAGCAAGTGCCGAGCCAGGGGCGGGCCGCCCGACAACACGGGAGCCTGCAGGCGAGCCTGAGCTGGCTGCCGCACCGTCCGCACTCCGACCGGTCGCCGCAGGAGCAGCGCTGGCATCATCGTCGTCAAAGTCGCCGTCAGCGTGTTTGCTGCCGCCGAATTCGCCGTCTTCGTCGTCGTCGCCCTCCATGATGACCGGAATGCCGAAGACCGTGGCGGACCCTGTGAGGAACGGAACTCGCGGGCCGTCGCCGTGGGCTGTGGCTAGCCCTTCAGAAGGTACCAATAGAGCTGACGCCGCGTCAGCTGCCGCGCTCCTGCCCGCCCCTGTTGTGGTTGATAACAGGTGTGCCGCGGCGCCAGCTGCAGCCTGCATCTCACGCAGCAGCTCTGTCTCGCTTCGATAGCTTGAGAACGGGTTGCGCTGCCGGGTGGGCGGCCGGGCGGCGTCCAGCTGCTGCCGAAGGCGCATGTGCGAGGTGGGCAACCGGGCGCTAGCTGCAGGGCGACGGCGACTGGGTCGGTGCAGCGAGTCCGGAGAACTAAGTCCAGGCCGAGACGCGCCGTCTTCTGCAGCCATCGCTGCATCGCTCGTGCGGCGGCCATCGGACGCGCCTTCGGCCCCGGCAAACGAGACTTCGCCTCCGAAGAGCAAACGCGCGGCCCCTTCAGGCTGCACATCGAGTTCGCCCTGCCTGCTGATCAGCCAGCCGCGACCTCCGAGAAGCTCGGTCGACTCGAGTGCACGCTGCGGAGTGACCCCGGAATCCGCATTGCCGATGAACTCGTTCGCAACAACAGCCCCGTCACCTAAGCGACTGCCTGTCCGGCTGTAAGTAGCGCTCCGAGTCGCGCGAGTGGACGGCCGGGCAGTCAGCCCTGAGGCGGCGGCGGCGCGCTCCGCCTGCATCACACAAACGGCAGGTGCAAAGCAGCTCACTGAGCCGATAATTTGCGAGCAGAGCCCGGCAGCCCAGATGCCTTTCGTCAAACTGTTGAGCGGTGTTGGCGGTGTTTTCCTACGGAGACAACACCGGGCTAAAAACAAAAAGACAGAAGTTCAAATCGCCATTGACTACCTGAAAACGGATTGGTCAAGGGTTCAATCGCGCATTCGAATCGTCGTCGCATTCGGGCAACACATCGCCAGGGGAGAACCCAGCAGAAGTGTGCCGAGAGCGTGTGTACACTCTCAGCATATTTGAAGACTGGGTTTGGGCCAACCGTGCAGCCATCTGATTCCAGCAGTTGCTGGGTCCGAACACGGCACCAGGGCAGCGGCTGCTCCGGCAGCGCAGCAGCAAGGCCGTGTGGCCTTTATCCTGGCCAGAAACAGCAGCAACTGCGCAATATCACCCGCGATTTGGGTTCCCTAAGCCAACGTGTTGATTCCAATGCAACGCGCCGCAGCGGCCACAAAGACTGCCGCCAGGGCACGAAGCAAGGAAAACACGAAGTTCGTTGCCATCGTGTTCTGCTCTATCGGCGCAGGCTACTATTTTTTGCGCAAACGAAACACATCGGGTGCGCTGACCCAGGATCCTGAAAAGGCGCCGCAAACACGACACATGGTGCCACTCGCGGACCGTCTTGATCGGGAGCGCATCCGGATGCTGCTGGAAGAAGATGAGGCCTCCAAGGTCGCACCTGTCCCGACCAGTACGCAACCTGCTCGCTTGCAGTGATAAGGCTGTCAGCCAGTTTCGTCGGGCAACCAGCCAAGCCCCTTTGAGAACGCCATGTGCGTGGCTGCAGACACCGCACATCTGAGTGATTGCACACACCTCCTAGAAACTGAGTGCAAGCCCCTGCATCGGCGAGCGCTACCCACCGGCCAATCGCTAGCCATGCGGAGGCCTCTGGGGTAACCAGCGCTACACAATGGCCCGACTGCCTCGGCATCGTGATGCCTTCGTTGCGGTTGCTGCGTCGATAATTGGGCCCCCTCGCCCCTGCCCTCTTCGGAACTCGAGAGCGGAGCGGGCGCCACGAGGCTGGCAGACGAACGACTCTTGGGCGGGCGCAGCGACCCGCGCAGCCGCACAACTCTGGAGTGTGTCTTTCGATCTTAGGAGGCGCAGAGTGCTTCCTGCTGTTCGAATTCGAGAATACCGGCCGCCACTTCAATGGCAGCCGTTCGACGGGTTTGTGGGACCGTCCACAGGCAACGCCTCCCACAGCCCTCGCGACCGCCGCAAGCTCAGAGCCAGCTCAGAGCTCCGCGGAGCGAAGGCCTCACGCGATGCTCTCCACGGCCGCTGCGGCCTCAGCCCGGTGCACCACAGGCGCCTCCCCGCCAGCCCGCAGCTCCATGCCCGCATGCACCGCCACGCTCTCCACCCGCCGCTCCTGCGCCGCGTTGAAGTGGGCGGGGTAGCGGGATGGGTGGTCCTCCATCGACGCAGCGGCCGCCGCCGCACCGCTGCCGCTGTTGTGCCGCATGTGGCCATGCACTCCCTCTACACCGCTGTCGCCCGCGTCCACGCCGTACAGGCGCCGGCGCCGCACATTCGACCCCGGCAGCAGGCGGCCGGGCACGCCGTCTGAGAGCCCCAGGGCCGTCTGCGCGACCGTGAGCCCGTCCAGCCCAATGTTGATGGCGGACTGGAAGACGGTAGCCGTGCCGAACTGGCGGAAGCGCGAGAAGCGCTTGTTGGCGGAGGTGTAGTACTGGCCGCTCGCGTCGGAGCCGCTCCACACGACGAACAGCTTCATGTCGCAGGACGAGTTCGGGATGGTGACGTTGCTGCTGCTGGTGTTGCTGGACGTCGGCGTGGGGGACGGCGTGCTGGCCAGCGACGCGTTCGCGCTCGCCGTGGGCGTCGCGCTGGGGGTCGGGGTCTGGGTGGGGGAGCGCGTGGCGACGGGGGTCGCGGAGGGGGTCGGCGTGCTGGGGTAGCACGTCGCCATGCTCGTCTGGCAGGACATGTAGTCCGCCGACTGTGCGCGCTGGTACGTGCCGTTAATCGCGTTGGGCACGCACGTGGACGCGTCGTTCGACGCGCAGAAGTAGCACCCGTCGTCCCACGCGACGTACGTGGGCACGCCCTTCTCCATCGTGATGATCGCGGTCAGCAGCGGAAAGGTGTACGCGGACGTCAGCGTGGCGGTGCAGCCGTCGTACGTGAACTGCTTGTAGATGCGCGGCGAGGTGGTGGTCACGCCGAGGTAGGTCACGTCGATAGTGGAGTAAAACGTTCGCGGGTCGCTGCCCGTCGTGCAGTTGAACACCACGTCCGTGATGTCGTTCACCCAGCCGACGCCGTCCAAGATGTAGCCCGATCCCGTGGGGAACGCGTAGTTGGCTGCGGGGGGACGGAGGAGTGGTGGTGTGTGGAGGAGGAGAGGAGAGGGAAACGTGTGGTGAAAGGGCGAGCGAGCAGGGGACAGAAGGGCCGCGAGTGCGGGTGGGGCAACAAGCATGGGGTCACGGGAGGGCTCAGCGGGCGTGCTGGCAGTAGACCTGACGGCCGATGATGAGTGCGTGTGAGCGTGTGGTGTTACCCGCTCCTCAACGGGCCGCACAGCTCTAACGCCCGCCAAGCGCGATCGACCTGGCAGCATGGCGTGACGGCCGAAAAGTGCGTACAGCTGACACCTCCGAACCCGCTCAAGCTCGCATCGCAAGCTTCTGGTGAGCAGCGGCAGGAGTAGTCGGGGGGACTACTGCAGCCAGAGGGCTTTCAAGCGGAGAAGCCGCACGCCGGGCCGTCACAACCGTTGCATAACGATCGAAACATTGTGGCTTCCATGTGGATGAGTCTCCGCAACTCGGGTCGTCGGTCAAACTGGCGCGACCCCTGCCAGTTCTTGCCGGCATGCGTCACAGCTAAACCAAACTTCTTGAGCGGCCAACTTCGCAGCACAGTCCTCAAATTGCAGCCGCGGATTCACTCACTTCCAACCACCTGAAAGGCAGAAAACGCATCCACTTTTGGGGTGAACATGCTCCTTACTTTTCCATTCAGATTGATGCAAACCGACGTAGAGTCACCTATGGATACAGTCGTCGACGATGACGTCCCCGGCAACCCGCAGAACGTGCTGTTGTACGTGAACTGAGCGCTAGCTGAGACCGGCCATGCCACGGCAACAAGCAACCCCAATGCGGACGCAGCCGCGCCTCTCGAACTCGAAGGCATCTAAATGGGGTATTGGGCCTCGCACAGGGAGAAGTTGAGGAAGCGTACCGAGCGCCACGAAGGCGATAGGTCGCCGCAAACTGGGTCGAAGTGCCCTTGCGGTTGCTCTGCGGGCGCGCCCTGCGGAAGAACGCGGTGCAACAGATCGCGCCGGCGTAGTCGACGTGCACAAAGGAGCAATTGGAGTCGTTTCCGCTGCGGGGCTGCGACAACGATGCACACTCATGGCTGCATGCATGCGGTTTCGCACCTAGGGTTACACAGGTAGACGCACAGAGATTCTGGTTGTGCACCGGGATTCGAGAAGAGATTGCAAGTGTTTGATCGTACTCGTGCAGCCCTGCGATTTATGACATCAGTGCTATTGACGTGCCGCTCGGAGACAAGGCCGCTTCGAACGGTGTCGTGCGCTTGACTCCTTGCTCTCGCAGAACACAAAACCTCAGAATGGCTGAGGCCCGTGCACCAAGCTCCGCAGCCGGAGCAGGCGCAGCTCTGACTCTCGAAGGCTTCACGTTATGCGTCCCCGCGCTTGGCATTGGAAATGTGTGCCAGCTCGCACTCGACTGCCTTGTGTCCACGTTGCTGAGGACCCCCGACAGCGGTATCGAACACTGCGGGCACTTCTCCTCAGCTGCCCTGCGAGCTGTGATTGGTAGCGACCCTTACCTTGGTACCAAAGGCCACGTCTCACGCAGTGCTGACATATACGTTCTGCGCAAGGCGAAGGTTGCCTTCCTGGTCGTGCGCGCGTTCGCTCACAAAGGCCAGCACGAGCTCTTTGTGCAGCACGTCGTCGACTTCGCGCGGTCCGCAGGCGTGGCAAAGATTTTGCTGCTGTCCGGCGTGGATGCCGCGTTCACGCCGGAGTGCATGATGGAGGTGGCCGCGGGAGCACCCACGCAGTGCCGCGTCGCAACCCTCTCAGCGGTTCAGCTTCCGCCCTCAGCGGTGGAGGCCGGTGGAAAGATCTCACCCGTACACGCGGTCGATGGCGCCGCCGTCGCTGCGGGCGCTACCCCGCTGCTGCACGCCGTGGGCTCTGAGATCGCTGCGTCCTGCGGCGAGGCGTGGTCCAGCGGCAGCGAGGTGCCGGAGTCACCGTCCCTCGACGCCGTTGCGCGGATGTATGACGGGGGCAGCCACCACGCGCCCGCGATCGGCCTCGGCGAGGACTCCTCGGCGGCGCCGGCGGTGCCCGGGTGGCGCCCCATTGACTCAAAGCGCGCGCAGCGGCTGACTGGGGCCCTGTTCGGCGGCGGGCTGTGGGGAACAGGCTACACGCCCTGCTTCGTGCGCCGCGTGCTGAGTGACCTCGATGCCGAGGCGCCCGCGCCGACCGAAGGCGCCTCGGGCGGGAAGATGCCGGGCCTCACCGCCCTGCTCGCCTTCACGCACGCGGGTGAGGGAAACATTGCCTACGCCGCGGAATTCGCGCACCTGACTGCGCTGTATCTCGGCATCGAGCCCACGCTGCGCGGAGGCGTCCACGCAGCCCCCAGCACAGCGGCTGTCGTCTCGCCGGGGCGCGGGGGCAAGGCGAAGGCTGCAGCTGCTGCGGCGACGGGGCCATTGGAGGTCAAGACTGCCGGGGGCCTCGCGTTCGTTCTTCCACCGTACTTTCGGCACCTCGCGGGCCCGCCGCCGGACCTGACCACCGGGATGTACGGCTTCTGAACTCCCCGCGCGTGGCTGCTCACCATACGCGCGTCGCCGGCTTGCCGCGCGGTGCCCGTACTTCGCTACGGCGGTGCAAGTTCAATTGTGTGGCGATTGAGTCACGAATGTTGTGCAAGCTCGCATTTGTGGGTTCGTGACACCTCCCGCGTCAATTTGAATGGCACAATGCATACTGCGTGGGACAAGGATGTCAGGCACGCGAAATGAACACCGCAACCTTTGAGTAGCGTGTCGTACGGGCTTGCGTCGCCCATCAACGCCGTGTGGAGGCTGGCTTCTCTTGACGCGCAGCTGCCACAATGCAGCGCGAATACGCGCTGCCCACACCGCTTCACAGCGCGCTCCAGTCCACGCTGTCTGGCCCACTCCCTGCCGCCTTCTCTGGTGTCACAGCCCCGCGGAGCCTCAACCTTGAGCGCTTGCAGCTGCAAAACGTGTTTGTGCTGCTCGACGATGCAATTCACAGGCGTCGGCTCGACCAGGCTCTGCTCTTGCTCTCAACCGCGCTTAGAGAATACAATGTGTACCCTCACATGGTGTCTTCTGCCGCGCTGAGCATATACTCGCTGGCTTCGTCCATCGAGGCTGCAACTGCCAGCGCTGCGCTTCAAGAAGCGTTGCCGCGAGCGACATACCCCAGGCCATCGCCGATCGCGCCAAGCCCGTTTGCCACCGTGCGAGACCGATGCGTCGAGCTGCTCGAGTTTTTCGTGGACGCCGCGCGCTCGCCCGCGTCGCAGCTGCAGCTGGCGGTCACGGTGCTGGCGACCCTGTGCCGCGCCGACGGGCTGCCGCTCGCGCATGACTTCCTGCACGCGCTGGCCCACCGTGACCTGTTCGAAGCGGACTCCCGCATCCACTACTACCGCGGCCTCGTGGCGCTCGGTCGGTTTCAGCGCCTCAGGTCGGGTGCTGCTGGGTTTGGCAGCGCCGCCGGGTTTCCTGGGCGGGCAGGGGCGGCTGCAGGCAGGCCGCCGAGTGTCCCGTTGCGCCTCGGCGCTCCCATGCGAAACCCGTACGGCGGCGATGCCGAGAGCTCTGACGACGAGGAAGAGGAGGGCCGCAGGTCATCAAAGGGTCGCCGCACTGCAAAACGCGCCGCAGCGCCGGCGGCGGCGGCGGCTGCTGCTGCCGTGCGCAAAGGCAAGCCCGCTGCGAAAGCGGCGGCAGCGTCACGGCCGCTTGCTCCCGCAAGCAGTTCTACGGGTAGCTTTCTTGACGACGGCTTTGGGCGCGATGCGGAGGAGGACGAAGGCGGTGAGGGCGACGGTGATGACGGCGACCTCGCAGGCCTGAGCGAGCTGCTGGGGCTCGGAGAGGACGATCTCGGCATGGCTGCGCCAGCGCCTCGGCGGGCAGTACACCCGACGCCTGCCGCTGGCAGTAGCAGCAGCCGTGGGCCTGTGGATGCTGCCACGGGGAGCGAGGCGGCAGTGCTGCCGCGCAAGGGCGTGCGATTCGCGGATGAAGCCGCGACGAATGTTGCTGCCGCCCCCATCGGTCGTCCGCGTGCTCCTCTCGGAGCTGCCTCGACGGCCCCTGGGGCCCCAGCGTCGGCGGTATCTGGAACTGCAGCCCGTGCTGCGGCCGGGGGCGCAGTCGCAGCCGGACCGACAGTTGGGTCAAAGCGTCGTCAGCTGGACGGGGTATCGGCTGCTTCAAGCGCGGACGCCGCGAGTACAGGTGCCGACGGATCGACAGAAGCTCCGAGACACGCCAATCCGAAGCGCCGCCGGCGGGCAAGCAGCGCCAGCTCCGCCAGCAGTGAGGGGAGCCTGGCCAGTAGCGCTGGCTCTGTCGAAGCCCCTCAGCGCAGCGGCCAGGCAGGCGACCCTGCAGGCGCGCCAACGGAGGGCTGGTGGCTGAGCCGCAGCAAGCAGCTGCTCTCCAGTCTCACGCTGGAGCAGCAGGCGTCGCTGCACGAGGCGGAGACGAGCCTCTCCGCTGTGGTGGACCGCATTCGCTGCAGCGATGACGACGCGGCAGCATTTCTTGCGATGCGCCGCGCCGCCGGGCTGCTCGGGCCGCATGCAGAGGCAACGCCAGGTTGCGCCCTCGCGACACTGCTGACACGGCTGCACCACCACCATCATCATCATCACCAGGGTTGGCCGAGCGCGGGGGCTGAATTTGGCACTGGCGGCGTTGGTGCCATGGCTGGCGCCGGCAACTCATCTGCTTTCGCTGGACGAAAGAGCCGCAAGGGGCCGAAAGGCGACGGTCGTGCTTCCTCCGCAGGCGCCCCCGCACAGCGCAGTATCCTGCACGAAAACAGTGTGGCCCCGCTGCTGCCGCCCCACGCCATGCTCAGCCTGCCAGCCCTCGCTCCTGCGGCTGTGGCGGCGGCTGAGGCCCTCCGACACGTTTCCCACAAGCGCCACCGCTGGCGCATGCAGAGCGACGCGGCCGCAGCGGCGCCGAACGCGCTGACGGAGGCACACGTCGGGGCGTCCGTCGCTCTGCTCGCTCGCATCCGCGGCCTGCTGCGCGGGCAGCACAAGGCGGCGCTGCTCGGCTGCTGCGCCTTCCTGGGAGACGGGCTGCGTGTCCTGCGCCGCCTGGACATGGTTGGCGCCTCCGCGCGCCTGGCCCGAACCACTGGGGGTACTGCTGGTGCCTCGGGTGGCGCCCGGTTTGCAGGGCTCGAGTGTGGAGGCAGTGCTGCTGCAGCGGCAGCGCTTGGGCGCGATGATCTCCTGGATTTGCTCGAGGAGGACGGCGGCGGCCCGCGCAAGGCCACTGTCCCCCTGCTGCCTGCTACTGCGGCCGTGACGGCACCCGCAGTGCTGCTGGCTGCGCTGCCAGCGCTGCACTGGCCTCTGTGCGCCGCTGCTGTTGCGGCTGAGGCTGCAGCTGCTGGTGCGGCTGCCATGCCATCGCCCCACATCGCCGCTGCCGTGCTGCCAGAGCTAGGCACCCCCGCTGCCCTGCCGCGTCGCAATTCGGCTGCGCCAGGCGCAGGCGCGTCATCGACAGGCTGGATTCTGCCGCGCTTGTCGACAAATGACAGCGACCGCATCGGCCCCGCGTTGCACAGTCGCAGCGGTTCCTCGTCCAGCAGCGTAGCTGCTGCTTCACCAGGAGGGTTGTCACACGCCACACCTACCGGCGCGCCCCGCAGCGCCAGCGGCGCCCCAAGGATCGGGGCTCGCGGCACGCCTGGGGGCGGCCTGGACGACAGTGCCCTCATCGACGGCCTCATAGCAGCCGCCTTTGACGAGATGGATGGTGACGACGACAACGACGCAGGCGCAGCGGATGCAGGCGCAGCGCAGGCGAATGGCCACGAGGCGAGGTCTGATCAGGCAGGTGCCGATGCGGCAGAGTCGGATGCCTCCTTCAACGAAGATGGCGCTTCGGATGGCAGTGACGGTGATGCTGCTGGTGCTACTGGTGGCGCGGCAAGTGGCTCTGCAAGCAGCGGTCGGTCTGTCAGCCGCGGCGGCTCCAGAAGCGGCACAATTCTCTCCCCCACAACGGCGACTGCTCCAAGCCACGGCGCCAGCGCGCCTGCGGACGGCAGGAAGGCCAGCCGACGTGCAGAGGCCGCTGCCCGCAAGGCCGCGAAGGCAAACGCCTCGCACGACCGTGCGCTGGCCGCCTTTGCGTGCGTGCCTGCCGCCGCCTCGTGGGCGGATTTGCTTCGGGAGTACCACCTTCCACTAGCTGCCGCGGCCACGCTGCTGCTGCCTCCCGTGCTCTCGATCGCTGGCGCGACTCTGGGCTGCGCGGGCGTGGGGGCAGCCGCCGCAGCAGCACCTGCGTCGGCACCCGCGGCAGCGCTGCTGCACCAAGCCGCCGCCGTGGCGTCGCCGGTGCCGCTGTTTCCTGGCCTGCTTGACGCGGCGCGGGCGGCGGCTGCATTGTACGCAGCTGCACTGGAGGAGTCGGAGGGCGTTTCGCACTGCCCGCGGCGCCGGACGCTGTCTGCCCTTGGATTTGGCGTGCGTCGACGCGTGCGGAAGGCTCTTCGCGGCATCACTGTAGGCCTCGGCCTGACGCAGCCGGAAGGTGGAGACGCAGAGGGTGGAGCAGAGGGCGGAGCCGAAGGTGGGACAGAGGGTGGAACAGAGGGTGCAGGAACACGGCATCTGGCTGGAGCGACAGCGCCTTCGCTTGGGCACGCAGCAGCGTCCACGACAGCGACGGGGCTGTTTGCTGGCCCCGCGCGCGTGTTCTTTCAGCCTTACCAGCCGGCGGTGCCGCAGCGCCTGCCGCCGCTTCCGCTTGCTTCGCCGCTACTGCTGCAGTGGCGGCTGCAACCGTCCGCTGCCCTGTCGCTGCTGCTAAGGCACCCGCCGCGGTCGAGTCTTCTGAGCTACTGTGGACTTGCGATGTTGCTTGCGGCTGCAGACGGCACCGGCCGCGTGCCGGTGTCTACCGTTGCCTCTGCGCTGTCTGCGGCGACGTCTGCATCGAGTGGGTCAGGGCGCAGGGGTGATGGTGACGCGGGAGACTCTCAGGCGGCTCCCTCAGCGCTCAGGCCGGATGCAGCGCTGCGGCTGCGGGCGAGCCCGCTGCCAGTGCAGCTGCTCGTCCGTCTCGCGGACGAGGCGGGGATGCTGCACTGGCTGCCTGCGCTGCTGACGCCCTACAGCCCCTTGCCCGCCCCGCCACAGGCCACGCTGCCAGCGTCGTGGCCTCCACTGCCGCTCACCCCATCTCCGCTGGCTGTGGGCGCACGGCCACCAGCACTGGCTGCAAGCTCGCATGCGGGTGCGGCTGCTGACATGCCATCGCTGTCCCAGCTCGCTCACCTGAGCGCGGCGTATCTTCCAACGTCTGCGAGTGCCGGTTCTGGAGCTGGTGCCGCCGCCGGCAGTCTGGTGGCTTCGTTTGGCATGCGTGGTGCGTCTGGGCTTCCCTCCGTGGCGGACATGGCTACCGCCGCCATGGCATCCGCCGCTGACACTGCGGCCGCCATGCGTGCGAGGTCACTGGTCGGCAGCGAGGCGCCGCTGCCGGCTTGGCTCGCTGCAACCGCCGCACCGACCCACCCTACAGCGCCGGCTCATGCTTCGGTGTTCCAATGCGCTGGGGCATCTGCAGAGCCCGCCTCACCGTGGGCAGTGGAGCACAGCCAGCTGCCGTCAGCGCAGGCGTTTGGTGTGCAGCAGGTGCGCGGCATCGAGCGAACGCTAGCAGCCATGCCCCTACCGCCAGCTCTCTCACGGGCTGCCGCGGCGTCTGCCCGTGAATTGAACGCCGCTGCAGCGCAGGAGGAGGAGGCGCGACGAAGCGCTGCTGTTGCCAGTAGTACCGGTGCCGGCGCACGGCCCGCCCCAGCGGGAGCATCGAACGCGGCTTCAGCGAAACCATCGCAATCAGCCGCTGCGGTGCAAGGCGCGGACGCCGACAACGACGCTGATGCAGCTGCAGGGGAGGCGCAGGAGCGCCTGACTGGGGAGCAGCAGGCCGCTCTGGTGCGATATGCTGTGCTGCTGATGCTGCGCCTGCTCGTGGCCGAGTAGCTGGAGCTGTGCGTATGACGTCTCACGCAGGCTTGTGGCGGAGTAGCCGGCAGGTTGCGAACGGCGCCTCGCGAAGGGGGCATGGGAGTGGGTGTAGGCGTGGCTGCGTGATCGCGGAGGCTGCAGCAACCGGGCGATCCGAGCGCTGTCGCGGTCACGAATTGTTCTCCGATCCCTCGGTGCTCCAGATCCGTGCAGATCCCGTTTGCAACTGCGGCCGAAGGTTAACCTTCACGTCCCGCATTTCGCAACAGCGCGCGGTCTCGATCGAGCTGCAGCACGCCCATCAACATTCCTGCGCGCGGCCATGGCCACAGTATACTTCGGAGCTCAAGTCGCATGATTTTGATTGAACGCCAGCTGAACTCGAACTTCAGCCGAAAATTTTTGTCAGTGGATTGATCATGACAATTGCCACTGGAACCTAGCTACCTAGGTATAGCTTGCTCAATTGCAGTCGATATCCGCGCCGGCGGCCGCCCCCGGGCCGCTCGCGCAGCTCAATCCTCGCCCTGCAGGCGCTGGGCGTAGAAGGTGCCCGTCACGACCGCTATCGCGTTGATGGCGGCCACCAGGCCCGCATGTAGGCCGCGCTGCGACGCCACCAAGCCCGCTTGTTTGGCGCCCCCTCCACCCGCGGCATCACCCGCAGTGGCAGCCGCACTGCCAGCCGCACTGCCAGCGGCTCCCACGGATGCGCAGTAGCCACCAGCGGCTGCAAGAACCGCTGCCGAGGGCGGCGGAGGCGGCGGCGGGTGCCGCGCCAGCCACTCGCGCGTGCGGCGGCACAGCACAAACAGCTGCCGCAGCACCGCGGAGGAGTCACTGAGCAGGGGCGTCTCCAGGCGCAGCAGCAGGCCGTATAGCCACGCGGCTGCGGCTGGGGTGATGAGGTAGCCTCCCCTCGCTGCAGCTGCGACCTGGTTGAGTGTAGTCCCAGCCTGTGGAGCCGCGGCAGCGAGGAAGTCAGGCCGGTTGATTGCAGGGGCGGCGGAGCTGTCAGTGGCGGGCATTCCACCTGCCTCGCCATCGCCCGCCAAGCTGTTGGTACTGACCTCGCCTGCGCCTGCAACAACTACTGCGGCACCACCCACGCCGGCTGCGCCATGCAGTGCCGGTGCCCCCTCCGTGTCAAAGAGGGCTGAAGTTATCATCGTCCCTCGCAGCAGGGCCACGGCACTCAGGCGTGCACCCGCGCCCGCACGCTGCCGCTCCGGCGCTGCCCCGAGCCCCGCATGAGCCACGCTACCGGCTGCAGGCTGTGGCTGCTGCGGTGAGACGGCTGCGCCCGTCGCATTGACGCCAACCGGCGCAGCGTTGCCGGCCGCTGACGTGCGTTGTACCGCACTCGCGGCGCCAGCTTCGGCCTGCGTGAGCAGCTCCAGACGGCGCGCGAACCAGCCCACGAGGCGGCGCAGCGTCCGGTTCGCCTCCAGCTGATCGAGGGACAGCAGCGCAGACTGCAGCGGCACCGTCAGGCCCGCATCGCTGCCGCTGCTGCTGCCGATACTGCCGTGCTGTCTTGAGGGCAGCCCCGCAGCAGCAGCAGCAGCGCCATCGCCTGTACCACCGGCTGCGCAAGCGGCTCCTGTCGCCCCGGGATGAGCGGGATAGTCAGACGCGCCTGCGCCATCGACAAAGGGATCGGGGCCGCCTGCACCAGCCAGAAACTCCACGGGGACGTGAAACTCCACATCTCCGAGCCCCTCCAGGCCCAACTCGTCCTCCTCTTCCTCGTCGTCCTCGCCCCCCTCCGCGCCCTCCTCCCATGCTTTCGCCTCCTCCTCATCCCACGCTGCCTCCCCTCCCTCTGCCTCCGCCATCTGAGATGCCGCCTGGTCTCCTGCAGCCGGTGCAATGCCCTGCTCGCCAGCGCTTGTCCCACTCCCACCCCCCGAGTAAGCCATTACAACCGTTGCGCCCGGGGAGGTTGGCACGTACGGACCGAGACCAGAGGCAGAAAAATTCGACGCTGTGAGGGCGTTGTAGGGGTGGCGACTACCAGCAGCCGGAGGCGGCGTTGCCGAGCCGCTCTTCTGCCGCAACCCACCGGCGTCGTAAGCACTACTACCAGTGCCAGTGCCAGCGAAATCCTCGTCGCCATCGTCCCCGTCATCCGCCTGGCCGCCCCTCCAGCGCTTGGCCGCAGGGGGCTGCAGGGCGGACAGACCATGGGCGCCCCCCGCTACCGCTGCCCCGTTGGAGACAGCCATCTCGTGCGTGGACAGCGGCAGCGGCAGCCTGCGCTTAGCGCCACTGGCCGCCCCGCCCGCGGCAACGCCAGCCGCAGCGCCGGCAAAGCCATCGGTGCAGGGGGCTCCCCCAGCCCTTTCAGCCACCTCGACATCCAGCAGCTCCACGGGACCCGGCCCGACGTCGGCCCAGCCGAAGCAGGCCACGAGCCAATCCTTGACGTTGGCTGATTTGGGCATGGGGCAGCCGGGCGGCGGCCGCACGTCTTTGCGCGTTTCAACCAGCTTCTCGCGGCGCTGCAGCGTCTGCCGAGCGCTGGCGAAGGAAGCCAGCGTCTGCTGCGCCCAGAGAGGGTGCGGCAGCAACGACTCAACGGCCAGCTTGTGCAGGATCGTTTGGGGCGTTTCCGACGCGGAAGATGACTGCAGTAGTGTGGCGTGACGAGAAAACAACTGAATGGCAGGCTGCCAAACGTGAACAACAACACGGTGCAAGAGCCGGGGCAGAACTTGACGCACCACTTCGCTGTCGAAGCTACGTGGGTCGATAGACTCGGTTGCCATGACATCTGGAATGCCTTTGGCTTGGTAACTGCACGAATGGCGGTATGGCGGCAGCAGTTCCGGCGGTGGACACGGCTTGCCTGGTAGAAATCTCTGCAAACCAACCATACAAACACGTACCGCACAACTGCAATGTATTCTTCGGGCGTCTCCGGCTCCCAACCCGCTGCCAGGCGCGCCCGAATGTCCCCATCACTCAGGCCGCTGTTGCAGGGCAGTGCCTTCCAGCCGCCGATGTGCGCATCCTCCTTCTCCGGACGCGCCCGGTTCATTTTGGACGAGCTTTCGTCAAATATCGATGCCCTGTTACCAAGGGCTGCTTGGGCTGATTCTCGGCGTTGGGTTGTTGGTTGTTACTTGCAAGATTTGCAGTTGAAGGAATCTTTTCTGTCCGAGAGAACACGTGGAACAGTTTGCTGCCGCTGCAGATGATCCAGTGCTCAAAGCATCACCGAAACGGCCAGTCGAAGGTTGCAAACACCCCGGCTATTGCCTCGCCAGCGCGTCTCTTCGTGCATCATCAAACAGCTATCAGCTGATCCGCGTGTGCTCGTGCAAGCAAGAATCAAAATGGTCTCCACCCGCTCCGTGCTGTTGCTGCAGAGCACTGTTGCCACCCTTTCGGGGCTGGCGCTGGTATTTTGGCCTGCCGCGTCCAACGTCGTGCTCGGGGTTCCGAGTCCAGCGATCCGGGCTTTCAGTGTGCTGATCGGCGGCCTGCTCGTGTTCGTCGGCAGCTTGTTGTGCACGGTGGCTGGCGCTGCGAATCTTGCGGTTAAGAACGGCGTGGTATCGGGTGCGCTGGTAGCGTTTGCTGCCTTCGCCTGGTTCCTGATTGCCCCCCACATCGGACAAGCGGACGCGGTCGTCGGTGGCGCCAAGCTGAGCCCTCAATTCCTTCAGGCGGGCGCCGCATACTTTTTCGCGGCCGCTCTGTTGACCCAGTTCTCCTCTACGAGCAAGCGGCAGGCTGCCGGCGCGGCGGGCGCTGCGCCTGGGGTGGCCAAGAAGGCACAGTGATAACAGCCATCGTTTGCGACTCGCACCGGCCGCGTGTCCGCCTGCAACGTGATCGTGGGTGATGGCACCGGTGGGTGATGGCCCCCAAAGCGTCACCGTAGTCTCGCTTCTGGCCTCGTGCGATGGGTCGGCCGCTGGCCTGCGCAGCTTTCCCGCCCACGGCGGCGGCCTCAAATGCCTTAGGCTTCAATATTCATCTGTGTGATGGTGACAGGTGCCGGCCGGCTCCGGGCCCAGTTGCTACCTCCGGCCTGGGCCTGATGAAAGTGCCCGCACGTGGGCGCGCCTGGCCGCTGCTGCTGTACCTGGAGTTTCTAAGGTCTGTGGCAACGGCGACGTTGGTATCGATACCGAATCGCTGCGCAGACATCGATATCGCGTTCGGTGTTCCTCGGCATTCAAGTATCGGATTCGCGACCACGTTTTTTTGTTTTGTTTTTGGCCGGGACATCATGCATGCGGACGTCGCGTGAGCCCTTTGCGCTCGAGCACATACAGTTATCTTCACTTTCGCTAGTAGGTACAACCGGTATCAAACGTCAACACGTGTGCACAGTTTCAGCATTGTAACCACGCAATTCCAAAGTCTATTCGTATGCCGAAGTGGTTGAAGTTTAAAGGCGTTCGCGAGCTGTAAGCGAGTGCAACCACGTTCGAAATCGGGAACCGCTTCCCCCGAACCGCAGCACTGGCAGGCCCGGAATTCCATTCGAATCCCGATCGCTTGGCCGAAGATTTCCCTGCACGCACCGGCATGGACAGAGAGTCGCGAGTTCCAACGTGTGCTCAGAACTTCAGCGAGCCAAAATAACCGCAGCGGGCGCGGGGGAGCTTGCGACAGCCTCGTGCACGGCAGCAAATTGATGAGGGCGCTGCGGCTGGCGCGTCACAGCTCGCCCTCGTATACAGTCCGGCAGGCCTCCACAAGCACCACGCTGGCGTCCTTGTGGCCTTGCCCCTGCGACACCCTCTCAGGCGTCCTGCCAGACGCAGCATCAAGACCCCCTCCGGCTGGGCCCGTCGTCGGCTCCCTGCAGAACGCGCTGTCGTCGCCGCAGGCTGCACAGGCCGTCGCGAGCGGGAGTTGCTGTAGTGTGCACCGTCGAATCCGCAGCAGGCCTGGCCCGGGGCTGCCACTACACCGTCTGTAGTTCTCTACATCGCCTCCGCTCGCACGGCCACGGCCATGCACGCCGACGATCGCGCCAGAGGGCGGCGGCGCTGTAGCGCGCTTGCAGACGGCATCAACCACGAAGCCCGGCACGGATGCGAGGCCGCCGCTCCCCAGTGGGTCCGCGCCTGGCTGCCCTGCCGTGGCCGCTGGCGTCCCGTGCTTGACAGGGCTAGCGTGTGGTGACCGCGCCGCTGCTCTAACCTGTGATATTGTGTTCGACAGCCACGACAGCACCGCAGCCTGCGAGCCCCTGTCCACACTCTCACGCGGCGGCTGCACCAACTCTCTAAGGGTCTCAGCGCCCACACGGTAGAATGCCGCAGCGTCGTCAATGCTGCCGACGCAGTGCGTCGCAACCTCCTCCCCAGCAGCGCCGCGATTCGCTGCACCCGGCAGCGCTGCAACTGCGGCAGCGACGGGCACAAGCCGTGCTGCGGCGGCCTCCAGGTCATCTGCAACGGCGTCGATGCGCGCAACCAGCCGTGAGAGAGGCGAGCTGGTGCCCCCGCGCTGCAGCGCGCGAGCACCGTAGCTGACCAGCGCATAGTCCTTCAGCTTACGCCTGAGGCCTCTGTACGGGTCGCCGCCGTCGCTCTCAGGCGGCGCAGGCGGCCGATCCCCGCTGTCACCCGCGATTTCGCCCGCGGCGGCCGTCGACGCGTCACCGTCGACAGCCAGACTGACAGCCGTCGCGTTAGCCCCCGCTTCGGGACCCCAGATCGCTGGGCGCGCCTTGCGAGCGCGCCGCTGCCGCGCCTTCTCCAGGGTCTCCGCGAAGGCGTCGCTGTCCCAGCTGTACGCCACGTGAGACGGGTCAGACAGCAGCGCCGCCACGGTGTCGCCGTGGAAGCGCAGCAGCGCGTACGGCAGGCTAGCCGAGGCGTGCGATCTGTCGGGACCCCACGCCCCGGCTGGCGCCGCCCCGTTGTCGGCGTCCAACACTCCAACTGAGTCCTGTCGCAGCGAGATCGCAAGCTCCACTGCCGCCCGCTGCAGCGTCGCCTGCAGCGGCAGCAGCAGGCCGCGCAGAATCGCGTGCGCGTCC
>Ga0208629_100567_pt1 | contig 17418 bp, 7 predicted proteins | sample LakWasMet19_HOW5_2_FD_183865 | JGI IMG/M metagenome (GOLD analysis project Ga0208629, IMG submission 183865) | Freshwater sediment methanotrophic microbial communities from Lake Washington under simulated oxygen tension - Sediment Metagenome... | ecosystem: Environmental > Aquatic > Freshwater >...
TCTCGCAACAAGCACCGGCCAGCCGGGCGCAGTTCACAAGTTTGCGACGCAGCACCGCGCGAGCGCGACAGCCAGGAAATGAGATCAACGAGCGATGTGCAGTTCGCTGCTTCTCCCAATTTGGCGAGACAACTGCAGTCCGCAGCGCAGGATCTCCTCAAGCGACAAATCTGACGGCGTTCCGCAAGAGAGTCGCCGCAGACGGACGAAAAGTGTGCCGTTGGTGCGCGACATATATTCAGCGGAACGCATCGTGACTCCGCCCCCGTTGAAGGGCATAGGGTACGACTGGGTACCTCACCAAGCCGTTTTGCTCGGCCTGCTGCGTATGAAGCGCGATGCAACGACGAAACCGCTGAAATGGAGTTCACACCGGACCTCGACAGCTTTCCTTTGTTGCGACCGGACGTCATCCCAGCACTGAACACCGAATGGCTGACTCGATCTCAGGAGGAGCTCGGCGACCTCATCGCAGCGTACGCCGCAGAGGTGAGTCAGCGAACGGCGCGGCGGCAACAAGCTCGAGTCGACAAAGTGACTTACTCAAGAGTCTGTGTCCCGAATTGGACGCTCTCGTTCCCGCGTGTGCAGCCTTCTGGGAGCAGCTTGTTGCACTATGCGCGACAGCAGCAGGCTTTAGTCGCCGCAGAGCTCAATCGACGCGATGCTGCGTTGCGAATCGCTTCCCTCTTGAGCGTTGCTGCTCCTGTGTCGAGCGGACGGCGTGCCGCTCCAGCCCCAACGCTGAGGGGTTTCGTGGACGATGAATCACTCTCTTCCTCCCATTCGATAGCCCTATCTGATGCCCGTTACGGGGAGGCTGAGCCCTCGACTGCGGGGAGCCGCAGGGAGTCGGACGCACACGTACCCTTCTCAGCGGCCCTGCCCGCATCTCGACGGCCGCCGCTGGCTCCTCGACAGCAACCCGGCGTGCATGATCGTGCCCCCGGACTCGGCAGCGAGGCTGTGATTGCAGGGCGCCGCGCTGGACAACGCGGGCCGAAACCGGACGACCATGGTCATCCGACCGGCTCGCTGCCATCTGCTCCGGCTGGCTCTGCAGTCAACAGTCGCGCCGGTCCTGCGGCTTCGTTCGAGTTGGTTGGCGAGGAGGGGTCCCTTGGACTTCACTCCCACGGCGCTGCAGTCGGGGGTCCGCAGATGGGACCTCATGCCGACTCTGCGCGCCGGAGGCCGCCACCGGCGTGGCTGCGAGGCCCTGACGATAGTGCCTTGGCCAGCACCGACGGTCGTAGCAGCAGGCACGAGGCGCCGAGCGGCCCTTCCGGAGCCTCTGGCTCCGCGGCATCGCTGTCTGCCGGCCTGCCGTCCTCTGTCGATCTGCAGCAGGCGAAGCTGGATGCTGCCCTCGGCTTTGCTGTCGCTGCTGGGATGTCGACAGTCCCCAAGGGTACGGTGCGCAGCGCAGGCGCTCCTGCAGGACCCTTTGCTGGCGGCCGCGGCGGCAGAAAAAGCGAGTTGGCAACGGCGAATGATGGCCCAACAGACCGGTCAAGCGCGGCAGCGCACCCATCATCTGGTTTGTCCAGCTCTGCATCCGCGCCAAGCCTTGCTGGTAGCACGCGCCGCCCGCGTCGGGAGCTTGAGCCTGCCGGCTCCGTTGCCTCTGCTAGCACACTGACATCCGGTTTCGGGAGTTGCGCGGACCTGAGCGGTGGCGGCAGTGCCGACAGCGAGCGGATACGCAGCAGCCGCGGGGGGGCTGCACACTCTACGCTCAGCGCGCCGTCAGCCGACGGCAGCAGCTCGACGGCGTCATCTCAGCTGCGGGCGTCTGCCAGTGGCCCCTTGGAGTTCGTGGTCGGCGCTGGGGGCGAGGGCGGGACGGGTGGCGGGCGCCGCAAGAAGCGTATGTGGGAGCTAGATAAGGATTCTGCGGCCTCCAAGAAGGCGCAGGAGGCCGAGAGGCGGCGCGCTGAGGAGGAGGAGGCTGCCCGCGCTGACGCAGAGAAGGCGCGCCGCCGGCAGCAGCTCGTCGAGGAGTACAAGCGAAAGGAGGCCGCTGCGGCTGCCGCGCCGAAGGCCGAGAGACCGCCAGCTGCAGCGGCGGCGCCTGTGTCCGCCAAGCCGGCCACACACAGCAAGGCCGAAGCCAGAGCTTCTGACGGCAACGGTGCAATCAAGCACCCGCGGCCAGGCGGTACTGAGAGCGTGGCAGCCAGCGCAAAGCCGATGCCAGAGCCCTTGAGGCATCACGGAGTTTCGGCCCGCAAGAGTCCAATGCCGGCAGGCCCCGGCGCCGCACCTGCTTCTGATGGACCAGCTGCAGGGCGGGTGACTGAGCCGCCTCAAGAGGAAGCGGCAAGTGCGCCTGCGTGTGGCGATGACGCTGAACCATTTGCAACAGCAGAAGCATCAGTGCCGGCCGCATTGCCTGCTGTTTCTGCTGCGGCCCAGGTCAGCACGACAAAGGTCGTCCTACTCCCTTCTAAGGCTGGCTCTGGTTCAAGCACGCTCTGCCCCACAGATGCAGCTGCGACAGTCGCCGGCGTGTTCTTGGGAGCGGTCGCTGCCGTGTCTGTACGAGCCCCTGTGCCGTGTGCTCATGAGGCGACACTTCCGGATGATGGCTGCACCGTTGCTGTCGGCGCCTCCACTGTTGCGGAGCAGACTGGCGTCCATGCTTCCGTTGACGCAAGTGAGCAACCTGCCCGCCCGCTGTCGCAACCCTCGGCAACTGACGTATGCAATCGCCTGGAGCCTGAAGGGAGCCTGCCAGACGCATCGCATGAGTTGAGTGATGGCAGCAATCACCTAGCGACGACTGCCGTGGACGCGACAGTTGACCCCGGTGCTGCTTTGCAAACTGATACAACCGTGCGGTCATCGCCTGTGATTCCAGACAAGGCTACGCCCACCGATTTGGCGAGTGGCATTGTGGAACCGCTCTCTCAACCCACATCTGCACAGGCCAGTGTGACGCAGAGCGTCGGCGCTGGCATCCGCGTGGCTCATTCAACGGCAGACCTCCGTGGCTCGCTCACAGCGGGCTTGATGCCTGAACGTGCGTCACCGTGTGAGTCCTCGTCCATGCCCGCCAACCCGCTGACTGTTCCAGGAGGGGCAGCTGCAGTTGGCAGCCTCGGCTCCCACAAGCCCCTCGCCGACGGTGCCGGTATGCCTCAGCGCGAGGCCCCGGTCGCAGCCCTTGTGCAGCCATCGGCAGCGCCACGCGCTCTCAGCACGGTCTCAGAACCAGCTGTGGCCTCGCCCGCTGCTGCCGCAGTGGTGGGGGAGGAAGTGTCACGCAACGAATCAGCAGCAGCTGTCATGATTGGCGCTGCCTCCAGTGGTCGCTCCAGCGTTGTGGCTGGTGTGCATGGTGATAACGCGAGCGCTGAGCGCCTGGCTGGTTCGCAGCTGCGGCAATCCGATGCAGCGCAGGGTCTATTGCCTCAGCAGCCCCGCTCGGCGCCATCCCGGGAGCCAGTGCAGCTCGTTGCTGTCGGCCGCAGCGAGGCGTCTGCGGATGTCAGCGCTGCAGCTGCAGCGTGCGCGGCAGCGAGACCTCCCGAAGCGAAGGCTTTGCGTGTCGAGAGTGGTCCAGCGATGTTGGAGCAGGGCACCGCTCCGACTGCCGCCGCCACCGCGGTCGCACTCGAGGCGGCGCACGTGGAACAGTCAACCGGTGACCCTCAGCTCAGCAGCAGCACTGCAGAAGCAGCCGACTTGGTGGACAGTGAGCGTGACGGTGCGGCGGATGCACTCCACGCAGCAGCGATCGCGCGGGCTGGCTGGTACAGCGGTCGCTTCGCACCTTCTCGGGCACTTGAAGCAAATCTCGCTGCCACAGCTGCCCTGGAGCACGTCGACGACACTGTCGACGCAGCGCATGCGGCGGAGCAGGTTTCTGCAGCTGATCAGACCCTCCCGAATGCACTGTGCGAGCCGGCCGGCAGCCTGTCTGGTAAGAGGGGTGCGCAACTAGACGATGCAGCGCAGCCGCCACAGCTCTCAGCACCTGCTCATGGAGATTCTGCTCTGTTGAGTGACACGCTTGCGATCCCGACTCCCTCCACAGCCACTGTTGGCTGCGCCTCACGTGCCGAGACGCCAGCTGGCACGGGGATGCCCGCGGTAGCTCCGCAGACGCCTCGATCAGCCGGCCCAGACGATCGCCGTGGCGATGCCCTCATGCCTCCAGCGATCTCAACACCCAGTCGAAGCACCCCTGCGGCGGCAGACACGCCCAAGCTCGCGCCTGCCGCGCAGGTGCTCGTGTCGACGAGCTACGCGGACTTCTTCCCCGACATCCGATCCCTATTTTCGGGGTGTCTCGCGTCGTCGATGGCACCTGCCTTCGCGGGCGGCGGACTCTCGGCAGCGCAGGGGCGGGCGAAGGTCGGCGGCGGGCGCGAGAAAGACTCCGCAGTTACGGCCGAATCTGCGGCCGCGACGACTCTCAAGACGATGCTGTCATTCTTGTCGCAGGCGCCGTATGACCTGCCGCCCGCCCTGCTCTCCGGTGGCGAGGGCGCGTCAACCTCCTCCGTCAGCGGCAGCGGCGCGGCATCGCGCTCGCGGGCCGCAGCCGCCGCTGCCACCGCTGCCGCACTCCCGGCTGACGCGGACGACGATGACGACGACCCGGACGCCGTTGCGGGCGTCACCGACGACGGTGACAAGGCCACGGCAGAAGCCGCGGGGCTGCGCGCAGAGCCCGCCCTGGGCAGCGGCCTGTCCGCCTCCGGCAGCGTGAGTGCCCTCGCGCTCAGCAGCTCCGCCAGCAGCGGCCGGTTGCCCCCGCCCGATCCGCTCACCGGCGCGTTCCTGCCCGCCGTGCCCACCTCCGAGCTGCGCTACCTACGGATTGCGAGCTCGCACAAGGAGGTGATAAACATCGTGCGCCGCGCGCTGTCCACCAACCCGCGATGGCGGGAGGTGCCGCCCGAGTACGGCAACGCGCCGGTGTGGAACCTTATGTGGGCGTGGGGCAAGCCGCCCATCAACCGCAACTACCTCATGACGGTGCAGAAGGTGAACCACTTCAAGCACGCGAAGGAGCTCACGCGCAAGGACCTGCTCAAGAAGAACCTGGCGCGCTACCAGTGCCTCGGCCCGCGCATGGCGGCCGCGTTCACGCTGCAGCCGCCCACCTTCGTGCTGCCAAAGGAGTATCTGCAGTTTGCGGAGGAGTTCGGCAAGGCTGCAAACGCGAGCCTCGGCAATATGGCGGCGCTGCTGCCTGCCGCCAGCCTTGCAGCCATGCTGAGCAGCGGCAACAGCGCAGCAGGGTTCGGAGGCGGCAGCGGCGCAGGCGGCACTGGGGGCAGCAGCGACGCCATCTCGAAGCTGCTCTCAGCGATGGGCGTGAGCGATGCGGACGCTGCAGCGCTGTCGGGCGCGCCCTCGTCCTCCTCGTCCTCAACAGCGGGCTCGCCTGCGGCCGCGGGTGCCTCGAACCTGTGGATCATGAAACCCGTCGGCCTGTCCCGCGGCCGCGGCATCTCGCTCGTCTCCGACATCAGCCAGGTGCGCTACGCGGAGAACACCATCATCCAGCGATACGTCGCCAACCCGCTGCTGCTGGACGGCTACAAGTTCGACCTGCGGCTGTACGTGCTCGTGACCTCCTTCGCGCCGCTGGAGGCGTTCCTCTACCGCCGCGGCTTCGCACGCCTGTCGTCGCACAAGTTCAACGTGGACCCGTCCCAGATTGGCAACAAGTTCATCCACCTCACCAACTCCTCCGTGCAGCGGCACAGCGCGGCGGCGAAGGGCGCGATGGCATCACTCGCAGGCGCGGACGAGGAGGCCGTGGGCGGCACCAAGTGCAGCCTGGAATATCTGTGGAAGCGCCTGCGCGACCAGGGCGTGGACACGGAGGTCGTGTGGACCAACATCATCGACCTGGTGGTCAAGAGCCTCGTGTGCGTGGATGATGTGGTGCCCAACCAGCCCAACTCCTTCGAGGTGTTTGGCTTCGACGTGCTGATTGACGTGAACCTGAAGCCCTGGCTCATCGAGGTGAACGCGAGCCCGTCGCTGGGGGTCGACTCCCCGATGGACCTGTCGACCAAGACGCAGATGCTGGCGGACACGATTGCGCTGGTGGACCCGCTCCCCTTCGATCGCGCAGCGCTGGTCGCTATTCTGGAGCGCCGCATGCGCAACGCCGAAGCGTTCGCGGCGCTGGGCCCCGCAGGCGCCCACGCCGCCTCGGGGTTTGGTCCGCTGCTGCCTCTAGGACCCCAACACGGCGGCGCGGGCGGCGGCGGCGCACAGGGCGGGGCGGGCGCTGCGCCGGCTGGGTACAGTGCAGCGACCATGGCGGCGCTGGCGCGGGAGCGGGCTCAGCTGGACAGAGACCTGAGCGCCATCCTGCACGGGCGGATGCCCCGGCTCTTCGGCGCCATGCCGGAGCACACGGGCCAGTACCAGCGCATCTGCCCGGGCTCGGACGCCTTCAACCGCGCCATGAAGCTCAAGTTTCTCCACTTCAGGCCGGCGCGCGCGGGTGCTGCCAAGGCTGGGGCGGGTGTGGGCGGGGTTCGAGGGTGAAGTCCTTCACACGCATGCGTACCGGCAGTGCAGCGCCACGTGAGTTGCCTGTATACTCCACGTTGCAAGTGTGATAGAGTAGTAGAGAGTGGCTCCTCAGCGCGCAGATCTTCCTCATTTTGAGGTTTGGGGCTCACGGCTTGAGGATTTTTGTTCGAGGTTCGAGGATCACGTTTTTTCTGGAGAGGTCAATGATTGGTGTTGTACCTCAATGCTCATCCTGGATAGGTCAATGTTCGGTACTGTTGTGCCTACATGCCTTTCACTTTCATCCTGGAGAGGTCAATGTTTGGCGTTGTTGTGCCTAAATGCCTTGTGGGTTCATCATAGATCTATAGAGGGTTCAATGGTTTTTCGCTGCTGCGTCGAACTGCTTTTCACGGTGTCCCTCGGGAGGCCACTGCTTGACGTCGTTGTGCGTGGATGTTATGCGCTATGTCCTGGGAGGGGGCAATGTATATGGTAGCTACGACTCGGCTACGAGAGGGTACGGAATGCTTAGCCACACTGTACCTGTAGCTGGCCAAATTCAATTCAAGTTGTGCAGAAGAGCAAGTGGACGCCGCTGACAGTTCGAATCGCCACTGCAGTGCGCCAGCGCGGCGTCGCTGGCGCCTTTCGCCCCCCTCTCAAACGAATTCGAAGGGGAGACCGCCGCCGCAACTCGGAATGGGAACCCGTGCTTCAAGGACAGGCGGCCTGCTGTAGTTCCCACAAGAGATTGTGCTGGACGATCGTCGCCCGCACTATCCCAAGGTAAAGCTGCATGTCTAGCTCGTCATCGACCACGGGCAGCGGCGTGTCGTCTGAAAGACAGTCGGTGCTCCGAGATCGCGTGATGGGGCTCTCTACTAGTAGAGCAGCAGGTGCCTGCTTCTCCTGATGCGAAGCCCGTGCGGCGCGAGTACCCCCGCTAGCTTCGTGACCTTTAGCCTTCGGGTCCGCTTCGACTACAGTGGCGAGTCGTCGGTGTGTTGGTAACGCCGCGGCCCCCTGGTGCAGGAAGCATCGGATCAGAGCGATGCCTTCCGTCAGAGTCAGGTCTTCCTCGTCACGATGATACCGATGTACCGTATCCTTCTCTACTATCCAGCACCGAAAGCCACTGCTCAGATCAGTGAAGAATACCGCAACAGCCGCGCCGTTCGCTTCAGAAAGTGCGACAGCCTGAACAGTGGCTTGCGCCGCCACTGCCGCCTTGTTGGCGAAAGATGCGGGGCTCTTCCAGTCGATTGAAACCCTACAGCTCGACATGACGCCAAAGTCGTATTTGCCGAGGTTGTTGTTCAGGTAGACGCAATCAGGGCCCCCCTTGAAGACGGCCACCCGTTCCTCCGCCACCGCCAGTGGAGCATGACGTGCAAAGGTCTGAACATCTCGCAGCACGTTGTCAATCGGAGGAATCGCGCCTGTCTTGACCGTTAGATCCAGAGCTGCCAGCAGCTCTGCCGATCTTGACGTGCCGGTGTCAGTGTCGAGCCACACGACAATCGGGATGGTGATGGCCTCTGTATTGCACATAGGGAGAGCACGTCTGCCCTCCTGCTTCAAACCTCGGGCGGAGAGCAATCTTTCTACATTGGAAGCTCCAGGCTGAGAGAAGGCGACATTAGGTGTCACAACCTGCGTAAGCACTGCAGTTAGAGACTTGGTTTGTTCGTGCATGACCTTGGCTAGTTCTTGTAAAGCGAGATTGAGCTTCCCAAAGAGAGCTACCACATCGGCTTCAACGCCAACGATTGCTGCTGGTGCGCTTGCTGCAGGTTCAGGACAGTGGCAAACAGACGGAGGCAGAAACGAAGTGGCAGAGGATGCTGGGCATGCACACGGCAACATACGCGGAGCACCACGGAAGCCACGGGGGCAGCGAGCGCGCAGCACCAGGTGTAACAAGGGAATCGAGTGAGGCAACCGCGGCGGAAACAGCGGGCGTCAAGGGGGCACGCAGCACGGGGGGCGGGAACGGGACACAGCACGGAAGTGGGAGCGCGCCGCAGAGAGGGGGGAGGGGGGGCTACCCCCTCGCTTACCCTCGACGGTCAGTGGCCGCGAAGAGAACGCATCGGCGGCGGCGGGAGGAAGTCGCCAGCAAAAAGCACGTGGAGTGTCGACGAACCGACGTCGACCGCCTGACGATGCAAACACCAGCACAAGGGCGGATGCGGGGCGCAGGGCGGAGCCCGCCCTCGTCAACCCTCCACACCAACTGGCCAGGCGACCGAGAGCATAAATCAGCAGCGGCGGCAAGGAGTTCCGTCGCGCACATCAGGCGAAGCCTGCGCATCACGGCGAACACGTGGCAACACTGACATGCAGCACAACGGCGGGACACAGGAGGACCAACGCACCTGCTTCAGCCGCGGCAGGACCTCCAGCGCCTGCAGCAAGGAAGCCGAGCAGGACAACGGAGGAGGCACGGTGGGGATGACAGCAGACTCCGAGGAGGCGCGCAGCACAGGGAGGAGCGGGACAGCAGCCCACGCCCCCGTTCACCCTTGGCATCACGTGACCAGGCGGCGGTAATGGTCACGACGGGGGCAAGCGGACACGCCGAAGAGACGCACCAGCGGCAGGGGACGCCCGATGGAGCACGATGAAGACGTCGCCAGCACCCGTGCGACTCGCCACCGTTTCATCGAAGGACACCTCGTTCTCGGCGGTAGGTAGCGTGGCAAAGTCAAGCGCAACGTGCACCCCCCACTCGTTGATCGAAACAGCGCGCACGCTTTCGCCGAGCACCTCATCCGCTGCCAGAATTTCAACCAGTTGGTCAGGACGAACATCGAGCGGACCAGTGAAAGGGCGAGGCTTCGCACAGCCGACCTTCACCCAGACGATGCGCGAAGCCATATCGAGGCGGATCGCAGTGCCGAGCGCAAGAAGCTATCGAACTCAGCGCGGGGCAATGAGACCGTTCGCAAAGCAGCCTGTGCAAGCTGTCTCGAGGAGGACACCAGCCGGAGTCCACGAGGAGCTCCGGTTCAACGAGTCTGCGTGGCTTGGACCCTGAGCTCGGGCCGAGAGCGCCCCTCCGCGAAAAGCATGCCCGACTGCGAATCCCCTCAAGATCAGCAGGCACCTCGAGGTAGCTGCGGTGCTCACACAACACGGTGTTTACACCATGAATTGGAGCTTTCGCCTGAGCACGCTGGAATAAAGTCTGGAATTTCACCGCTGGGGATCGGGCAAGTTCATTGAACCTCGCTGGACACCGCCCATGCAGAGGCATAACAGAGATGATACAATGCAAACGTGCTGCATTGCGATACTCCCGTAATTTTGGCTTTTCCTAACGGGACCGTTCATTTGCACGCAACCATACTCACGCTCGCGTTCCCATTCCGGAACGACTTTCGCATGACACGTTGACGCGTTGCTTGCATGCCAACCCGCCGAGAACGACACCGTCTGCACTAATCACAAGCTGCGTGGCTTCAACGTGAGCGGTAGCAAGCATGGCGACTCTATTTTTCGCGGCGGATGCGCCCGTCATGACCACTCTCAAACATGGCTTCAAGAGAAAACGGTTCTCAGGGATGTTCGTGGACCCGCTCGTGGAGCGAGCGTACATGAAATGGGCCTATTTCCGCACTCGATCCCTACAAGCGTGGGCCGCGCTGTCGACTGTGCTTATCATCCGGGTGGCATTCATCGCACAGTTTGGGCGACCGTGGTACATCGCGGGGCTAACAGCGCTGGAGCTGGTGGCTGTCGTCCTGTTTTTCTTACTCCTGCTGCTGACGGCGAACCAACGTTCGGTGGGGGAAGGTGGGTTTTACCGCATTTGCACTATCTCTCCGATTGCCGATGAGGGCGGGAAATTGTGAATGAGGCGTCTCAACTCACACCTGGAAACTGCTCGTTGCGATGTGTCTTCACGCGATGCAGCTGTTCACCAAGGCGATCCAAATCGGGGCGTCGCAGAATCTGGGCTTCCGCGTGTCTCGCCGAGGCAGGATCCGGAGGTGGCGACCGCGATCGAGTTCACCATCGACTGTGTCCAGGAGCGAACTGGGCATGGGGAGAACGGCAGCTGCTTTGTGCGCGCGATTGCAGCTCTCAACAGGCGGATCCCCTGTGGGTGGCTACGGTTCGTCCACGTGAAGATCGCGGCGTCCAGTGCCTGGTGCCTCTTCTGGGGTGTGATCCTGCTCTTGGAGGGCGTGCTGGCGCTGTGGATGGTGTGGCCCCTCTGCGACGACCCCACGTTCATCCCTTGTCAGGCATACAGGCTGGGAATGGTGCCCGCAGTGCCGATGCTCGCCCTCGCGGTGGTGGGCTTTGCAATCAGCTTGGTGGCGGACAGGCAAGACATGGCAGTCGTCTGCGTCACGACCTTGCACGTGCTCGCCGCGATTCAGATTGCGACTCTCGTGGACGTACCCGCCACAGGTGCGTGCTCTGTGGTTGCCCCTGGTCACGAGCCCCCATGTGCTCCGCGCCTCGGCGCACTGCATGTTGCGGCCCCGCTACTACCCAGCACTGCATTGCTCCTCCTGTCACATCACCTTGCATGTGCAGGCGAGACGCGCGGACCGCTGGTAACCAACTTGTGGCACGTCGCGGCATATTTGCTTGCCTCTTTCGTGCTCTTGAACGTGGCTGCGGTGGTAGTGGTCGGGAGCAAACGGGACTCCTTTGTGGCACTTGTGGAGATCCGCGTACGAATGCAGCAGTTGCAGCTCGCCACGGACAGCGCCCTCCGTGTGCGAGAAGAACTCATGGCCGCACAAGAGGCCCGCGTTGCGGCAGAAACGGCGCGGCATGTGCAGGAGATGACGCTCGGTTACAGCGCCCACAACCTGAACGGCCCGCTGCATGCGTGCCGAGGCCTGTGCGAGGAGCTGGCGGATCGAGCTGATCTGCCTGGCGATGTGCGGGAGGACATCCGCGAGCTGCAGAGCAGCGTGGAGGGCATGATGCGAGTAACCAGCGACTTGTTGGTGCACCAGCGGCTCATGAGCCAGGTTCATGGCTCGCCCATCACTCCGCGGCCTGCAGAGATTGGCCCCCTGCTGGGGACTCTGGCGCACAAGGCATCGGGCCTGCTGGGAGTCGACGTGTCTGCATGCGTGCACCGGGCTGTGCCGCCGATTGTGCAGCTGGACCAGCTGCGGGTCAATCAAATCATGAGCGCCGCCCTCGCTAACGCGGCCAAGGCATCCGGAAGCGGGCCGTTCCCGGTGCGGCTGCTTGCCACCGTGATGTACGCCCCAGACCTGGACCCGAGTGCGCCTGATCATCTGGAGGCGAGCTTCCCCTCCTGCAACGAGAGCAACGTCGTTACGGATCTGCGGTGGCTCCGCGAGGTCGAGGATGCCACCGGGCAGTGGCATGACTGGTCTCTGCGCCGGATGGGTGGTGCGCCCGAGGCCGGAGAGCTGCCCGCGGTGCTGGAGGCGGTCGGCTTGCAGACGCCAGATCTTGAGAGCCTCGCTGCGGCAGCTGAGCTGGGCCTCACAGCGTCCGAGCTGCAGGCGTTAAGGCTCAGCGGGTCGGACGTCGTAGTCGCAACGCTAATAGCTCGGGCAGTCCGTCGCTCTGCGCAGACGCAGTGCGTGACCATCGGTGACGTCGCTCGCCGCACGCGGGTGACGCTGCCCCGCAGCGTGACGGAAGGGCTGCTGCTGCCTGGACAGGAGCCGCTGGCGATGCTTTACCCGACTGGCAATTCTTGTTCCAGCCTTTCGACCCAGCGGCGTCGCGCTGGCTCCGCAATTCGTGACGCCGATTTCTTTGGTGTCGGCCGGGCAGCGTCCCCGCTTGCGACATCGTACGGCGGCGCAAGCATCCCACCAGGCTCCCGTCTGCCGCTCTCTCGCCTCACGACGACCACTCAATCCGCTGGCATCGTTGGCCACACAGCCATCGAGGTTGACGTCACGGGCGCGTCCGAAATCTTCGGAACGCAGATGACTGCGCCCACGACGATTGCGATGGGTGAAGCGGTTGGCGCTGGAGCCACTGAGTTGTTTGAGTCGCCCTCGGCCAGCACGGCTGTCGGCGGGGTGTGGTTCTCACGCCGCCCCCGCAGCACCGGAAGCGATGACGACGGATCGATGAGTCCGCCACGCCTGCCGCCTGCTGCAGATACGGCTGCGCCAGCTCAGCAGTCTGGAGTCTCGCTGCCGCGGGCTCTGAGCGGCTCCCCGCCGCTGTCAGCGGTGCGCGGCTCTCGAGATGCTGCTGCGCCGCAGCCGTCCCGCGCGCCCCGCTCCCCGCGCATGCTGCCACGAAGCGCCCACAGCCCCCACATACCCGGCTGGCGCTGGTGGCTGCACCTGGAGGTGCAAAACGTGTGCGACGGCCTGCCGCAGGACGTGGACATCCGTCTGCTTTTTCGGCCCTTCTCCGCTGTGGTGCCCAGTCGGGCCGGCGCCCACGGAGGAGGAGCCAGCGGCGCGGGGATGTCAGCCGGGTCACATCGCACCGAGGCACACGATCCACACGCGGCAACAGAGTCGCGTGGCGCACCTGACTCCGAAAACACGCGCCGCCGCATCCAGCGCACCGGTCTAGGGCTGCCCATCGCGCGGCTGCTTGCATACCTACTGCACGGCCGCGTCGGCCTCGTCGAGGACGCGCCGGCACAGCTTGGCGCGGTCCCTCATGGCTACGCAGAGCGCTACGGTAGCGGAGCCGGTGGCGGCAGCGGGTCGTGCGTCCGATTCTTCCTGCAGGTTCCGTTGGTTCTGCCGGAGCCCAGTGGAGATGGCAGTAGCTCTGTCGAGCTCTCTAGAGGCGGAAGCGGCGGCAGCACCGACGACAGCGCCGGCGACAACGGAAGTGGACGCGCACGCGGGAATAGCGGTCGGAGTGACCGTCCGCGTGGAGGCGGCAGTGGTGGCAGCAGGCGGGACGGGTCACGTGAGAATCAACGCCTGTTGCCTCGAGGCGGACGTTCACCGTCTGGAGCCCCGCAGGGAAGCAGCGCTCCTAACGACGGAACGCGCTGCTTTGCTTCCCCAGGGCCCAGCACTGCGGAGCGTGGGGCGCGTCTGGCGGGCGATCTCCGCCACGTCGGCGGCACGCGGCGCACCGCATCGTCCGATGGCCCCACTGCCGACACGGGTGCGCCTAATCCCGAGCGATTGCAAACGAGCCTGCCGGCCCCGAAGAGGTCGCCCTCAAAGTCGCCCGACGCGCTTGGCACTACACAATTGCACGCGCATCCGCCATCTGCCAGACGCGCTTTAGTCCCGCGAACAGAGGATGGAGAGCCGCTGTTGCAGGCCGACCACCGAGGAAGCCCATCCAGTGCCACGAGGGCTGTGGGCGTTGCTTTGTTGAATCGGGACGGTGGCCATCACGCAGCCCCACGCGGCGGCGGCCAGCACCGCGCGGATGCGCCGCTTATGGCGCGATCGCCTGACAGCATGCCACTACGCACGCACACGGACTCTCCGCATGCTGCCGCGACGCCGTCCGGCCGACGCAGCACACGCTCTCGGCGCCGCAACCGTGATGCAGAGGATGCCGTATTTTCGCCCGACGCGCACCCTGGGCTGAGTGACCCTTGGTACTTCTTGCACCCGCGTCGATACCTCATTCCGCTGGACAAGCGAGCCGCTCGCCACCGGCCGGCCGCTGAAGCTCACGCACGGGCAGAGGTTGAGGGACCAAATAGGCTGGACCTGGGCTATTCCGGCAGCAGCATGCCAGCGAACGCATCAGCAACAGACGACTACGACGCGGTTTCGATCACTCGTGATGACCTCTGGCCTGGACACCACTGCACTGTGCATGCGGCTGTACAAGCGCACCAGTGGCCCACCGCTGGACTTTCCCGTGACACGGCGGCAGGTCGCCCTCCCAGCAGGCCCACGCACGAGAGTAGCGCTGCGCTGTCGAGCTCCAATCCCCGCAGCGTGGCACTAGCGGGCGGTCGTCCGCTCTGGTCTCCAGACTCCGGTGTGGGCGGCGTCTTGGCCATCACGAATGCGCCGCCAAGCTCTGCCTCTCTGCACGATAGCGTGTCGCTTGCATCCGCAGAGCGAATGTCTCCGCCGCTTTCGGCTCGACAGCGCAGCAGCGCAGGCGCCGCCTCCGACGCTCATCGCAGAGGTGTGCGAGCCGCCGCTGTCGAGGCGGCAACTGGCATGGCGATCAGTCAGTCGACGCATCACAATGGGCCATCCGTTCGCGGTGCCGATTCTCTTGGGGACGCTATGGTGACCCCCGACGCTACCGGCCACCGCCGTGTGTCATTTGGTGCTCACGGTGGGAATTTGGCACTGATATTGCCATCAACGCAGTCACAGCTGCCCGTTGCCCAGCTCCAGTCGCCGCCAGCCAGCTTGGGGCCCACGCCCCTTTCATCCGAGTCCCCCGCGACTGGCTCGAGCGCCGACGGCTCGGCCCGCCTCTCGCAACGGTCACAGCCTCACCACAAGAAGCCGAGTGTCAGCGAGCTATTGCAGCGTCAACGCGGGGCCGGTTCTCACTTAGAAGCGCAACTGACGATGTCTGCCGCCGGCCTTGCGAACACGGCAAGCGAGCAGCGCCGAGGAAGCAGTGGCCTCTCGGTTCGCCTCCCGCCTCGTGGCGATCCCATGCCGCAGTCCTCCGCATCCACATATCGCCGAACACACGGCAGCTGTGGCTTCATTCCAGATGCTACTGCAGCTGTGGGCGGCTCTGTGCAGCCGTCCACCACGTCGTCTACTGCACCGGAAACTGGCCCCGACACCGATACCGGCGGCTCCTCCAGTATCTCAGGCGAAATGCACTCCACGCGCAGCCATGTAGTGAGCCCACTCTCGACGCTTGGTCTCCCCGCGCGTCCGACTCTGGCGCACGGCGCCACCAAGGCTGGCGTTTTGTTGCGTGAACCGGATGCGGAGGCGACGTCTGCAGCCCCACCGACTGCCAGTGCTGCGCTGGAAGGTAGTGTGGACACCCGTGGTCCCACCGCAGGTCAGGAATTGCACAACGCTCGGTCAACTCGTGGTGCATCAGTAGCAGAGCGCGCCGCTGACTCATCGCCTCCCGTGCATGGGGTTTGTAGCAGCGGGGACGCGTGGCCTGCAAGCCAATCGCGCTTGTTTTCACCTTCCCTGCATGATCGTCACAGCTCTGGCGATAGCGACGGCACCCGCTGCAGCTCCGCCCCGCCACCGTCAACCGTGGACTCAGGCTGCGCCACGAGCGCCAGTAGTGCTAGCGGTGAGCCCAGCCTCCGTCCTTTCGGCCTCGCCGTCCTGGTTGTGGATGACGAGAGCACCGTACGCCGCGTCAACGCACGCTTCTTGCGTCTGCTGGGCTGCACGTCTATCCCTCTCAACGATGGCAGCGGCGCAGTCACGTACATGCAACGTGTGCGAGACGGACAGTTACCATGCCCAGACGCCATACTCATGGATATCATCATGCAGGCGGTTCACGGGGACGCGGCGGCAGCGCAGATCAGGGCAATGGGCTTTGAGAGTCTGCCCATGATCGCCGCGACCAGCAACACCAGCGCGGCGGACCAGCGCCGCTACCTCGCTGCGGGCTTCAATCATGTATTGACGAAGCCGTTCGATGCAACGGCCATTGCTGGTGCCTTTTGGGGCTGCGGGTTGCGACCTAAACCGCACGCTGTCCGTCTGCCGTCCGAGACTCCGACGCAGTCTGCCCTCAGCTTTGCGGGCAGCCCGGGACCGTTTCAACCTGCAGTCGGTCCTGTTGGAAGCCCGCCCGTTGCGCCAGCCCAAAGGCGGCCGGCGGCCTTCTACTCCTCCCTGGCTGAGCGGGCTTTACCCGATCCAGCAAGCGCAGCCGCATTCACTCGCTTGTTCGCCAGTGGCGGCGTGCCTTTGTCAGGATCCACCCGAGCCGTCGGCGCTGCAAGCGTGTTGGACGCTGCCCTTCTTGAGGGCCCGGCCGGCTGCTCAACAGCTCCGACGTCACCACCCGCGCGCTCGTAAAACCGTGGACTGTCACAGGCAGGCAGTCGCGCACGCTTCCCTAAGCCGACTACCCTTCCGCGGTGAGACTGTGGTGTGCTATTCTGGGGTCCTCCGGCCCCGTTGCTTGGTCAGTCCTTCACTACACAGCTGCTGCGTGAGCTAAAAGCGCAAGCTGCGGCAAAACAAGGCACCACAGGAAGCTCCGCACGCCGCCGCCCACCTTCCGGCCGCGCCAGATAGGTAGCATCCAGGGGGTTTCTGCTGTCCTGCTCCAATCTCATCGCGGTGCTGCTTGCGGCACGGCGCCTCGAGGCAATCTCGCTCTTCTGCCCTGCGTCAGTGTGTGCCAGTTTTGTCAGCTTCTCTTCTGCCTGCAAGCCTGCTCCGCACTCCCAACGCCCCGCAGTGGTAGCAGCATCACCGTGCCCTGCTGTACCCGCCTTCATGACCGCGACTAGATCCCCAAACTGTGAGAGAGCGTGATGTACCCTCCGACAGATAGCCTGAGGTGCTGACGACGCAATCTCGGAGAGCAATAGCCTTCGGCACATCTGCTGCGAGATAGCAAATAGCTGTCGCTGTCTTGAACTACTATGGTATCGATTGGTGTCCCGGGCAGCTGCCTGAGGCGGCCAGGTCCAATCATGGTGATGCCGTTGTCGGGGACTCCCGGAGATCCCAGTGCCACTGGCTCCGAGACAACTTGAGCCGCGGCTGGCGACCGCTGGTTGCCGCAGCGGCTCAAGTTGCCGGACTGCCAGCCGCGAGTTGGCGAGTCGAACAATCGGCCACTGACCGGCAGCGTACGCGTCGGATCCTGCCAGTGAGGCTCCGATGAGTCCGAGTTGAACCCTCCAACTCGGAGTCAGGCTGCCACTGGTGTCACTCAGTGGCAGTGCCAGGCGGCCAGTGGCACTGGCAGCCTGCCAGCTGGCCAGTGAGTCACGGCGTGCCAGCCTGAGTGGCGACGCGACTCGGACTCGTCGGACGCAAAGAATATGCACTG
>Ga0208629_100570_pt1 | contig 17332 bp, 14 predicted proteins | sample LakWasMet19_HOW5_2_FD_183865 | JGI IMG/M metagenome (GOLD analysis project Ga0208629, IMG submission 183865) | Freshwater sediment methanotrophic microbial communities from Lake Washington under simulated oxygen tension - Sediment Metagenome... | ecosystem: Environmental > Aquatic > Freshwater >...
CTCTTTTAGCATCACTTTGTCTCCAGCCTTGATTTCTCCATTAATCTTGCGAGACAGCATGGTGCAGTTGAAGTTGCTGAGGCCAATGCCTTCTTTGACTCCCTCCAGAGACTCAACAACCTTGAACCCATACTTTGCAGCAACCTCTTTAGCTTTCATACCCTCAAAAATATCTTTTACAAGTTCTGGAAGTATTTCTTTATCTTTTGGATCCTTAAGACGGTGGCACTCAGTCAGAAGAATCCTATGGGGAAACATGGACGCAATCGCATTATTCAAATAATCTTTCATGTTTTTGATATTATTGTAGGCGCAAGGTGCATGGAGCTGTTGATAATCTCCATCCGCATACACACAGATACCATCATTATTGAGCCTATCGAGTTTCCTCTTCAGTTTCCCAAGCATATCTACACTTGTAAAATAAATTTCATTAAAAACAATATGTTTATATTTCTTGGTAGTTGCTTCAGCTGTTTCCTGCATCTCCTTGCCCGTATCAACCCGGAGACCCAAAAACTTACACATAGTTTGAGTGTCAAACCCAGATTCATGTTTAATCCTCACGCATTGCCTCTGGGTGTTGCAAACGAATAGTGTGGTTTCAGGATCCAAGCCTTTTTGTAGAAGTGTGCTCTTACCTGCACCTGCATAAAGCCCTAATACAATCGTTCGGTCTCGTAGCGTATCAACATCTTTATATTCCGTCAAAGTAGGTTTGAAATCAATCTTATCCTCAGAGTTATTATGAATTTCCCACATATTTGAAGGAACATGCTTCTCTTTTTCAATGTGTAAGTGTCCGAGTGCATCAAGGGTTTTGGTATCATATACTTTGAGGTCATCAGGAATATGGCTGACGAAGAGGTTGTCTGTATGGATGCCCCAAATCTTCACGCCTTGATTTCTGAGAAGTTTATAGTTATTCAGCATTCGGAGTCGCATAAGGTCATAAATCATAAACTGAATAGGGTAATATCCATCTGATAATACTACCTTTTCAAGCTCACGAACAACAACATATCCATTCTCAACTCTCAGAGGTAGTTTGTCATTAGACAGAACATGAGCTTCGTTTTCATTCGATACAAATTTACTAATAGTCTTTTTATTGTAGCGTTTCCCTGTTAGGCCAACCAAGCAATTCTGAACTTCTTGATTGAATCCGGGACATCTGAATGATATAGTCTTTTAATATCAGAACGAATATTATTTATCTCAAGGCTGCATGGTCTGCAAAAGGCAATAATCTTCAGAGGCACATATGAACGCCTCAGGACCATTCCTGAAATCAAACTAATACGCTTATCAGCCACAAACCAAGACTCAATAGTATTCACATCATTTTCCACAAGATAGATTGTATAATCCTCGAGTTTATGGCCGTCATACTCTCGGAACTCGTCATGCTGTTTGAATACCGGAATCTTTTCCATCTCGAGGAGGTTAGCAGTGTATGCACGAATACAGTCCAGGCCCATGCTTGACTCTGGGGCATCATCGCGCAGCCTTCGAGTAAGTTGTGCCTTAGGATATTTAACGAATGCATCTGCCAGACTGGAGCTGTAATGACTCTTGTAAAATGGAATAAAAGTATTATTCATAAGTTTGCGAAGCTCTTCAAAATAAATTACGAATGATTCTTTGTCTGGCATTGCTTCTCCGAAGTTTTGGATCTTAACAGTCAAGGGTTCCTTTGCACCAGCCATGAACGATAGAGATACTTGAGTAATTTTATTATGTGCGAACTTGATACTTGGTTCATAGTCCTTCTCAACAAATTTATTGAAGAGTGTATTCAAATCATCATTATAATAAATATCTACGCTTCCAGAACCCTCAAGAGAGCTCATAATCTTTACCAAATCTTTATAATTATCTGCAATCTGTGCGCTGCCTTCTTTGATGTTGATTTTAGGAAACTTATCTCGCCTGAGTTCATCACGCTCGCTCTTTGGCATGGCCTTTGAACTGGTTTTCTGTGCGAGACTCTTCAAGTCATCAAGTAGCGGGTAGCAGTGATTATTATGGATTACGCAATAGATGTGCGAGCGCATATTTGACGTCGGCTTTTCATGGCGCTGTTCTGCAACAATCTCACCAAAGATATCGTATGCAGTTAAATCAACCTTATATTTTTTGCAAAATTTGATTACATCATGAATAGTGCCCTTGAAATCCATAGTCTCAAGCTTAATATCAGTCTCCGGCAGAACTATCATGTGCTCCAAGGTATTCTTCTTCGGTTTGAACTCTCGGCCCTCAAACAGAATGTTAGCAACGACATCGTGGGTTAGAATCTTTTTGCTGCCCTGTCGGACAAAATACCTCTCATAGCTCTCTTTCATATTTGCCAAAATAAATTTGATAGTGCAATCATTCTGGGTATCCAGAGTCTCAACATATTCATTGTAAGGGGTAAGAGGCATGAAGTCAAAGTCGTCATCATAAAACTCAAGTTTTACTTTCATATTCTGGTGGTGGATGAGTTTATATAAATCATCTCCCATCAAGACGCTATCCAGACGCAATACTTTGTTTGGCGATCCAACATATCCATTTTTCTTTACGATAAATAAGTCTCCGTATCCCAGGCTGTCAGCATTTCTAACTCGTCCGAAGCCAGCCATGTTTAACACGGCCTCCTTTGCGTGAGTTTGCTTGGACCTATCAATAGCCTCAAGAAGCAGTTCATAGTTTTTGGTATTTACCCAAATGGGGTCATCAAATTTAAGATTTTTAGCAAGGTAGGTTGGGATAGTAATGAGTTCTGCAGTATGCTGTTTTGCTCCATACTTTACGCCACCAAACTCTTTTGCACCCTTTTCAGCTTTAGCTTTAGGATTCTCACGGTAGCCCATTACTGAAATCGTGGTGTATTTTTGGGAGTTAATACTTTGAATAATATTTGGAGAAGTCTGATGTGTTTTTAGTTCCTTAACCATGCTGCTAACATGCTTTGCACGCTTCTGAAGTTCCTCATGTCGTTCGCGCCTCTCAATCCTACGAGGGTCCTGGTGAATTTCAGTTTTAAGTGCTTTCATCTTGTATGCATGCTCGTATTTCTCTTTGTTGCCAGGCCATGAAGGATGGTAAAAGTATTCGGGATGTTTGGTAAAGGCGTTCTCACCTTCCTGTTTAAGAAAACTCCAATGAAGAGGCCCTTTAGGCACTACTTTGCGCTTTGTATCCAAATTCCATACAGTGCCATCAGGCCGGAATCCGAGGCGGACTTTTTTGTCAGATTTCTTGCCGGCCATTTTTTCTGTTTGTTCTTACGATAGATAATTTTTTTGGCCGAAAGCGGTTTTCCAAAACCGGGAAGTTCGCTTCCTTTAAACGTGTCAAAGAGATAGCTAATTTAGCCATCTTTTTTCGTGTTGTGTGCTTTTTAAAGTGCTTCACTGCGAGTCAAAGAAGTATGACTAACTCTGAAGAAATCAACCTCGTCAAAGAAGTCGGGATTTCCTAACACCTCTTTTAGCTGTTTATACATGGGCGATTTGGAGCTAATGTCTTCGTCCAGATACATTCCTCTAAGTTTGTGGGAAGGCACTTCATATTTCATATTTTCCACTGCCCTCCAGACAATTATGTTTTTCTTGCCGTTCCATTTCTTACCAAACCAAAGTGTAAAGCGCAGGGTGTATTCAGGCTTCAGGTAAGTTTTTGCCATCTTGTTAGTTCTTACGTTTGAGTATCCGAATTTCCGAAAGTGGTTTTATTTTTACAGCTCTTCTGGCTCTTCTACTGGACGGGATTTCTTATAAAGAGCTGTGAGTCTAAGCTTCTCCTTTTCTGTATATTCTGGATGAGTCAATCTATAAACTTTCATATAATCAGCACATTTAGCTGCATTTGCCTTGCGCCATTCTTTGAGATACTCCTTTCGCTTTTCTACGAAGGCTGTATCGGCCTTTTTCTTTGCCCGCCATTCTTTCATGTATTCGCTTCGGTCTTTCACGGCATCCATTTGTTCTTCTTACGATATATTATTTTTCTTACGGGAAAGTCTCTTTTGAAAAAGAGAACAAAACGACTGCTGAATTTGCATTCTTTTCAAAGAATGACCCATTTATTAGCTATCCAGACGAGATGAACGCTTGTGCCTCTGAGAACATCCACAATAGTCCTGCCATTGAATAAGATATGCAAATTAAAACACCCATCTGAATAATATTTAATATGGAAACCATTGACAGTTGGACTGCCGAGATTCACGGTCATTTCAGAGGCGCTGCAATCGATGATGTTGATTTTTCCAGAGTCTTCGTTGGGAAGTTCTGTATGGTCGATGAGGGATGTTTTAATAGAAATATAGCATACGTCGAGGATATTCTCATACACAAATGATGTTTTAGGGTCCCGAGTTTTTTCGTCGCGGATAATTGCAACCTTGTTTTTTTGCTGGTTGAGCTTAATGTATCTTTTCGCGGCTTTATCAGCTGGAGCAATTGGCTGAAGAATATAATGTTCTTTGTAATCGATTCCATCCCGATGCGCCATTTCCGACTAAAAGCGGGCAAAAAAACTTTGAGAAAGTTTGCAAACCTTTTCAGCCTCTTATAATTTAATAAAATCATTATCAAGTATTTGCGCGCTTTCTTAAAGCGCATAGTAGGCACCACCGAAGACAATCACCTTAGCGCTACCGCCACCAATCGCATCCCCAATAGACGTAGCGGAATCGACAGTCAGCCTGAGACGACCCGTAGCAGCAATATTCACAGCCGTAAATTGCCAACCATCAGGGAGACCACTCGCATTTGGCAGCTTTACCCACCGGTCAGCACCAGCGGCGTTCAGGAACTTCACAATACCTGTCTCGGATGCGGGAATGGTTGAATAATCTACATCGCCAGTCATGGAAGTAGCAGCACCACTTACATAGCATAGAGCACGGCCTGAACGAACAGCCTCCAGATTTCCAGACACATCTGTGATATGGCTGTCTTGAGTAGCATTCACGGCTTCAATAGCAGTCAGACGAGCCCTATCTGCGGCAATGTCAGACACTCGGGTCCCCATATCAGTCTGCAGCTGTGAAATATTGGCCTCATCACCAGTGAATCGAATGCCAAAAGAAGAGAGAGAAGCATCAATCACTCCCAGTGCAGCATCATGACTATCAAGACGACCATTCTGAGATACGTCAAGGCCTTGGATGCTCGTGAGGAGAGTATCATGCCCGTCGATCCGAACAATAGCCGCAGACAAATCCACGCGAACACCAGCTACAGCAGCAGTGCTATCTACCGGAGGGTTCAGGAGAGAGTCATACACCCAACCTTCACCGGCAATTGAACCAGCGGCATCAATATGTTGAACCTTCAGACGCTGAGAATCCGCAACGAATGCTACGCGATGGCCTACAGAAGCTGCGCTGATATCCCAGAAGATGGCCTTATCGGCAACCTCAAGCTCGGTAAATCCCTTATTTGGAAACCTTGGAACTGCGGAAAATAATTATAGACAAGAAATTCTTTTTGCGCTTTAGGAAAGCGCGGCAAATTCAGGGATTTTGATTTCAGATTCCTCCTCGGTTTTCTCGACAGAAATCGCAGCGGGTTTGGTGTCCTCAACGAGCTTTGCGCTCTTTTCTAAAGAGCTTGCTTCAGCCTGAGATTTTTCAAAAGCATCTAAATCTTCTTCGGCCTTAGTAATCTGAACCTTCAAATCGGCAATCTCTTGACGAACTTGTTTTAATTTATGTTTCTTTTCGTTAAGCGGGAGTTTGCACTTGCTGGAACTCAAATCGTCTTCCATAGATTTCATCAGCGAGAGATTAGAAGTGAGCTCGTAGACCTTAAATTTATGTTCTCCAAAGTGTTTTTTAATCATTGCCATGTAGTCTCCGGTGAAAGGGAGTAAGTCGAAAAGAGGATCCGAACGATACTTCTCCGTGGCCTTTGTAAAGCCGGCGTGGAACTTTTGGAACTCAGCGAGAGTTTCCGGAGTTGCATTGGTTGGGAACATAAAGATTTCTGACATTTTAATTTCTACAGAAGAAAAAATATTGTAATAGAATGTAATCTAATGTTTTGTCCTTACATTACAACTTTTGAAAGGTTTGCAAACCCCAATTGGAATACAATGTAAAAGCATGTATCAAACACGTTTTTACAAAGTAATAACTACTTCGTTTAGAATTCTACATAATACATTCTTTGTAAAAAAATATAATCTATTCTAAAAATAAAATGTCCGATTCAGAATCTGAAGAACTTATGTATGAGTCATCATCATCGGAGGAAGCTTTTGTAAAAAGCCGGAAAAGAGAGGAGCTTCGCGACGATGTTCCGAAAAAGTCCAAGATTTCCTCAAAGTTGGTAGAAGATAAACCGAAGCAGAAGAAAAAGATAACTGCTGCCAGGATGAAAAATATGGAAAAGATGTGGGCTGCTCGTAAAGAGAAAAGCAAAGCTAAGAAAGCAGCTCCTACAGTTGAAGAGATTGCAACCGAGGCACCCAAACCTAATATTGAGATTCCGGTCGCGTCTGCGAGTGTCCCCGTGGAAAAGGCTGGACCTCCCCCTGTAGATGGACCTTTGGCGTTTTCCAAAACGCGGGAAAGGAGCGAAGCGAGAAAGGTCGGAAAAGAGGAGCACTGCGACGAGGAAAAGCTTAGAATGATGCAGCGAATTGCAGAACTTGAAGCTATGGCAACTATGAAACCTAAAAAGCCAAGGGTTAAGAAACCAGTTGAGACTCCCGTTGCACCAGCTGAGCTCCCTAAATTAAAAAGAACCAAAACCAAAGAGACTAAACCTTTAAAAGAAATAGGCTCTTTCGAAAAGAGCGCAAATTTGGGTGCTTTACCTCCACGACCTAAATATTCTGTAGATTTGTCTGGTTATTTTTAGGGGTTTGCACGCTTTTTAAAAGCGTTATGCGGTGAGTCTCGCCCAAACTGCAAGAGTTCCACCAGTATTTCCAGCAATCACACAATAGAGCATCGAACAGTCAGCTGCAACGGCCGTGGTATTTCCACCAGGGACAACTACAGATAGAGTGCCAGAACTTGTAAAATAATTGGCAACTCGAATCCAAGTTCCTACAGGAAGCCCAGTTGTTGCAGGCAGATTCACAGTGAGACCTCCGGGGCTGCACTGGAAAAACAGATTTGAATTCACACTGCCAGCATCAACATACACAATTCCACCTGCTCCAGATACCTGCATATTCGCGCAAGGAAGTGTGCTAACAATAGCGCTGCTGCTGGTAATGCTTCCAGAAATATCAATACTTCCATTGACAGTTAGGTTCTGCAGAACAGTTAGATTATTAGGGATGGTAACATGGCCTGAGGAACGAGTAGCAGAGAGCACAGTTGTAATAAATCCGCCGGTATCATTGTAAGACCAGAGGCCAAGATCCTGACCCCCATTGCCAGTGTGAGTCTCAGTGTTGAAACATCCAAGGCCCCAGCGATTAGTTCCGACGGTTCCGCTGATATCCAGGAAAGTAATGCTGGGTTGTCCTGCGGCAGGAAGAGGCTTCTCAAGGGGAATCTGTATAAACTTAGAATTTGTATTAATGGCGCCAAGATTGACAGCATTCACATTAAGGGCATTATTAATGCTATAGTTATTAGCAGCAATATCATCCTGAAGTGGGTTCTGAAGGTAGCCGTCGAAGGTGCTCTGGCCGATGTTTGAATGACCGTATAGAGTTGCGTATTGGCTCATGGTGCTTTTGGTAAAAGCACAGAAAATAAATTCTAAAACTAACCGAGTATTTTTGGGTTTGAAATACTTTAGGACGAGCGGAGCGAAGTTCGGCCAAAGTATCAGTAGTGCATCACCATACTAAACATCCAGTCTTGGCCGTTCAAGTCAAGAGGAAACCCATTTTTATCTTTGAGTGCCAGCCTGAACCCCTGGAAATCGTCAGTGCTTACGGGAATATTGGCAGAAGTCAGCGAGCCTTTGTATGTAATAATATGACCCATCTGAAGCGGCAGCGGCACTGAAATGAGAGTATCGCAGGCGCTATCGCTCGACAACGTTTTACCCGTAATGAGCTCACAAGTAATATTAATAAACATGTCATTCAGATTCGCTACTGAATCAGTGGTAGCGTCGTTTGTGAAATACGGGAAGGCACGTTGAAATCCGATACGGTCATTCGCGATGAATTTGTAGTCGAAACCAGCAGCCTCAACTTCGCTATCGCTCAGAATCTTAAATCCACACAGTCCTTGGTTTGTAGTGAATAGTCGGATCTTCTGCTGCAAATTCTTCCAAATAGCTCGGTATGTATTCTTAGCACCAGAAGCTTTATTCAAAGCGACCGCGAGAGCATCACACAAAATAGGCATGTCATAAACGAAGATATCAATGTTGAGATAAGCAACTTTAATAACAGTAGGCTCAGCGTCTTCGATAAAATAAATCTTATTATTATATGGGCTGAATGAATACATACTGGAGGGAATAACAACGTCCTGAATACTGAGGCTCTTGCACCCTCGAACACCATCTCCAATATAAATAGTAAAGCTTGAGCTGTCTTCACTCGGCAGTTTATTGGCCGACGAAATGTAAAGAATCTTAGGTTGGCTCATTTTCCCTTTTAGTAAAAGGGAGCAAAATAATTTTGAAGTTCTTGACAAGGTCCAATCGAACCTTGCGAAGAATTTGAAAGTATATAATTATATTTTTATTTTAGATTTATTTTGTTTTTAGAGTCTTTACTCCCTTTGCTTCCTTTCGGGAAAGGAATTTAGTCCCGAATAGAAACTGCACCACCCTGGCAGAGAGCTACATAGTCGAACTGATGCATAATATTGCACTCAGCACTGGTCGTTGCAGCAGGCATTGCACCAAGCTCACCCGTGAAATACACATATGGGCTTCCAGACTTCAGATTGGCACCGCACATGACTCCAGCAACCGTCTCGAGGTCCTCACCCAACAGCTGACGAGGAGGCAGCGTGATGGCATTCTTCTTCTCAGACTCGATAAAGTTCTTTGCACTTACAAGACCAGAAGCATCATGGCTGTTCCACACATTCAGAGCCTTATCAGTATGGGCGGAGAGCTCAGCGGCATTCAGGAAAGCACCGGCAGTGTATCGGCCAACATCACCAATGCGGTAGCTGCTTACAGGCGTGGAACCAATGAGCCATTGGACGTATTTGAACTCAAGAGCTTCAAGCTCAGTTAGAGACTGAACTGTGCCTGCCAGAAGATAGGGCTGGAATCGCCATGCCGCGAACAGGGACTTAACCTTGCTCTTAGAAATCTGCACGGGCACCGATACGAGGCTGCTGAGCTGGATTGGCTGACGGATACAATCGAAACCCTCCAGAGCCATCGCAAAACCTACATCAGACATCTTTCCAAGTGCAGTTAGCTGCTCGGCAATCTCAGGAGCACACTTCACCTGCTTATACAGCAGATAGGGCTCAGAAATCGTGTAGGTAGGGGTAGAACCAGCATCCCAAAGCATGCACGCACCAGGAGCCTCAAAAGTAATCTGAATCTCAATGTAGTCAAACAGGTCCAGAGGAATGAGCTTGGCACAGCGAGCAATAGATACCAGACTGAGAGGAAGAGTGTAATATGCACCCGTAATAGCGCGAGCCTTAATATCAGCAAGCGGGTCAGGAGTCTCAGTCATGACGCCAGCAGATACAGGAGCAGTAGTCCCAGCGGGAATTGCACCACCAGCACCAACACCGAGAGCTACGGGAGCGACAGGAGCACCGCCAGTTGCTGCATTCAGATTCACAGTAGCGACAACCGAAGAAGAGTAGTTGCTAACGCTGGAGAGATAATCCAGATAATAACCAGCATTCCAGCCCTGCTTACGCATGTATTGGTCCGAAGAGCAGTAATACATAAAAGCATTACACATCAGATTGTATTGGCGGATGGGAGGCAAATCTACAGCACCCAGGCGGACATTCACCTGCTGGATAATCGAGGGCATACCATCGTTAAACATAGCCCAAGTATTACCGGCACCCAGAGTGGCCTGAGCGAAAAAGCGGAGGCAGAGAGAGCATGGCTGCCTCAGGAAAGAAATAAATGCCCTCGCGCGCTCCACCGGCAGCACTTCCATCAGCGCCCGCCCCCGCACCTGCACCTGTACCTGTACCACCCGCAGTGCCAGTGGCAGCGCCGACTCCAGCTCCGACAAGTGCACTTGCACTTGCACTGGAGCTGGAGCTGCTGCCGGGCCCCGCCAGGGCTGCAGCTGCAGCTGAAGCTGAAGCTGACGACGACGACGACGAAGAGGAGGCCGCAGAGGCAGAGGCGCTTGAAGCCGCAGCACTGGCCGCAGCTGCCTGTTCCCGTGCCTCGCGCGCCGTCACCTGGCACATGGGGCAGTGGACGACCCGCGCGGAGGGCTTGAGCTCCGTGCGGATGTGCTGCAGCGCGCACAGCTTGCACAGCGCGTGCGACACGCGGCACACCCATATCATCTCCCCCTCGCCCCCGTCGCAGCAGCAGATGGGGCACTCGCCCGGGGGGGCGCGCAGGTGGTAGGGGAGGTCGAACGGTCCGCGCCGGGCGACGACGGCCGCTGCCGGCATGTACACGCCCCCCTCGAGGATCTGCACGCCATCGAAATCGCCGCCGTCGCCATCGTTGTCGTCATCATCACCGCTGTCATCGATGGACCAGGCGGCGGCAGCAGCTGCACCGCCGTAGCTACCGCGGCGACGTGCAGCAACGCCGCCACCCGCTGCGTCGCGAGAAGTGCCGTGAGCAGCAGCAGCCGCGGCATGACCCTTGCGGCGCCTGTGGCTGGCTCCGAGGCCGCCCTGGAGGCTCCCGCCAAGCATCGCGGACTCGACATCGACGGACCCAACGTCAAACGCGTCGCTGCTCGAAAGCCGCTCTGCGCCGCCAGAGTCAGAGGCGTCTCGGGAGGCGCCGCTGCTCGACAGCAGCAGCTCCGCATCGCCGGCCGCAACACCACTGGCACCGCCAAAGGCGGAGTCGGACGCGTCGCTGCTGGAGAGCACAACCACGTCACCATCCTCCTCGTCATCCTCCTCCACCACGTCGTCATCCTCCTCTGCGGCCTCCTGAACCTCAGGCTGGACCTCAGGCTGGACGGGCCGGCGGCGACGGCGCGGCATACCCGGCTCAGCACTGCCGCCACCGCGATATGTGATACCGCCACCCCCGCTGTGGCTAATGCCAGCACCAGCCGCCGACGAGCCGATCCCAGCGTCTGCCGCCTTGATGCTGACGGCCTCGTCGCCGCTGTCGATGAAAATGCTGCCGCCGTCGCTCTCCCCCTCGGAGGCGTCGACAACGACGGCAGCGTCGCCAACCAAACGCTGCGCGGCGGCTCTGCCATCGACAGCTGCAAAATTGCCGAAGGCCCCGGCCCTGCGGCCACCTTCTGCAGCTCCAACACTTCCGAGGTCCCCGGCCACGCCATCAGCGGCGGCGGCGGCATCGTCAATGTGTGCACCGCGGCGGCGTCGGCCGTTCGGGCCGCGATACGCATTGAAAGCCCCTCCAACGCCGTTGCCACTAATGAGGCTTGCATCGCCTTTGTGATTGACAGACCTGGTACCGCCTTCGCTGCTCGAGCCGGTAGAACGCGCTTCAGCGGCACTGGAGGAGGCGCCAGTGGCTTCGGCGGCATGAGCGGCATTTATCCCGCCTTGCGCAGGCTGAGCGCTCAGTCCGCGGGCGCTGCTGCCGACGGAGGAGCCATCAGTGGAGCGCGCCGCTCGAACGCTCTCGCCTGCGCCTGCTGCTGGTGCACCAGCGGACCCGGGAAACATCACCGCCGATGGCAGCACGCCTTGCGAGGAGGAGGTAATGCCGATATCATCATCATGAGACATGCTGTCCACCGCGTTAGCGTCCCCGGCCAGATTGTTCCCCTCAGGTATATCTCGATTCTGCGAGGAGCGGTGCCATGGGCCACCCATCACAGAGCCTTGTTGATGCTGCCCGACAATTTCGTCACGGTTCACACTTTCAGACAGCTCCGGCCTGAGTGATTCCGGCAGTGCGATTCGAGCTCGCTTCACCGTGCCCAGCGCTTGTGGGACGATGTCCCCTGGGCCTGACGCTGCCGATCGCCGCTTGGCACCGACCCCTGCGCCTGCAGCACCTGCCGCTGGCGCAGCAGCAGCCATCCCTTGCGCGTTGCAGGGGGCCGACTCGGTGGCACACTCGCGGAACTGCGTGAGTCGTTGGTTGAATTGAATGCGTAGCGTCAAGGGCGAATTTCCGGCAAGAACAGCCACCGAAACGGCTGCAGCATCAAGATATCTCCTGCAAGTGAAGAAAAAAATTGTTCATCGAGTCATCGGCGGCCGAGGCAGTTGTATGTGTGAATATATCCTCAAATTCGAATCTCAATTGTCTGACGATCTGTATGCGCATGTTTCGAAGTCACGAGCGAACCCTCGCGAATGTTTCTGTCGACAACTTGAGGCTCGATCGTGTTAATACCATCACATTGGCTTCATATGCCGCGTGCTAGGCGTGCTGGCGCAGTGTGCCGTTGTCAGCGCGTCGCCGAAGCGGGAAACACTTCCGCACCGCAACCTCTCATGTGAACGGCTGAGTTCATACAGTTCCCTGTCATGCGAGCTGTTTGACATCGCCAACTAGCTGTTGCTTCTTGAACGACTAGGCGACCACGGCTGACCCCGTTGTCGCATCGGGCGTGAAATCTTCCTGCAGCTGCATCGCCGCGTTAACTTCTGTGTCGGGCACGCAAGCGGCAGTCCACTGAGCACCAACGCCATCTGATCTTGGCCTGGGAAGCATTGGCGCGCTCGCTGATTCGCGCCCGCAGCCGAACTTTTCGACGCCCTGCAGCTGCATTCCCCGGCCCTGCAACTCCCCAATTTGAGAATGAAGGCGACAGGGGAGCCGAGACGCATGTCTCTGTGCTCGAGGTGCTGTTGCTGCTGTTGCTGCTGCAGCGCTGCGTGCAAGGCTCACATGAGCACGCTAAGCAGAAGCCATCTGCTGCTTATCGTGTATGTGTCTCTCCTATGCTTGGTTGGCGTCGTGGCGACCGCGATGGGCTGGAGGACTGCACACGAAGACGCGTTCCTGCAGTCCCGTGTTACGTTTGAGGCGCAGGGCCTCGATGTGGCGATGACACTGAAGCAGGCGCTTTTTATGTCGATCGGACTGCATGCGCAGACCGTGTCTCTGGCGGACGACGCCGCTTTCCTGCCGAATCAGCTGGCTTTCGAGCGATCTGCGGCGGCGGTGATGAGCTATTCAGACATCGTACAGGACTACGCTCGCGTGCGCATCCTGTATGGCGACTCTGCACGCGTCGCGTGGGAGGAGGAAATGAGCGCTGCTTTCAATCAGACCGTTCGCGTGTTCAACTGCACGCCGACGTTCTCCGACAGCCCCGTCCTCCCACGGGCCAGCGACGCGCTGAATCTCACGTTCCCCATCTACGGGGCGTTCGAGACGTCCGCCTATATCGCCCAAACAGGCCTCCCGGGCACTGATATGCTGACCTGCCCTGGGGTGGCCGTGCCGCTGTTTTCCCTGCTGAAGGGCCAGGCGCCCCACGTGGGCATTCGGCCCATCCTCGGGCCCCGCTTGGGCCAGCGCGCCATCAGCATCGCCCGCCCCATCCTCACGCCAAAGGCGTTCGTCGCGCAGGTGGCGGTGGGCGCCGACGTGCCTGGAGCTCAGCCGATCCCGTTGACCATTCCTGATGCTCGTGGCATGCCTACGCAACTGGAGGTGACGGCTGCCGTGCCGCTGCCCAATATGCTGCAGCCGCGCGTGAACAGTACCGCCACGGTGCTGCAGGTAATGCACATCAGCGAGGGCAGCCTCTTCTCGGTCCTCGGCGGTGCTATTACCGGCGTGTCCACCGGGCTCGGCGGTTACAAAACGTCGGGCGCCCTGCACGGCAATCTCGAGGCTCTGGTCCTCGAAGACGTTACGGAGGGCGCAGCGGGCACGCTGTATGCATCCTACAGCAGCACTGACGTGCTCCGCCCCGTGCAGCGGGTACTTGACCCGTCGCTGCCGGTCGGCCTCGGCATGCCCTTCATCGCAGCAGTGCACGCCCCGACGTACCCTGCGCCGCTCGGCGGCCAGTGGACCGCGGGGCACATGCCGGTGAACTTTCTCTCGCTCACGACGCCCGCCGCGGCGGCGGCGTTTGCTGCAACAGGCCGCTCGGGTGACTTGCGCCTGGTGCGCGACCAGTTTGCCGTGCTGCCGTCCGTACTCGCAAAGACGTCCACAGACATCTCAGAGGGAGACCGCGCGGACCGCGTGTCGTTTGTGCTGGGCTTCGGCGGCCGGCGCCTGCTGCTGACGCTCGTGTCGCGGCCGGGGTATCTCCTGCAAATCATGGTCCCGCACTGGCAGGGGCTCATCGTGGGTCTGTCTGTCGCGCTCCTGTGCTCCGTTGCGGTGTACGGCGCCGGCTACTGCGGGCTCATCCTTCCGAAGGACCGGGAGGCGCGCGCACTGAGGGAGGAGGCGGCGACGGCCGCGGCGGCGCAGGACGCGCAGCAGGAGCTGTTCGCACTGTTCGCGCACGAGGTGAGGCGGCAGCCGGCTTGGGTTCGCGGAGCTTGGGATGTGCCGCGTTGTCGTCGCTTGATATATGTCGCTGCTGCTCGGGCCTGCTGCTGTCCACGGCGGTGCTGTCTCCCAGCTGCCGCTTCGACATGTCGGCGTTTGCCGACCGATCTGCATGCGCTCAACCCTATGTGCTGTGTCATCTCACCCGCCTCTCCGCTGCTTCGGCTGCAACCGCACTTTTAACCCTTTGAACACTTTAACCACGTTGAACACTCCGCAGGTGCGCAACCCCGCCCACGTCATGTCGCGCGCCTGCGAGTTCATCCGCGAGACGCTGGAGGAGCAGTGCGACACGGACAACAACTCGGCGCTGGATGAAGTCTTGGATGACGTGGAGGCGATCGAACACTCTGCGGGTGCGTCATCTAGCACCACGCTTCCGCTCCCCGACTGAGACTCGTTGATGGGGCTGCCAGCACCATCGCACGGCCACCCGTGCGGTGATCGGGATCTAGGTCGCTGGTGCAGGGGTTCTCTCACATGGTCCGTGTCCCGCCAACCCACACCCTCGCCACCTTGCAGAAACGCTGCACCGTCTGGTGTCTGACGTCATCAGCCTGCGCGCCGCGACGTCCAACCTGCTGGAGGTCCGGTGGAGCGTCGTCAGCCTGCGCCGCACCCTGGAGGGTATCGCGAAGGCTCACACGCACCTGTCCAGCGTCCCGCTGCGCATCCGGCGGCAGCTGGGCCTGCTGGGCGGCATGATCGCAGATCCGATGCGCATCAACCAGGTGCTAGCGAACGGCCTCGTGAACGCCGCGAAGGTGCGTACGATGTGGCGTGTGAGGCTCGTTGGACCAGCTTGCACGATGGCTTTGTCCCATCGTCATCGCGGCCACTTTCGGCTGCTGTGATTTCGCAACGGCTGCCGTGGCGTGGTGTTGCTCGCTCCAGTGCCTCCTCCGAGGGAGTCCCTTCCTTCCACTACCGCATTTCTCTGTGCCCCGTCGTGTTTCTGTCCCCTTGTTTTCGCAGTTCTGCAAGCACGGCCGCATCGTGCTCTCCGCTGAGGTGATGCTCCTGCCAAATGGTGCTACGATGCGTACCCTCTCGCAGGGCTCGACTGTCGCCGGCAGCGTCGCCCGGCGTGCCGGCCCCGGGAGCGCAGCGACGGGCCTTTCGGGTGACCGAGAAGCCGCTGCCAGCGAGGCCGACGGAAGCAGCTCCGGCGCTCCGCGGGCCGTTCCCGCTTCCGCCTGGCGCCTGCCGGACTGGGTGTGGCCCGCTCTGCCAGGCCGCGGCGGCGGCGCCGGCGAGGCCACGGGGAGCGTGCAGCGGGTAGGTGCAGGGCAGGCGGATGGCCTAGGCAGCTCGCACGCGAGCCTAGCAGACCCTGGCTTCAGCAGCATGAATTCTCGCGGCGCCACTACCGGGACCACAAGCTCGCAGCAGAGCGTCGCTGCGCTGGCTGCACGCTACAGGGGCCTGCTCTCCCGCGCGGTGGTCGTGTTCACTGTAGCGGACACGGGCCCCGGCCTCACACTGCCCGCGGAGGTCCTGTTTCAGCCCTTTGGCCGCGTGGCAGCGGGCGTGAAGGAGGCAGCTGCAGCCGCAGACGCGGCGGCTCGAGGGGCAGCCGCCGCAGGAGGCGGTGGGCCTCAGATGGCCACTAGCGGCGCGCCAAAGCCACGCTTCTGGCAGCGTCTCTGGCGGCGGCAGCACCAGCCTGGCGCAAGTCAGCAGAACGTCGGCGTTGCGTTGGCTCCCGCGGAGCACGTCACCATCGCGGCGCCTCGGCCGTCGCTGCGCACCGGCTCGGGGCAGTCTGCGATGGCGCAGGCGCAGCAGCAGGGGCGCGACCTCGTGCTCGGCCTCCGCGTGCCGTCCTCCCCACGTCCGCCGTCGCCGAGTGGAGCGCCCGTCCCTGGCGCCGGTGCCGGCGCGGGCGTGGTGCCTGCAAGTGCCGCGCTCGCAGACGCCCGTGCGGGGTCAGCGCGATTCAGTGCATCGCAGGGGCGCCCGCCGCCGCTGACCGCGCTGCCTGCCACGGGCACGCACGCCGCCACCCCGACGGTTGTGCACTCCACGACGGCGCTGCTGTCGCATGCGGCACGCGCCGACGGCGGCTTCGCGTCTCCAGCGGCGACAGCGCGCTCTGCCATGGTTCCCGCCTCCGCTGCTACCACGACCGCTGCAGCCGGCCCTGTGGGGGCGAGCCTGCGCATGCACGCGCCGCCGCTGTGGGGCACACACCTTGCAGAGGCCACTCCTGCCCCTCCCATTGCCGTAGTGACGTCGCCGGTGACGGCCCGCAGCGCCGGCACCGGAACCGGCGTCAGCAGCGGCCCGAGCTCTGTGCCCAGCACCGGCCCAAGCACAGGCGGAAGCGGGATGCGGCGCGTGGCCGCGTCTCCGCTCCCCATCTCCTTTGCGCCGGGCGCCGGCGGCGGCGGCGGAGGGGAGACGGGGCGCAGTGCGGGCGTGGATGCGACGGCCTCAGTCGTTAGCGTGCACGTCATGGCCCCCTCCCGGGAGCGCTCGACACGGGACCGGTCTCGCGACGTGTCCCGAGAGGGCGGTACGCCCGTCGTCCCCATGCGGGCGGGCGTCAGCAGCGTGGGCGGCGCCGGCGGCACGATTCGCGAGCTGTCCTGCCGCTCCAGCGGCCCGCTGCCCATGCAGGGGGACAGCGACACGTCGATGGGCGGGCGCCGCAGCAGCGGCGCAGTCGGCAGCGTCGGCTTTCCCCTGCCTGCGCTGCCTCAGCCGCGGCGTCGGCTGCGTGACCTCCTGTTCGCCCGCCTCTCCTCCCGCCCCGTTTCCCGTGGCGC
>Ga0208629_100571_pt1 | contig 17313 bp, 13 predicted proteins | sample LakWasMet19_HOW5_2_FD_183865 | JGI IMG/M metagenome (GOLD analysis project Ga0208629, IMG submission 183865) | Freshwater sediment methanotrophic microbial communities from Lake Washington under simulated oxygen tension - Sediment Metagenome... | ecosystem: Environmental > Aquatic > Freshwater >...
CATTACCATTGGCATCTTCACTAACTCCGAGAGGAAGCATTAATAAACTCCCCGTCCAATCGGCACTGTCAAACTTACCCTGATAAATGGCTGCACCGGAATCCAGCTTTGAAGAATTAGCCACTACAGAAGAAGACGAGCTGACTTTACTGATAATGTCTGAGGTAATATTATCCAACGCATCGGCCAGTGTTGTGGTGTCCGCCGCGTAGATAAACTGACCGCCGCCCTGAATCGCCGTATCGCGTAACAGAGGATTAACGCCCGCTATCGAAGGATCAATCGCCGGATCGGCAAAACCGACGGTATAAGTGGTAATATTGTTTTTTTCCCCATTGATTTTCGCCAAATCCGGCCTTAAGTCCATTTCATAAAGAGCCTGGGCAACATCATCAAGATAATCGCTGGACTCGCTACCAGCCGAGCTTATGCTTCGGTTAGGAGTCCCGCCATTACCTCCAGGATAGGCATAAGCCTTTTTCATATCATAAGTGGTGCATAGGCTGCTATTGCTACCGGAGCAATCGCCGTCATAATCTTGAAAATAAGTGCTGACATCTCTATCGGCTGAGGGTAAACCGTCGCTCAAAATTATCACGGAGCTTTTTTGGCAGGCTCCCAGAATAGGAGCGGCAAGTGGCGTTGACCCGGTTGAATTCAATATACTGTGACTGTTAAATACGGCGTCCACCGTCGGCAGAGTTGTTGCTGTACTGGTAGCGGGATGAGGAGTGAGATTCCCGGTGGTATTCCCTATTGCAAAATAGCGTCCTATATCGGATAAGGTTTCCGCCAGAGGCGTACTGGAATCGGCAGCAAACCCGGCTATTTGAGTGGTGATTGTTGTTGCCTTGGCTGTATCCAGGTCGCCTATGGCCGCTAAAAGCTCGCCGCCGGTACCCCCGTTATATCGGGCGAGTCCTAACCTGACGGTGGGCGATGCGCCAGTAGTCGGTATCAGCGAATTAGTAAAACTGGTAGCCGCTTTTTTGACAATATCGAGCCGTGTTGGTGAGCCAGTTAGAAGACCTAACGTGCCATTGAAGGAGCCATTGTATTTGCTAAAGAATTGGTTTAACTGGTCGCCTGTGTAGGTGCCTAAACTGGAGATATTGTAGTATTTACTGGCATCAAAACATTTTTTTGAACTTGAGCTCCCAAAAGTGGTAGAACTGCTGCTGGTGCAGCTTCCACTGAGCGGGCAGAATTTTGCACTATTTGAAAAAACCTGCATGGTAATAACAGTTGTTGCGGCGGCGGCTGTCGCAGCACCATCAACGCCGGTAGGAGCCTTATAATAGCGAGAGCTACTACAGACGAAAGAACCCGTAACAGCATCGGGTGACAGAGGGGTATTATCACCACTCGTCGTCTGACTCATCGACATCGAATTATCCACCATCAGCATGATATTCGGTTTAGCCGCCGAAACGCCTATGTACAAAGGCGTTTGCGCCGGTGTAATCGCCGCCGCAGGCTCCAGTACATCGCTTAAAATGCCCCCTAAAAAGAAGACTATAGTCGCTCTGCGGATTTTGTTAATGTCCATGCCGATCTCCTTAATACCGGTAGATTATTGTGAAGACAAGGTTTGGATTCTTATCGTTTGTAAATGGATTGCAGTATTACCACAGCATCAGTGGTACCGCCCGTGCCGCGGGCGGTGATCCGATACCAGGCTATGCTCGTCGAATCCGGCGGCGCTCCGGCTTCAAGGCTTCCGCCTGCACCGGTCGCAGTACCCGCGGTGCTGGGAAGCGCTTCAATGGTATATCGAGGGGCTGAACTAATACCCGTCAGGGTTCCGCCGCTATAAGTTGTCACCGCAGCATTCGTCCAATCAATTGGCTGTGTGCCTGTATACAAAGTGGGAGTTCCGGAAGTGGCCGCCTCACCGGCTCGCAAAGCCGCTTCCGCAGCCTGAAAAGCAAGATTAGAATCCTTGCTGTTTCCGGCCATCTTCTCTTCAAGACCGGTTACTTGACTCGCGGTGATGCTGACTAAGGTGAGCAACAGCAACATAATCATACTGATCGGCAGCACCACGCCGGATTGATGCTCAAATGAACAATATTTGTTAATCATTAACATCTTCCTTTTATGGCAGCCGATTGCGCAAGGCAATGGTTGAAGTAAAAACCCGCCTGATCCGTCGATCTGTCGGCGTGACCGTTACGCCATTGTAAATATAATCCAACGGCTGGGTGGCTAAACCGTCATTCATGCTTCTTACTAAAACACTGACGCGGATGCTGACCACTTGATCCATATTCAGTCCGGCTGTGCCCGCTGGTACGTAATAGTTGGCCGTACCGTCCGGCGTAGCATCCGTATCTGCACCATATAAAATCTGCATGTTCTCAACGCCCTCAACTAACTCGATGGGATTGGTTGTGCTTGTAGGCTTGGAATTATCCAAACGCCATAATGCCGGTTCGCCGCTGGTATTGTTACGAATAAAAAAACTGTATGTCCGAAATACCAGTACTTCGGCATCGGAACCGTAGAGTTTGCTGAGGTTATTCGTGGTGTTTTGGTTGTTGGCATGCGCGATAGTCTGAACTCCGCTGCCGGATGAGGCGCTGGTTGCTATGAAGATATCCGTTGCACTGCAATCGGAAAGCATAAGCATATCATAGGCGCTGATATTGCATGTATTACTAGCCAGTATTTGAATGTTGGCGTTATTGGTCCCCATATTCCCTGTCAAATACCCGCCGCAGCTTCCGCCAAAATGATAAGTGACCGCATCGGTTCCGGCCACACAGGCGTTGGACGCGCCGCATGCGCCGGCACTCCAATTATTGTTCACATTGTCGCTGCCGACAAGTGGCGTGCTAAGACCGGCAGCAAGCGTGGCAGGGGCGGGATTCGGATTGGGGTTTTTAGGATCAATGATAATTTTGGGGACTGTTGATCGGGATGCACAGCCTTGAAATCCTATCATGCGATTATCTCGGGTAATAAAATCCATGGCAAACCGGCCGTTTTCCTGAAGCCTGGACAGATTCTCCTGCATTCTGTAGGTCTGCCTAGAGCCGAGAAAAATCTGCATGATGCCGCCTGTTAAGAACGCGCCCAGCAGCATGGCGATCATCAGTTCTATCAGGGAAAAACCTATTTGCGGGCTTTTAGACTGTTTCATAACTGAAAGCTCACTGAGAAATTCGGGTCGGAAGCGTTGACTGCGCCGTCCCGATTATCATCCCAGTTGATAGTAATGGTAAAAACCCGAGTTGCAGCGACAGCTGTGATTGTTCCTGTGCCATTGGGCAGGGTGTTGGTTAAGGCGGCGTTCCACTGGAACAGATCATTTTGAGCCATTTGCGCACCGGTACAGCCAGTCACGGTTGCGCAATTTGCCTGAACTGCGGCATCTGCCGGAGCCATCGTCAGGTAGGTGCTGGCTGCAATAACATTGCCGGTTGTCGGATTCAGACTTTCATTTTTATTGGCGCGCATTCTGTCGGCCATGTCATAAGCCAGCTGCGTAACCTGGCTACGATTATAGGCGCTCAGATTATTTTTGATACTGGCGGCTTGCAGTCCTGCCAACCCCAATAAGCCGACAGCCAAAACCAGCGTCGCGATTAACACTTCAATTAAGGTGAATCCTCTATCTTTATTCATAAGGCATCATGGCGCCAAGCAAAGGTTTTTGGCTGGGTCACGGACATGCTGTTGTTCCTTCAGTCGTTCTTGGCCGACCCAGTGCATTGATAGCGATTGCACGGGAGCTCGCGGTGTCGGCTGAACCAGTGCATAGCCTGAAGGTGTCGCCGCTAGAGCTTAGGCTCAGGCCGCTGGGCAAATAGGCCGCAAAGTCCTGATAGCCTACAGTCCCGGTTCTTAAAGTAAATCCGCTGGTCAAAGCCGGGTAGGTTTTTAGCAAAGTGTCCGCAGTATCAAACACGCCATCTCCGTCCAAATCGGTAAAAATATCCCAACCTGAATCCCAGTTTTGATTTGTACTTCCTTTTCTTCGGACGCTGATTTGCACACCGCGTTTGACGGCTTCGCTACGTGCCAAGCTTAACGATGCAACCAATTCATTGGCATAAGTAGTTAACCGGGTGCTATTTATAATTGATGTAAAACTGGGTATGGCTACACCCGCAAGAATAGCGGCAATGGAAATCGTAATTATGAGTTCAATCAGGGTAACGCCCAGGCTTTTTGTTTGCTTGTTGCTCATCGGTGATTAACCTCCATGTATAAAGGGTTTTCAGCATAAGCGTTAAGTGCGCAAAAAAACAGCACCTTTGCTCACAGTTTCCTGCATTCGAATTTATTACTAACGGGGAAACAGGTTTTCAAGAGCAACCGACGCTGTTTTGGTTACGGTTTAAACATGCAGTGAAAATCAGCTGGCTTAAATTTATGAAAAGCTGCTCAGAACTTGCGGACGTGCCGCTTGCTACCGACTAACGCCTAAATCATCCGGCTCCTCAATAACCGGATTAACCAGCGTGCCGATACCCTCAATTTCAATCCGGGCGGTTTGCCCCGGCAACATATAACCGCGCGGCTTCATTTTTACGCCGACACCGGCTGGAGTGCCTGTGGCAATCACATCGCCCGGCTCCAGCGTCATCGCTTGCGATAAATAGGCGATCATTTCATAGCAGTTAAAAATCATCTGCCGGGTATTGGAGCTTTGCCGCAGCTCATCGTCAATCCAGGTTTTAAGATCCAGATTATGCGGGTCGCTGATTTCATCGGCGGTAACGATCCACGGCCCCAGCGGACCATGGGTATCGAATGATTTTCCCAGCGTAAACGTCGGCGAGCGAAACTGCCAGTCGCGCACCGAAACGTCATTGGCAATAGTAAAACCGGCAATGACCTGGTGAGCTTTATCGACCGGCACATGGCGACAGCGGGTACCGATAACAAACGCCAGCTCGCCTTCATAATCCAGCTTATCGGACACTTTAGGCCGATGTATCGCTTCGCCAGGCCCGATCACACAAGTGCCCTGTTTGGTGAAAAAACTGGGGTATTCCGGCTTGTCCAGTCCGGTCTCTTCAATATGGTCGGCATAGTTCAGGCTGATCCCTAAATATTTACCCGGCCTCGGCACCGGCGTATGCAACTTGACCTGGTCCAGCGCGATACGGTCGTTGCCGCTGTCGATCTGCTGCCGCATGGCATCCAGGGCACTGGAGCCTGCGCTCAGAAATTCGAGCATGGTTACCGGGATTTTAGTATTATTTTTTCCGTCAACGACAAAGCCATCAACGACAGCGCCTACACGGGTTTCGTGATTATAAGTAAAGGTTACCAGTTTCATGAGTTAAGCTTGTTCGGATGATTTCAAGTGCGGCTATTATAAACACAAGCGTAAACATAAGAGTTTGTGCAAAAAAAAGATATAATTAATAATTTTTAATTCAAGAGGATCACAAAATGAACGAAAACTGGATTGCTCCCTCCATTCTGTCAGCCAATTTCGCAAAACTGGGTGAAGAAGTTGATAATGTTTTAAAAGCGGGCGCCGATGTTGTGCATTTTGATGTCATGGATAACCATTTCGTGCCCAATCTGACCATCGGGCCTTTGGTTTGTGAAGCGCTGAGAAAACACGGCGTTACCGCACCAATTGACGTTCATTTAATGGTTGAGCCTGTTGATCGTCTTATTCCCGACTTCGCCAAAGCCGGTGCAAGTATCATTACTTTCCATCCCGAAGCCTCTGTGCATATCGACCGCACCCTGCAATTGATTAAAGATTGCGGTTGCAAAGCTGGACTGGTATTTAACCCAGGCACACCGCTGCATTATCTGGATTATGTCATGGACAAACTGGATATGATTTTGTTGATGTCGGTTAACCCCGGTTTTGGCGGCCAGTCCTTCATCCCTTCAGCGCTGGATAAATTGCGTGAAGTCAGAACAAGAATCGACAACAGCGGCCTGGATATTCGCCTGGAAATCGACGGCGGCGTTAAAGTCGATAATATCCGCGAAATTAAAGCAGCTGGTGCCGATACTTTCGTCGCAGGTTCAGCTATTTTCAGCCAACCGGATTACAAAAAAGTAATCGATGAAATGCGTGCTGAATTGGCTAAGGCAGTTTAAAGACCGACACCGTTCCCACGCCTGCCCTGAGTCTTGTAAGGGCTCCGGCGTGGGGACGCAGCTAGTGACGCGCCAGCGTCGCATTTGCATATACACATTGAATAGCAAAAATGACCCCAGAGCAATTCAATCGCTATGCCCGACAGGGCTACAACCGCATCCCGATTTGCCGCGAAGTGCTGGCCGATATGGATACGCCCTTGAGCGCCTACCTGAAACTGGCCGACGGCGCTTATTCCTATTTGTTTGAATCGGTGCATGGCGGCGAGCAATGGGGTCGCTATTCGATCATCGGTCTACCCTGCCTTAGCGTCGTTAAAATTACCGGCAATCAAATCCGTCTGGAACAAAACGGCGAACTGCTGGAGTCAGTCACGCACGATAACCCGCTGATCTGGATAGCGCAGTTTAAGTCGCGTTATAACGTTCCTGACATTAACACCCTACCCCGCTTTAACGGCGACTTGGAAGGGGAGCAATCATGAGCGCCGTCAAAATCCCCCCTAGCCCCCCTTTTACAAAGGGGGGGATAAAAGTCGTCATGATCGATAACTACGACTCGTTCACTTACAACCTGGTGCAATATTTCGGCGAGCTGGGCGCCGATGTCACCGTGGTGCGTAACGATCAGGTGACTGTGGAAGATATAGAAAAACTGGCTCCCGATAAACTGGTGATTTCACCCGGCCCTTGTACGCCAAAAGAAGCAGGCATATCGGTTGAGGCCATTTTAAAGTTTGCCGGGAAAACTCCTATCCTGGGCGTTTGCCTCGGGCATCAAAGCATCGGCTACGCGTTCGGCGGCAATATCGTCCATGCCAAAAGCATCATGCACGGTAAAACCTCGCTGGTTTATCATCATAATCAGGGGGTCTTCAAAGGGCTTAACAACCCGTTTACCGCCACCCGTTATCATTCGCTGATCATCGAACAGGAATCCATACCCGATTGCCTGGAAATAACCGCCTGGACCCAGGACGAAACCGGCAAGCTGGATGAAATCATGGGCGTCAGGCATAAGCAGCTGGATATTGAAGGCGTGCAATTTCATCCCGAGTCGATTCTGACCGAGCATGGGCATGATATGTTGAGGAATTTTTTGGAAAGGTAACCGCCTGTGCGCCAGCGTTATGGACCCCGACTCCACTATGCTGGAAGTCACACTTTCCATTGCAGGCAAAAAACTGTAGGCCGGAATAAGCCTGTTTGAGTGAAAGCGAAAACAGGCGTTTCCGGCGCAGCACCGAGATTCGCCGGAAACGCCACCTCGCGCTACGCGCTTGGATGGCCTTATTCCGGCCTACGTCTGACATTAATCAGGAGTGCATCATGAGTCGTATCGTCTGGCTATTTCTAAGCGCAGTATTGTTTGCATCAGCCACTCAGGCAAAGCCGTTAACCCCGGAACAGGTACCGGAACCGCTCAAACCCTGGATAGCCTGGGTATTGCAGGACAGCCCCGAGCCCACCTGCCCTTTCATCTACAACAGTTACGAGCAAAAACGCTGTAGCTGGCCGACCCAAACCCAACTGGATTTAACCAGCGAAAAAGGCGTTTTTTCGATGAGCTGGACGGTGTATCAAGACAGCTGGATCAGCTTGCCGGGCGATAAAAAACACTGGCCGCTTAATGTGACGGTTGATAACAAAACCGCGCTGATTATGGATAAAGACGGCATACCGTCGATAAAACTGGTTGCCGGCTTGCAGCATCAAATCAAAGGCGGGTTCTTGTGGACGGCCATTCCTGATAACTTAAAGATACCCGACGACACCGGACTGATTGAGCTGCGCATTAACGGGGTCGAGATACCGACACCGGCCATTAAAGACGGACAGCTGTGGTTAAAAGAAAGCGAGATAGGCTTAAAAAAACCGGAAAACATCCAAAACAACCTGGATATTCAGGTCTTCCGAAAAATCACCGATGATGTTCCTGCACAGGTTTTAACCCGGCTGGCACTGGAAGTCTCCGGCGAGCAACGCGAGGTCAAATTGCCCCGGCCTATCTTGGACGGCTTTATCCCGCTGAGTTTACAAAGTCCATTGCCCGCTCGCCTGGAGCCCGACGGACAGTTATTGATCCAGCTGCGCCCCGGTCACTGGGAACTCGACATACTGGCCAAAAACAGCAAAGAACTGAATACACTCCTCCTCAAGGGCGAGCAGCCGGTCGCCCCTACCGAACAAGGCCTCCAGTGGCCGGAATCGGAAATATGGTCATTTGAAGCCCGTCCCCAACTGCGCGTCGTTGAAATCGAACACCTCAGCGCCATCGATCCCAGCCTGACCAACTTACCGGACGACTGGAAAAACCTCCCGGCCTATAAAATCAACCAAGGCCAGGCGATGGGTTTTAAAACCATCCGCCGGGGCGACCCGGAACCCGAACCCAATCAACTCAATCTATCCAGAAAGCTATGGCTGGATTTCGACGGTGAAGGCTATACCGTCAATGACACGATTACCGGCCACATGACCCGCGGCTGGCGGCTGAATACCCTGCCGCAAACGCAACTGGGAAAAGTCACCCTAAACGGCGGCAACCAGTTTATTACCCAGGATAAATCCGGCAAGCAAGGCGTGGAAGTCAGAAGCGGCGCGATAACGCTGAATGCCGACAGCCGTATTGCCGGTGCAATCGGTTCAACCAGCGCAGTGGGCTGGGAGCAGGATTTTCACACGGTCCGCGCCGAACTGAACCTGCCGCCGGGCTGGCGTTTGCTGGCGGCCGGCGGCGTCGATAATGTACCGGACAGCTGGATTTCCCGTTGGACCTTGCTGGACTTGTTCCTGGTGTTAATCGCCGCGCTGGCAACCGGTAGACTATGGAATCCCTATTGGGGCGGCCTCGCCTTGGTAACCCTGGTATTGATCTGGCATGAACCGGGATCGCCCCATTTCGTCTGGCTGAATATTCTGGCCGCAACCGCCTTGATCAAGGTATTGCCCCAAGGCCGGTTTTTAAAATTCATGAGCTGGTATCGCAACGTTTTCTGGCTGGCCTTAATCATGCTCACCTTGCCTTTTATGGTGCAGCAGGTGCGCACCGGGCTGTATCCGCAACTGGAAAAACCCTGGCAAGCGGTCCCTATGCCCATCTTCCAAGACCGCGGCATGGTTGGAACAGCGGTTGAAATGACCGCCCCGGCACCCGTCTCCGAAGCGATCAGCGAGATGAAAGAAAAGGTGTTAAGAAAATCAATGCCATCAGATGCCTCTTCGTCTTATGGTTATACAGACCAGGCGGTCGATTTTGACCGCCTCGACCCTAAAGCCAAAGTGCAGACCGGCCCCGGTTTGCCGCAATGGCAATGGAACAAGGTGTTGTTGTCATGGAACGGTTCGGTTGATGCTCAGCAACAACTGCACTTATGGTATTTAACGCCGACGCTGACCCTGCTGCTCAACTTCATCCGTGCGATTTTAGTCGCGGCGCTGGCCTTGCTGATGTTCGGGGTTGCGGAAAAGTTCAGCTTTAAACGTATTCGACCTTCGACGCCGTTGCTGCTGTGGTTTTTGCTGTTGCCGATGCTGTCCGTGCCGTCACCCAAGGCGTATGCCGAAATTCCTGACAAAGCCGTTCTGGACGAACTGAGAAACAAGCTGCTGGAAAAACCGGTACCGCCCGACTGCTTGCCGAGCTGCGCGCAAATTCAGCAGATGAAAATAACCATTACCGATAAGGAATTGGCAATCGCCTTACAGATTCATGCCCAACAATTCGTAGCGGTTCCTTTGCCAGCAGAATATGAACAATGGTTCCCTAATCACGTCTTTATTGACGGCAAAATAGCGTCAGGGCTCTACCGCGATAACAACGGCTTGTGGCTTAACCTGGACGAAGGCGAGCATCAGGTTGTACTCGGCGGAACCGTGCCCTTGTTAAGCAAATTCACCCTGCCTTTGCCGTTAAAACCGAACTGGGTCAGCATTCAAAATACCGGCTGGCAGGTCATAGGCCTACAGGAAAACGGCGAAGTTGACGATCAACTGCAATTTAGCCGCATAAACCAGACCGAACAGCAGCAAAGCGCAGCCGAGCTGGAACCGGGCGCGTTGCCGCCGTTTGTCAGGATTGAGCGCACCCTGCTGCTGGGACTGGACTGGCGGGTTATCACCCGGATCATCCGCGTATCACCGGCCGATTCCGCCGTGGTGTTGGCGGTGCCCTTGTTGCCGGGCGAGTCGGTTACCAGCACAGGCATCCGGGTTAAGGACGGCAAAGTCGAGGTGAATATCCCGGCCCAGCAAACCGAGCTGCAATGGGAATCCACGCTGGAAAAATCGGAAAAAATCGATTATGTCGCCACTCAAACCGAACAATGGATAGAGGTGTTTCAAGCCGATGTCAGCCCCATCTGGCATATTGAGACATCCGGCATCGCGATGATCCATCTGAATAACGACGGGCAATGGCTGCCGGAATGGCATCCCTGGCCGGGCGAAAAAATCACCCTGCAAATAACCCGGCCCGAAGCGGTGGAAGGACAAACCTTAACCATCGACAACAGCCGTTTGAGCATCAAACCGGGGCAACGCAATCAGGAAGCCGAATTAAGCATCAGCCTGAGAAGCTCGCAAGGATCGCAGCACACAATCATCCTGCCGGAACACGCCGTACTGCAAAGCGTAGCCATCAATGGACAGACTCAACCGCTCAGGCAGGAAGGCCGAAAGCTCACCGTGCCGGTCAATCCCGGCAAGCAGGAAGTCGCAATCGGCTGGAGAGAGGCGACCGGCATCAGCACTATTCTGACTACGCCGCAGGTGGACTTGGGAGCGCCGAGCGTCAACGCCAACCTGAATATCGGCTTAGGATCCGACCGCTGGGTATTGTTTGCAATGGGGCCGAAACTCGGGCCTGCTGTTTTATTCTGGGGCGTGCTGATTGTTATTTTGATGCTATCGCCGGGCCTCGGCAAAATCCCGCTGACGCCCTTAAAAGCCCGGCACTGGTTTTTGTTGTTGATCGGGCTTAGCCAGATACCCCTTGCGTCGGCAGGCATTGTCATTGCATGGTTGATGCTGCTGGGCTGGCGCAAGACGCAACAGGCTTCGAGCATTCGCTATTTTAATGCGCTGCAAGTTATGATCGGCCTATTAACCGTGGTTTCGCTGGGCCTGTTGTTTTTAGCGGTCGAGCACGGTTTACTGGGTTCGCCCGACATGCAGATCATCGGCAACCAGTCTTCAGCATTCAACTTAAACTGGTATCAGGATAGAAGTCCGCCGACATTGCCCATAGCGACGCTGGTCTCAGTGCCGCTGATAGCCTACCGATTACTGATGCTGGTTTGGTCGCTCTGGCTGGCAGTGGCATTGCTCAACTGGCTGAAATGGGGCTGGGAGTGTTTCTCAACTAACGGCTTATGGCGTAAAAAAATAATTGAAAAGGGGACTGCAGCCAAAGAAACAGAGCAAGGCCCCAAGCACTCATAGCCAATGATGAGTAAAGAGAATTTATTCTTGAACATCGCCCAATTGCGTACCATTCGATTCAGGTCAATCGGATGGTGCGAGAGGAGCATCAGTCCGCTTTAAGTTAAGCGGACAATCCCCTGCACGTTTTAAACAAAAATAGGCATTATTTTTATATAACCCGTTTTGAAATGTATTGAAATAGCCGCAATTATGGCCCGGCCGCATGAATATTGATTATATAATTTAATCAAAAACGAGCCGGTGAGTTGTTCCCGGTTATTTATATTGCACATAAATATATTTTTATTATTGCAAATTAAAACACCTGCATTCTTCCTAGAAGTTTATTGTAATCACTCGCTTATCGTTATTTATAAAAACACCTCATGCTCGGCTCTCAGTCAAGTGGTCGAGCCCAGCCTTTTACATCCAGTTATAGGCTCATATTGAAGAGCCCCGTCTATCGTTGCATAGTCCCTGTGCATTGCGTATGATTTAATTGTAGGATTAATCCTACATGCATCAGCGATGTCATTTCCTTCTTCCAGCAGGCCGTATTAGAAGGCATATCTAAATACTATAAAAATGGCTGCTACCTTACATAAAAATAAACAATAAAAGCTTATTTCTCGAATGTTTAAAAATATTTTCATCAGTTTCAAAAACCGTATTCTGCTGGGATTTTGCAGCCTCATTATTATGATGGCTGTCATTATTTATGTAAGTTTGGACCAGTTCTCAACAGTCCAACAAAATACGGCCGAATTAAACAGCACGATTATGCCCTTTGCTATAGCAGTGGAAGGCATGGTAGTTGATGTGATTCAAGTTCAACAGTTTTTAACTGATGTTTCAGCAACCCACGATCCCGAAGGCTACAAGGATGCAGAGGACGCCGCCGCTGATTTTAAAAAGAGAGTGAAGGAAATTCTCGCATTTGAGTCCATTACTGCCTCGCAAAAGGATGAGTTGGCCAAGCTTGATGCCGCTTTTGACCCATTTTATAACCAAGGCAAGCTCATGGCTTCAGCCTACATCGGTCAGGGCATCCAAGCCGGCAATGCCATCATGGAAGATTTTGATGCCGCATCGCTCAGCCTGGCTGACCTTACGAGAAAATTTAAGGGTGATGCGGTCAATAAACAGATTCAAACAGCCACCGACCTAAGCAATGCGACAAAGCATGCCTCCCGTCTGTTGATTGGCATATCTATTCTGGTGGTCACGCTGAGTTTAGGCATCGCGTTTTACTTAGCGAATTACCTCTATAAACAATTGGGCATAGATCCGTTCTATGCGAAAGCCATCGCCAAAGAAATAGCTCAGGGTAATTTTAAGCGGGATATCAACTTGGACGAAGGCGATAAAAGCAGCTTATTGTATGCGATTAAAACCATACAAACATCGATCAATGCTTTCGTCGCCGCGCAAACTGTTATGTCGCAAAAGCACGCGGAGGGCTGGATCTGGGCAGAAATAGATGCTGCGCATTTTCCCGGTACTTACGGCAAAATGGCACGCGACATCAATGCACTGACCAAGTCCCATATCGATGTAAAAATGCAGGTGGTTAAGGTTATTACCCAATATGCCAAAGGCGACTTCAGTCTCGATATGGATCGCTTGCCCGGCGATAAAGCTAAAATCACAGAAGCTGTCGATAACGTAAAGAAAACCCTGTTTGAAGTCAGCAGTGAAATAGACGCACTTGCTGAAGCCGGTTCCAAAGGCGACTTTTCCAAGCGCGCCGATACCTCCAGATTCGAGTTCATGTTCAAAGACATACTGACCGATTTTAATACGCTGATAGAAACTTGCGACATTGGCTTTAAGGATATATTGACTGTTACCAACGCCATGGCTCAAGGCGATATGACGCAGGTTATCGACAAGCACTACCCCGGCACCTTCGGGGAAGTGATTACCGGCATGAACATAACAGGAGAACATCTCAAAAGCCTGGTCAGTGAAATTAAGGAAGCGACAGAAAATATCAACACGGCGGCTAAAGAAATCGCATCAGGCAATAATGACTTGTCGCATCGCACTGAAGAACAGGCGGCCAGCCTTGAAGAAACCGCTGCCAGCATGGAGGAGCTGACGTCCACTGTGCAAGCCAACAGCGAAAATGCTAAACAAGCTAATCAGCTTGCCAAGAGTGCCGAGGAAATAGCGGATAAAGGCGTCGCCGTAGTCGGTAAAGTGGTTACGACGATGGACTCGATCAATGCGTCGTCACATAAAATTGTCGACATTATATCGGTGATAGACGGCATTGCGTTCCAAACTAACATTCTGGCCCTGAACGCTGCGGTAGAAGCCGCTCGCGCCGGCGAACAAGGTCGAGGGTTTGCTGTTGTCGCCAGTGAGGTTCGCAATCTTGCTCAGCGCGCCGCTACCGCGGCAGGAGAAATTAAAGGCTTGATCGCTGATTCGGTAGAAAAAATCGAAGACGGCAGCAAACTGGTCACACAGGCCGGACACACCATGAAAGAAATTGTCAGCTCCATTCACCATGTCACCGCTATCATGTCAGAGATTTCTGCCGCCTCAGTCGAGCAAAGTTCCGGCATCACGCAAGTCAATCAAGCCATCGCTCAAATGGATGACGTGACCCAGCAAAACGCCGCGCTAGTGGAACAAGCGGCTGCCGCTGCAGAATCAATGGAAGATCAAGCTCAAAATCTTTCCGCTACGGTCGCGGTTTTTAAAACGGGTGCCGACTCGCTCAGTCCTGCCCTTAACCGTGTAAAACAAAAAGCCATACCGGTAAAAATAGAAACCTATAAAGGCAAACACACGACTTCCGTTCCTGAAAACAAAAGTATCCATAACGTGAAAGAAATCAACATGGATCTCGATGTAGCATTACATAAACATGCCGAATGGAAAGTAAAATTCCGTACCGCCATATCCCAAAACGAGAAACTGGATGTCGTCACTATCTCAAAAGATAATTGCTGCGATTTTGGAAAATGGCTACATGGCAATACCCAGCTTCATCTTGGCCACTTGGAGAGCTTTTCAGAATGTATTTCAAAACATGCCGCATTTCATGTCGAAGCGGGCAAAGTTGCACAAGCTATCAATGACAAGAGGCTTCAAGAAGCGAACACCATGCTCAACACCGACTCCGACTTCATTGCCGCATCAGGCGCAGTCGGCGTTGCCATTATGCGCTTGAAAAAGGATGTTGCCTTGTCAACAAAGCCTGTCCTTGCAAAACATCAGCCGATGGCTGTCGCTAATGGCGAATGAGAGGAATTTTAGACAATAACTGTCGAGATTCACAAGGTTATTGTCTAAAAGCATAAGCCCGCTTTAAACACACCGGGTGACATCCACGGCTCCGAAATGACAGGGACGTTACGTGCGATGCACCCCGACCTACCGTTAATATCAACAGCATCGACAAAACTGCTTAATGTCAACCTTCCATTTCCAACAGTTTTCAGTATTACAAAATCACTCCGGCATGAAAATATGCACCGATGCCGTTTTATTCGGCGCTATGGCACCGGTCAATCCGGGCGACCGAGTGCTGGACATCGGCACCGGAACAGGGGTACTTGCGCTGATGGCAGCGCAACTGGCCGCGACGAAAGTAACCGCAGTGGAATTGACGCAAGAAGCTTTTAAAGAAGCCGACATTAACTTCAACAACAGCCCGTGGGTGGATCGACTTGAGGCCGTGCATCAGGATATTCAAAGCTTCGCCTTAACCGCCAACCGGCAATACGACCTCATCATCAGCAACCCGCCGTTTTTTGAAAATCACCTCAAGACCGTCGATACCCTTAGAAATAGCGCTAGGCACACCGACCAACTGCCTTTTGCCGATTTGATCGGTATTGCCGAACAATTATTATCCCCGCAGGGGGTGTTTTACCTGTTGCTTCCTGCTCATGCGGTAGCAAAGTTTTCCGCCCAGGCCTTAGCGGCGGGGTTTTATTTGATCAATCAAACCGATTTTCGCGGCTATACTCATAATGAAGCCAAAGTATCCGCGCTGACATTCAGCCGCACAGCGGCTGTGTTTACGGCAAGGTTGTTGACGATCTATGCATCCCACAATGTTTACAGCCAAGACAGTGAACGTTATCTGGCGGATTTTCTGTTGCGGTTTGCTAAAGATCAGCCTAAGCGACCCATTTAAAAACCTGATCAAAGCCGGTATGCTCGTATTTTTTATTTAACAGCAGTTTCACCTCGTCCCCACAGAGTACGTCACTGCCATTAAGTTAAGAATTTTAGTGAGCGCTAGTTCCCAAGCTGGAGCGTATTTCTTAACTTAATGACAGTGACATAGCACGTGGGTATGAAATCAGGCAGCGTTGCACCATGATGTAGTGTCAGACGACTACACGGCGCAGCGCGCCGCACAACGCATTACCACGCGGCGCGTGGGAACGAGGAATCATGAATAATATTTTCAAAGGTAAATTAACTCGCTGGAACGATGATAAAGGATTCGGTTTTATCATCCCTGAAAACGGGAATAACGAAGTCTTCATTCATACTTCAGCATTGAAAAACATGAGCCGCCGCCCTGTTGTCGGCGATGTGATTTTGTATCAGTTACATGTTGGCAATGACGGAAAAAGTAAGGCTATCAATGCCAAAATTGATGGCGTTTCTTTTACCAAAACAAGAAGCCCTTACAGAAATGACAAGGTTAAGCATAATGGGGTGACACAAATAATCTTTATTGCTGTTTTGGTTTTTGTCGGACTTTTTGCTTATAAAAAATTTACCGCAGCAAATCATTTATCCAATGAAAGTTATGGATTGGGCGACTCAATTACAGGTATTGTTCAGGACGTTACACAGAATGTAGAAAAATCCAAACCCAGTTATGAATGCGATGGCAGGACTTATTGTTCTCAAATGACGTCATGCGAAGAAGCGGAATTTTTTATAACCCATTGTCCTGATACGAAAATGGACGGAGATAATGACGGCGAGCCCTGTGAAAGCCAATGGTGTGGTTAGATACCCTGCGGGCTCACACATCCTTGTGTAGGCCCCCACAGTTTTTGGCTGGGTTAACTTCGATTAGTTAACGATACGATGTCCGCGATTTCTCATGCAGTTGGAATAGGCTCTTTTGTATCCTGCTTCGCCCTCCAAACCCTGCTTGGCGCCGCCGCCGATACCGCCGACTGTCGCACCTATCGCTGCGCCTGTTCCTGGATTTCCTGTTATCGCACCTATAGCCGCACCGCCGGCCGCGCCGATTAAGCCGCCTACGCCTGCGCCGATAGCGGTTTCTTTTGCAGTACCGCCGGAAGCATGGCTCGCAAGATCCTTACACTCGGCCATATCCTGGTTGATTCGATAGGCATTAGGATCATTGTAAGCATCAACGGTCGGCGTCCATCCGCCTTGGCTGTAGCAACCTGAGATTAATGCGCTGCCTATTAAAACGATGCTGGTTGTTAGTTTTTTCATTTTGATTACCTCTGGTAAAGTTGTTTCCTTACAGAATACTTCATTTTTCATGAATAAAGTATGAACACCATAACACTATAAGTCAGTCGGCGTTTTACAAATGCCTCTAGGATAAAGAATCCACCTTCTCCAATCAATAAGTAGTATCACTGACCGATAAAATCTTGACGTTATAGCTCCCTTAAAACCTGGAGCGGCGATTTATTAACCACATTTCTTACGCCCCAGCAGCCCGCCAAGCCTACGAATAACGCGCCGGTTGGCGGCACAATGCCCCATAAATAAAAATTAGCGCGGTACTCCATGTGCATGACATGGGTGTACAGCGCATAGAGCATGGCTTCCGAGATGACAACC
>Ga0208629_100575_pt1 | contig 17250 bp, 21 predicted proteins | sample LakWasMet19_HOW5_2_FD_183865 | JGI IMG/M metagenome (GOLD analysis project Ga0208629, IMG submission 183865) | Freshwater sediment methanotrophic microbial communities from Lake Washington under simulated oxygen tension - Sediment Metagenome... | ecosystem: Environmental > Aquatic > Freshwater >...
CTGACTTTCACCGATAAATCGCCGACATAAACGCCCGCGCGAATCTCGATCAGCCAGACGGCCAGGCGTCCGCGTAATCGGGGAGGGACGTTTTCAACTACGATGACCAACATCGCCGATGCTCTCTGAATTGGGAATTGCAGGGCCGATGGATTCCTCGGTGGGCTGGGGTATTTCCAACTCGCCGGCGGCCAAGACGTCTTCTATGGTGGGGATGATTTTCTTCAGGATTTTGGTTTGACGGAAAATATCGCGGCACATCAGCCGAACTTCCCGTTCCGGGTCGCGATAATTCTTCGCGGCGATTTTAAAGGCGTGCGGGATAATTTCGTCGAATTTGAACAAGTCGGCAATGTCGTAAACGAACGATAATGGCTTGCCGGTATGGATGAAGCCGATTGCCGGTGCGTAGCCGGCGGCCAGCACTGCGGCTTCGCTGATGCCGTATAAACAGGCGGTGGCCGAGCTGATACAGCGATTGGCCGTATCGCTGTTGTCCCATTGCGTGTGGTCGTAATTGCGGCCTTTCCACTCGACGCCGGCCTGTTTGGCCAAGAGGTCGTACAATTTTTTCACGCGCGCGCCTTCGATGCCGCGGAGTTGTTCGACACTACGGCGTTCGGGCGGTTTTTCGCCGAAGCGGATCTCGTACATTTTGCGCACGACTTTGAGTCTGGCGGCATCGTCCAGCGCCAATTTGGCCTGGTAGAGCAGGCGGTCGGCGCGCGCCCCGCCCGGTTGGCCCGATGCATACAGTCTGACGCCGGCTTCGCCGACCCAGACCAATAGCGTGCCGGCTCTGGCTGCCAGGGCGGCGGCATGATGGGATACGCGCGTGCCCGGCTCCAGCATGATGCAGGCGATGCTGCCGACCGGAATATGGGTGCGGATGCCGGTTTCGTCGATCACGACGAAAGCGCCGTCTTTAACGTCGATCTGGCCTTTTTCGATGAATACCATCGAAACGCGTTCTTTCATCGCGATGGGTTTAAGCGGTGGTAGCATGACGAATTTCCTGGTTCGATCGAGTCAAGATAGGTGTGGGCATAATCGAGTTCCATACGGCTATGAATGCGGAGCGTTTCCCGCCAAAGCCTGTTTTCATCACGGCAAAAAATCACCGTATCGGCTTGAATGATTTCCCACGCCAACGGGATCGGCGCCTGATTGATGTCGACCACGGAGAGTTGGAAATCGTGCAAACCCAATGCCTGTTGCCAGTCCAGCGCCAAACATTCGGGCCGCAGCCGCTGTTCTATCGGATCGTCCTTGATGAACCGATTGAATGCCACGGCCAGGTCGTAATCGCTGGACGCATGGGCATTGCCTTTCGCGCGCGAACCATAGAGCCAGACGACCGCGATGTCCGGGTCACTTTCGGCAAGGGGGACGATTTTTTGCAAGAGTTCATCCCTCATCAAGGCCATGTCAATCATCAGGAAGCAGCAGATTTTGAAAAGGTTTGTGATTTTTCCATTGGTAGGTTTTAAAGTCGCGCCGGTCTGTTGAAAGAATCCGGCCGTGGCCAAGTTCTTCGGCCAGAATGACCAGCGAGGCATCGGCCAGGTCCATGGGTAGATCCGCATACTTTTGCATCAGTTTTTGGATATGCGCTAAATGATGCAGTTGAATTTGAAATATTTCCACATAGCCAGCCTCGATGGCTTGTAAAAACCGTAACTGACTTTCATTTCCCAATGTTTTACCCAACAAATAACAGGTTTCGGTAATGACCGGCCATGTGGTTATCAAACCCTCATCCAGCCGTTGCATCACAGCCATCGAATGCGCATGAAAACGGTCCTTGGGATTAAAAAAAGCAAACCAAAAGCCGGTATCACTCAATACCATGTTTTTCTTTCCAGCCTTGATACAGGTATTCTTTATAATTGACGGATAAGTCCTCAGGCCCTTCCGCCGTTCCCGCCAGCATTTCAATCAGCTTCTGATTTTTTTGCCTGCCGGTTAAAGCGGTTTTTTCGTACAGCAAATCCAAGGCTTGCTTGATAATTTCCGACGTGCTCAAGGAAGTTGCCTGTTGAATGGCCAGTAGTTTTTGTTCGTGATTTTCGTCTAAACGGGCATTGATTCTCATAATGTTGCCTTGGTTGTATGACTTGTAATACGCACATTTATATAAAGTAATTCGATGCTATATTCTTCGAATCATTAGAAAACCACAACCGAAAGCTTTGGATCTGCCTATGCCTCGGTACAACGCTTTAGTGACAAACAGCTCCGGATCAGTGATTTGCAACACGCCATCATAATCCAAGGTGCTGATTTTGATCTGGCGTTTTTTGAAATGGTGCTGTAGGTAACCTTGCGCGGTCACTGACAGCAAACGAAAACCATTTTTTTCGGCGCGCTCCTGCAACCATCTTTCGCCCGCTTTCTGTTCCAGTTCAGCTTGGGAATACAGATGCCTTTCTTCTTCGCCAAGCGATTTTTTCAAATGCATGACGACATCGTGATGGATTCTTTTCTGCGGCAAAATTTCTTTTTCCCGCAGACCTTTTGCTCGTCTTTGCTCGCGTAAAACGGCGTTTTCCTCCGCTGTTCTGGCGCAGCTGCTTTGCTCGACAGGGTTGGCGCGTAGACTAAAGCCGAGCGTGTCGCCCGTTCGTAATTGGGGATGGTAAGATTTGGTTTCGATGATGAAGGAATGGTCGGTACTGATTGGCGGATATTTAGACAGCAGATAAAAAACCGGCAAACCTTGTTTATCGCTGTCCTGACGAAACAAAAAATCCCGCTTATCGTCAGGTTTATCCTGAAACAGTTTCCACAAAAGCTGATGTAATTGGTAATGATTGTATTGAAACAGTTTGGCGAATTGCTGCAAATGAACCGGCGAAACCCGAACACGGCTAAAGTACATGTCAACCTCCCAGCACATAAACGGGGCGCGTGACAAAACGGCGAGTCTTGCCGAATAACGGTAGGTCGCGCACTTGCATTTCATGTCCATTTAGCAAAGGCGTTTCGCTGTACAGTGTGCCGTCTTGTTCGATTTGCTTTAATGCCTGTTGCGCAGTTTCCGCGCTGATGATGGATTCAAACAAAGGGCGTTGCAAAGGGCAGGAACGGCGTCCCAGATACGGCGTGTATTTCGGTTTTTTAATGGCTTGCAGCACGCGCTCTAAACTGTATTCGGCAAGTTCTTTAAAGGACAATGCCAAGGTGAATTCAGCATCGCATAAATATTCGCGGCGCGAAACAATCGCATCCTCGCGCTTGCCGCCATCGGCGCGGCGGGCATCGAGCACGGTGTGATAGTCCGTCATTTTATGTAACGATACCGTTCTAAGTTTTCGTTCGCCCTTAAAATGCCGATGCTCGACATGCCGTAGTCGATGCGCCAATACCGTCAATTCAAAGCTTTCGTTCAACAACTTCAGTTGTTCCGGCTGTTCGCGCACAATACCCAAACACGCCCCAAGCAAGCCGATGACTGCGCTACGGGTAGGAAATATCAAGCTGGGCCGATAGTCTTCATAGGTATGGCCGCCCCAAGCCTGCATGGCACCCTGACATTTGAGGATTAAAAATTCCGGCATCGTTAAACCTCGCCCTCTTGCTTCAACCAGTTTTCGAGTTTGCTCAGTGACGGGCAGGCTTGGCCCGCTAACTTAGCCGTGTCGTGTAAACTGAAAAAGGCGACCTGATCTTGTAATTCGTAGCCTTGGTAAACGCTTTCTTTGTAATTAATAAATTGCTCGATCGACGGTTTGAGAAAGCCGTTTTTGCTTTTTATCGGTTCTTCAAACGCATTCGCCAAGGAAATCGGCTGATCGCTCAATGCAACACAGACAAAATCGGCCGGGTTATCGGCCGCGGTACTGTTGCGTTTGGCATCGGGGATGACGGTGGCGAGCATGTGCAATGTGTGCGCGGCAATTTCCAGGGCTTTTTCGCGGCTGACTTCGCCGAGATTTTCCTGCAATTGTCCAAGGTTTAACGACGCATACCGGTAAAACACGCCGGCGCTGAATTCCTGGGTATCCAAGTGCGCGGAGCCGGTTTCGCCCGCTTCCTGGGTCAAGTCATCGACGGCTGTAAACCAGTCCAAATCGCCGTCCACGGTATGCGTGGTAATGACATGCGCAACGGCGAGGGCGGCATCAACTGAAGTCATGATACCGGAGGTCGCCATGCGGCCCGATAAAGCAATATCGACACTGTTTTGGAAAGCATCGTTAAATTTTTTGAAACTATCTTTTTTGGTTTCTTTTTCCCAGGCTTTTTGAAATGCCTTGTCGTCCGAATGTTCTGCCTGAAGTCGCATATACATCTCGCAGTATTTTTCTATTTCGTATACCGACCAAGCCGCAACCGCACCGGATTCGGTGCCCTCCCATTTAGTCCGGTCTACATCATTGCCTTGGCCTTTCTTGATTTTTTCTTCCAGTTCCTTGATTTCCTTAACGCCGGCAACTGCCATCAAGACAGTGTCAATTACAGACGTGGAAAATTTATCTTTCAACAGCTCGCGGTACTTGTCGCGTAATAGGGTCAGTTGCTTGGTGCGTTCGGAAGGCTTGCCGAATTGATCTTCGTAGTATGCCGAGGTGCGTAGCGCACGTTTTAAACTCTGGCTCGATATTCGCACTCGACGCGTACCGCCGAAGATCGCGGTTTTCTGCATGCCCATGTCGTCGCGGTTCAGGCATGAAGGACTGTGTGACATCAAAATATGAAAGTTGACGAAGTTTTTATTGGACATGCGTTTCTTCCTGTACGTGTTGAATCAGGTTGTGTAAAAATTCCGGAGCCAAGTCCGCGCCATTTACCCAGACGATGGTATCCAGCTCTTTGTCCAGCCTGACTTGGCTGAATAACACTGGATCCTTTAACGGCTCGAACATCTCTCCCCAAAGTTCGTTGCTTAAATCGACAATACCGGCGACGCCATCGTTAAACGTCAGTTTGAGTTGATAGTTTTGCAGGTATTGAACATCTGTCACATGCAGAATCATGACTTACTCCAAAGGCTGAACGGGTTTCAAATCATGGAAACGCGGCGGCGCATGATTCGACCAGTACATGGTGATAACAATCCCGTGAAAGCGACTAATTATCGGCATCGACGGGCTCCATTTTTTCACTGGCGAATGACAAATAAAAATCCTTCATCAATTGACGCTTGCTGCCTTCGCTGGTCGTTTTATCCTTGCCCCAGTAAAGCAATAATTTGCCGAGTTTGATGGCGTCCACTGTTTCATCCTTGAATTGTTGGCACAAGCGGCGTAATTGGATCAAGTCGTGTGGGTATTCAGAGCGCATTACCAAAAATAAACGTCTTTCTTTTAAGCGTTTTTCGTTGGCATCGCTTCCACTAAATACGGCCCCCAATGATCTGCCTTCGGGCTCGTGAGTGATAAACGGCAGCAGATAGATAATCCGTGCGATTCGCGAGAGATTCTTGAAGAATTCGCGTGCTCTGGATAACTCGGGCTCTTGAAATTGGTTCAGGGTTTCTTGAACTAAGCGGTAAAATGCCGGATTCAGCAATAAATCGTCGGGTTCGACCGTACGGCGAATAGCGGCTTTGTCACCGTTGTTTAATCCTTCGAATTCAGAATACAGGGCTTCTAAAAACCGTTGAGTTGCTTCTTGGGTCTGTGCCTGAGTCATGCGCTAGCTCCCGTTGGCTGTTTATTTAATTTGTTGAGCATGTTGCTTAGATACTGGCGGCTGGACAACGCCGGCTCCAGCATTTTGTCTTCGTGTTCATAGGGGCTGACGATTTGCTCGAATACTTGCCGGGCCAAGTCCGAAAAAAGTTTTTGATAATGCGCGATGTCATCAAGCGCCAAGTTCTTCAAGATGCTGTGCATGATGGCTTCGGAATTGTCGAAATAGCATTGTTTAGCTTTGGCGCGCAGATTTTTGCGGAAATGCCCTTCTTTGCCGGTTGGCTGTTTTTTCTTGCCTTCACGCCGGTCTTTAAACTTCGTTTCCGCCAAATCGGCAAATTGGCTAACGGCAATATCGAGTTTTCGTTGAGCTTCTAGGCCCATTTTGATGAGCCGATCCATTTCAGGTGACTTTGCTTCCCAGCCTGATGACAAACTGTACAATTCATGCCTGCGCCCGGCTAAACTCTCGGTAGAACCGCCTTTGATATATCCGCCCACAGCCAGTTTAATGCCTGTACGCCAAACTTCCTGATATTGTTGAACTACCATTGCGCGGCTTGCTCCTTCTTTATTAGCGTCTACCGTTTTTATATCTTTGTCGCTAAAAAAGTAACTTAGCATTTGACCCCACAGAGGTTGGTTGCCTTGTGCGGAAAGATAAGGCTTTTCCTTGGGGTTATCGGCTTGCATACGAGCAATATCGATTGGGGTATGTGGATGCTCCCAGTATCCACTAACATCACACATTCCATTGATTTTATAAAATCCTGTAGCTTCCGTTTTTGTTGCTTCCAATTTTAATTTAGCCTGCTGCCAAAATAATCCTCTTGCTAGACCTATTTGATGAGCCTTTTCATCAGCCATTTTGCTTTTTGGTGGAACAGTTGGCGAAATTATCCAAGTCGGTTTTTGTAATTCAGCGGATAAAATCGAAGTGCGTTGTTGTAAAAATTCGCGGTTCAACACATTGCACCAAATGCTTTTTCTCAAATTATCACTAACAATCAGTGTGGTAAGTGGCATTGATCTTTTTAGTCCAGAAGAATAAAACTTACCGCCTAAACTAAAACCATTGGTAGCTTGCTGAAATAAAGCAATCGCAGCGTCACCTAAAGGTATAGATACAATTTCATCCGTGGAATCAAAAAAAGCACTGGAAGTCCCGCTAGTGCTGCTTTTTTCAGGTAAACCCATAAACAATTTTTGTATGGATGCCCAGTTTTTATTGCCTTTTTCGGGTGCGACGCTTGCGGTTTGCATGAACGGCGTTTTCGGATGCAGCACGTCAAACCAGTCAAGATAAGGAGTTATGCTGCGCTGATAGTCATCTACCGACAGGGGACTTTGCCAGCGGCTATTTAATGCCTTTTTGTCGTCCGGCATGAACACCACCTGCACAATGCACACCAGCAATTGCAAGGTTGCCAGTTCCATGTCGTCGCGGAAGGTTTTGATTTTGTAATCACGGTCCTCACAAAGCAGCGTTTGTAAGGAAATGCGCTGTTGGGTTTTGTTCAACTCAACGGGTATCCAGTCGTCTGTCAGCAGGTTCATGGGCTATTCCAGAAGGATTAATTTACTTTCCATCATTGCCGGCTCATTAGCCGGGCGAATTCTTCGTAAACGATCTCCCGTTTCGCAATCAGGGCGATGTAGAGCTTGTCATTGTCATAACGATAGATGATCCGATACTTGCCGACACGAACCCGCAAATATTCGGGGTTTCCAGCCATTTTTAGCGAGTCTTGCGGATGCGGTTCATGCAGCAAGGCCAGTATTTTGATCTTCAGCTGCTTGGCGATGCGGATGTCCGACTCGGCCAGCTTGCGTAGACTTCTTTCCGCCGATTTAGTGAAATCAAGCTGGCGCATCAAATGCTATCCAATAAACTTAAACTGGCCTCGGTGCCGATAAAGCCTTCCTGTTCGGCGAGCACGGCCAATTCGTGCAAACACTTGTCTTCAAAAGCCAAGAGCTCCTGATAACGCGCCGACGACAACAAGATTGCAAAGTCCTTTTGGTGTTTTTGGATGGCAACGGGCTCTTGCTGAGCGCTGTTTAACAACTCGCCGAAATATTGCTTGGCTTGGGTGGCATTGACCTTTTTCATCATATCCTCCGATTAAAATAATTATTTTGTCTATTTTAATCATTTTGCTGCAAACAAGCCAAAATCCATGCGATAACAAACTTGCCGATCCTTGAGTTCGGCAAACCATCCGCCATCGTCCGCCGTCATGACCAAATAATACACGCCGTCATCTTTCTTGCATCCTGACAGCGCGTTTTCCCATGAACTAGGCACGGACACACTGTGCAAACTGATTTGTTCCCAGTACTCTTTGCCGTGTTTATCCAACCATTCATCGGCTAACGTATAAAATTTCTTGCCGCGCTCCAATACCGGCAATACGGTCAAACTCATTTCGCCGTCTCGGGTTAGTGTCGTGGCTTTATCGCTTTCATCCGGCAACGGATTGGCTTTATATTGCGTTACGGTTCGGGCAATGCTACGTTTAACGTCTTCGACTTCGCGTTGATATTTGTCGTGCGCCTCGGTCATTTCCGGCGCTTCATCCGGCCATGGGTCTTCTAGGTAAACTTCGCCTATCCAATACCTATAAGCTTCGGGGAACACAACGCTGGAATGGTTGCGGACCAAATGTTCGGTCCGCCTCATGACGCGGATATTTTCATAAACGTACTGGCTGCCTCCGTATTTTTGCGCATGTTCCGGCACAATCACGACGCAACGGGGCAGTTCAAACCCTTCCGGCCTGGCTCGTATGTGCCTATGCAAACGACCCATCCGTTGGAACAGCAAATCGACCGGACATAGTTGGGTAATCAGCCAATCAAAATCGAGATCCAGGCTTTGTTCAACGACTTGTGTGGCGACTAAAATACGCCCGCCTTGAGCGCGTGTATTCTGCTCCTTCCCATACCGTGCCTTGATCGCTTCCTCAATCTGCTGACGGTCTATAAACCGGAAACGCGAGTGAAACAAATCAACCGCAATGCCCGAATTGATCTCAGGGTTAGCCAAACGTTGCGCCAACACTTGAGCGTCCGCGACCAAGTTGCAAATGACCGCGACTTTAGCGCCTTGATTGGCTGCGGAAATGATGGCTTGCAGATTGTCGTCACCCAATTGCAATTCCGGCAACTGCCACGTTTCGAGTATGACTTCGCGGCGTTTGGGTAATTGTTCCAGGTCAGCAATCGAAAAAAGGCTCGGTGATTTATGAGGGGTAATTTGCGTGATGAGCGGGTAAGCTTTGGTATCCTCGACAACCGCCTTACCCCAGTTTCGCGCCAGATATTGCCGTTGTTTATGGGGCAATGTCGCCGACAACAGCAAGGCGCTGCCGCCGGCGTGGTATTGTTGTTCCAGCACTTCGCCTAATAATCCATACATATAGCTATCGTATGCATGAACTTCGTCAACAATCAGTACGCTTTTTTGGATGCCGAAACCCCGGACGAATTTATGGCGAACGGGCAGAACAGATAACAGCACTTGATCAATGGTGCACACGCCGATTTGTCCTAGAAATGCGCGTTTTTTACTGGCGGCTAGCCAATGCACAGCTTGCTGGGCGGCTTCTTCCCGACCTTGCGCGGTGGTTTTATCGGTGCTTAAGATTTTTTCCAGTGTGTCTTTCAATTTGCTTTTGCCATGCGCCAAGACGACGTTTGCGCCATCGTCGAACAAATGCTGCGCCATTGCTTCCAAACGGTCCAGCATGGCATTGGCGGTGGCCTGTGTCGGCAAGGCAAAAATGATGCTTTCGGCTAAACCTTCGTGCAGCAATCGGGCGGCATAGACCAGCGCGGCCTCGGTCTTGCCAGAGCCTGTCGGGGCTTCAATCAGGGTCAAATTCCTCTCCAACGGCAATTTTTCAATGAGTGTTTGTAAGCCGTGTGCCTTATAAGGTAACCCATCGGACGTGAAAAATAGCGATTCAAGCGTTTGATTGGACTGAAGCTGTGAAAGAATGCCGAACTCGGTGAGCGCCTGTATCGCCGGGATTTTCCGCGCTTTCAGGTAAGTCGCCAAATCAATGTTGGGTTTTGTTTCATACAAAAAATGCTCATTGGATGAGCCAATCCAATCGCATACGCTGCAAAACCCCGCCAACATCGGAGGAACGTTTTCAGGAATAGCGCTGAAATCGACTTGATAAAGTTGTTGGAGAACGGTTATCCAGTCTATTCGAGCCTGCCGGTCTCTTGCAATGATCGATTTGATGGATTCATCATTAAACGAAGGAGGGGGCATATAGTCGCCATCATAGGGTATAACTCCATGATGCCCTGCGACTTGCTGAAACCATTCTATCGCGGCATCTTCCGAGACAAACTCAATGGCATATAGAGACAGTTCGTGAATAAAACAGGCATAGCTGCTTGGCCCGTGATAATAAGGTTCTGTCGAAAAGCTAGTAACATCCGGCTGCAACGACTTTAATGCATGGGGTGCTTTGCTTTGAAAACGAATATCCAATTTACCTAAATCATGTAATGCGACAAAAAACATGACCCAGGCTTTTGCTTGTTGTTCGCTGCCGGCTCGAATGGCGTGGATAAATTGCTGGCGGAGGCTTGGGCTTGATTCCCACCAAACATCCGCCACCGCCGCCACATCCAAACAATGATAAGGCAACAAATGATAGGCCGGACCTTCGCTATCAGCATCCGGCTTGGCTTTGCCCCAATATCGGTAATATAGCGGCGGTTCGGCTATGTTTTGGGCTGTCGTCATTGTTTTCTCTCAGGTTTTTGGGCTGTAAAAAGCATTATCCATAACCACCGTATCATTCCACGCTACGGCGCTAAATTTTTTTGATAAATATCCGCCATCGCCTGGATTTCCTGTTGCGCGGCTTCTCTTAAAAATTCCGGTTCGATAATTTCAACGTGGCGTCCGTGTTTCAGGATGTCCATCAGCAGTTCACGGTGGTCGCTGAAGGGGACGGTCAGTTCGTAGCTGCCGTCATCCAGCCAGCGGCCTTGCTGGTCGGAGTGCCAGTGTTCGTCGCTGATCCAGCGGGCGCGTTCGGGAGTGAATTTGAGTTTGGCGAGGTGCTGCGCTTTGCCCGAGAAAATACTGTAGGCGGAGGCGTAGTAGTCTTCGAGTTGTTCGCGGGTAAAGACTTTGGCGGTCTGGTTTAGCCGGCTCGCGGCTTTGATGTTTTCGACCGCAAAGGTGCGCAAGTCGTTTTTGGTATGACACCAGGCGTCGAGATACCAATTGTCGCGGTAATAGACCAAAGTCTGCGGGGAGACGGCGCGTTCGCTGGTTTCGCCATGGCTGCGCGCCTGATAAGTCAATTGCAGTTGCTGGCGGTCGAACAGGGCGGAGGCGATTTTATTGAATAGAGGATTGATGCCTTTTTGCCGTGCGGCCATCGTTAGGATTTTAACGCTTTCGAGTTTGCGCCCGGCGCTGCTTTGATCGAGCGCCAGCAGCTTTTCGACGCGCTTTTGTAACTGGATAATATGGTCGCCGAAAAGGCCGCGAGACAGCTTTTGCAGCAGGGTGTGGCAGGTCAAAAGGCCCCACAATTCCTCGGCGTTGAACCACAGCCCCGGCAACTCATAGGGATGCGCGCCGTTTTCATTGTCGTAGTAGTAGCCGTTCAATTGACGGTCATACACGATCGGAGCGGCGAAATGATCGCGCATGACGGTGATTAAGCGCTTGACGGTGACTTCGGAACATTCCAGCCGTTCTTGAAGTTCCTTGTTGGCGATGGGAGTGCGGCGGCCTGACAGGATGTGATGCAGTTGATAGATGCGTTCGAAGCGATCCATGTCAAAGAGGTCCTAGAGTCAAAAATGAGGCTGGTATAAACGGCCTAAAGATACCATTTGTGTTAACAAAAAACATCATTACAAATATGTGAAAAATTCACACAACACCGCACCGCACAGGATAGAGGATATTCACTTTAAATCCTCCTTGTTCTTGATGTAAAACTTGAAGTTTTAGCGCCGTTTTAAAGGATCTAAGCCTAAAGTCCAATAGCCGCGAGTTAAGATTCTCGGTAGATTGGCGTATGTTAGTCTTAAGTCGTATTGGGCGGAGCAATCCATGCTGCATGACGATAATAACAGCAAGGGCATGGTTAAGCAGGGAGTGCCTGGATTCTGAACCAAGCCTACCGAAAGAGATTGAACCGACATCGGCATGCTAGCGCTTTCACGCCAAATCAATTTTGCAAATTCAAACCTTTTTCTTCAACCGACACTACGAGGAATAAAATAATGGTTCTGAAATATTTTGCCCTTCTTGTGTGGCTATATTGGTCTGTTAGCGCCTGCGCCGCGCCGCTGCCGAAAAGCAGAGCCGATAATACCGCGACAGCCGGGAACGGCCCGTTGGAGACCTTCCGTCAAGGCTGCAAAGCCGAACTGTATACTTATTGCAAGGATGTCACTCCGGGTGATGACCGGTTGCTCGCGTGCATTTATGCCCACGGCGACAAAATTTCCGCGCGCTGCGAATATGCACTGTACGACTCGGCGGCGCAGCTCGAGAGGGCCGTGGCGGCGCTTGCATATACCGTCAATGAGTGTGACGACGACATTGAAAAATACTGTCCCTCCGTTGAAGTCGGGGAAGGGCGGTTGCTGGCTTGCCTGGAGCAGCATGATGAAAAAGTCAGTGGACGCTGCCGGGTGGCGTTAAATGATGTGCAATTGAAAAAATAATAAGGAAAAAAAACATGTTAAATAAAAATCGGTTGGTAGTTTTATTGATCAGTTTGCTGGTTCTTGTCGGCTGCCAAGGCGGTGTCGGGGGCGGTGTCGGTTCAACCATGTCAGGGACTGCCGCAGAGATCGACCGTGACGTCGATTTTGCGTTACAGGATCTCTATGAGAGTACCCCCGCCGCCAGATCGTTGGCAAAGAAGGCGAAAGGCATTCTGGTATTTCCTCGCATCGTCAAAGCCGGCTTCATGGTGGGCGCGCAATACGGCCGCGGCGGCGCTTTACGAGTCAAGGGCCGAACCACCGGTTACTACAACAGCGTCTCGGCATCCTATGGCATGCAAGCCGGCGTGCAGGCTTTCGGTTATGCGTTGTTTTTTATGAACGACGAGGCCTTGAATTATCTCGAACGGAGCGAAGGTTGGGAAATCGGCATGGGTCCAAGCATTGTCGTCGTCGATGCAGGCAAGGCCAAAACGCTGACTACCACGACTGCGAAGGACAATGTGTATGCATTTATCTTCGGCCAGAGAGGATTAATGGCGGGACTGGGTTTGCAGGGTTCCAAAATTTCCCGCATTTATCCGGAATAGATGATGCAGCAAAGAGAGCAATTGAGGCTTTCGACGATTTCAAAGGCCCCGCTTAACGACTTAAATATTTTATAAAGGTATCCTGATGAAAACACGTTTTAAACCCATAAATATGGTATCTGCGCTCTTGCTGGCGGCTTTGCCCTTATCGGTTTTTGCGCAAAACCTGATGGTTTATCCCGCGCGGGGACAAACGCCGGACCAGCAATCTAAAGACCGTTATGAATGTCATACCTGGGCTGTCCAACAGAGTGGCTTTGATCCCAGCAGCGGTGCTACCGCGCCGCAGCCAAACACTCAGCAAGGCAGCCTTGGCCGGGAGACATTGAGAGGTGGAGCGCGGGGTGCGGCTGCGGGAGCTGCGATCGGCGCGATTGCGGGCGATGCGGGTACAGGCGCGGCAATAGGAGCGACAGCGGGCGGATTGAAACGGCGCTTCGCTCAAAAAGATGCAAACCAAGCCGCTTCGTCAGCCGCAGCTAATGAGGCGGCGAATAATTATAATCGTGCCTTAGGTGCCTGCCTGACAGGCCGCGGTTATACCGTGCAATAGGTTGGATTAAGGCTAGGGGAGCGGGGCGGACATGCAAGTTCTATGGGGCATAGTCTCGATCGCATCGACCTTGATCATTCGACTGACCGGGAACTAGAGAGTCCCAAAGACGCTTCCGGTAAGTTTATCCATAGGCCCTGGGTAATGTCATGCTGAAGTTATGCATCGTCGAAACGCTGGGTGAGAAGTCTTTGCTTCTCCCGCATTACCTGGGCGAAGCGCTCGTGGCCAACGCCAGAGCGAAATATCTGTTTGCGTTGTTGCAGGCGGCTAAAGCTCATGCCGAGCATCCGAACCGTCCACCAGCCGATCTGCGCGGTGAACGCCAAGCCGCACAGATCAACGATGCCACCTTGGACGGCGTCGTTGCCGGCAGCCAACGCCTTGAGCCCGGACTGTACAAGGTGCCGCAAGGCGCCCGCATCCATGCCGACCTATTCACCGCAGGCGGCGACATGATCCGGCCGTTGCGGGTCAAGGACGAAAAGCACAAGGTTTCGACCTTCGAAGATCGACTCTCGTCGCAGGCCTTATTGTTAGCGGCACCGAAAGAAGACCTTGTGCACAGCGAGTATATCACCGATATCCACCGCAAGCGGGCGCGCTTCTTCCAGAACATGTTCAAGGCCTTCGACGTGCGCTGGGAAAACACGCTGGCCAAACACAATGATGCTCTTACAGAAGGCCGCGATTTCTATCTTTGCATCGGACGACACTTGGCGCGTGATAACCAAGAGCAGGAGCGCTACCTGTTTAGTTAAAAAATTATGTCAAATAGACGCAAGCTGCATAAACAACTCTAGCCAATTTTACCGGAGCAAACTCATGGTCACCACCAAGAAAAAAACAAAAAAAACGGAATCCTCCGCAGCTGCCGAAAAGGTTCAACCCATAGTCTTCCGTGCGCGCACCGAATCTCTTGCATTCGGAAAGGAACTGCGCACAAAAGTGCCGCGCTCGAGCCATGCCGGTTGGAAAGCGCCGGCGCATCGCCGGGATCCCATAGACATTCTGGAAGAATCCAATAAGGATCGCCTGCCGGAACTGGTGCCGATACGCTACGGGCGCATGCTGCGCAGCCCCTTTACCTTCCTGCGTGGATCCGCAGGCCTGATGGCCTACGATTTGTCGACCACGCCGGCTAGCGGTCTGCGGGTGCAGGCCTGCGGCGACTGCCATCTGATGAATTTCGGTCTTTTCGCGACCCCTGAACGCAATCTGATATTCGATATCAACGATTTCGACGAAACATTGCCCGCCCCCTGGGAATGGGATATCAAACGCCTGGCGGCCAGTTTCGTGGTCGCCGTCCGCGATGGACATCAGAGTGACGAGGACGCCCAAGCCGTAGCCGTCGAATGCGTCCGCGCGTATCGGGAGAAATTGCGGGAGTATTCGAAGATGAATCCTTTGGAAATCTGGTACGACCGCCTGGACGCCGACACCCTGCTTGAGATGGCGCCCGATGAGAAAATTAGAAGATTCCGCGAGAGGCTGGTCGAGAAAGCGCAGCAGCGCGTCGGCGAACAACTGATGCCCAAAATTGCCGGAGCGGTGGGCGGTCGCCATCGACTGCTCGATCAGCCGCCGATCATGTTCCATGCACAAGAAGACGTGTATCAACAGCGGGTTCGCGAAGGACTTGAAGCCTATCGGTTATCGCTCTCCGACGAGCGTCGGGTGCTGTTCGACCGCTACCGCCTGGAAGACTCTGCGATCAAGGTCGTCGGCATCGGCAGCGTCGGCACGCGCTGTTTCGTCGGGCTGTTTTTCTCCGCGGAGAACCATCCTTTGCTGCTGCAGTTCAAGGAAGCCTGCCCTTCGGTATTGGAGCCCTATGCCGGACAAAGCCGCTATGACAATCACGCGCAGCGCGTGGTGATGGGGCAACGGCTGACACAATCCTCCAGCGACATTTTTTTGGGTTGGGGCCGGGTGGCTAGTAGCGGCCGCGATTTCTTCGTACGCCAGTTGCGCGACATGAAAATGTCCGCACCGATCGAAGGCGGTACACTCCAGCAGTTTTACCTTTATGCCGAACTCTGCGGCTGGACCCTGGCCCGCGCTCATGCCCGGTCGGGAGATGCGGCAATGATCAGCGGCTATTTGGGTAAATCGGACAGCTTCGATCAGGCGATCAGCACATTCGCTATGGACTATGCGGACCAGACCGAGCGCGATCACGCGGCCTTGGTCGAAGCGGTCAACTCCGGGCGAGTCAAGGCGATTATCGAGGAAAACGAGTGATCAACGCATTCGTTCGTGCCTAAATCTTAGAAAAAGAAGCGGCCATGAAAAAACACGGCATGACCCGCAGGGAATGGCTCGTCGGCGCGAGTTGTCTCGGTTTGGGCATGATCCCAGCCTGTGCAACTCAAGAGCCTCGCTCCGGCTCCGTCAGTCTGGAGCCTTATCCACGCAATGCAGTCGAGGGGCTGCTCCGCTTGAAGGCCGGTAACCGGCGCTTCATGGATGATCAGTCTATCCATACGCATGAAAATGCTTCCTGGCGCCATCGATTGGTGCAGGAACAGAAGCCCTTTGCGACGATTCTCGGGTGCAGCGATTCGCGCGTACCGCCCGAGATGATTTTCGACGTGGGTTTCGGCGATGTCTTCACGATCAGGCTTGCCGGCAATATCATCGCGGAAGACGTAGTCGGCACTCTGCAATATGGCGTGGCTCATCTCCATACGCCGCTGGTGGTGGTGATGGGCCATGAAAACTGCGGGGCAGTCACCGCCGCAGTCGAGGAAATGCTCGGTAAGCCCAGGGAACTTGAACATATCGAAGCCTTGCTGGCTTTAATCAGGCCGGGCCTATCGAAGCTTGATCTGAAACTCGATCACAAGGCATTGCTGAACGCCGCCGTGGAAGCAAATGTGCGCTGGTCGATGCAGCAACTGACCGCTCTTTCGGAAGCGAAGAGGGCTCTGCGAGAGAAACGCGTAACCTTGATTGGAGGAGTCTATGAGTTGAATACTGGACAGGTGCGGTTTCTCGATTATTAGTGTTGGAGGTGGTTCTTGACATCCAAAAATGAACGAGTGTATGTTAGCCCAACCTATCTTCGGTAATTCTTCACGGGGGTTCACGGGGGTTCTCGTGCGCGCTCTTAAGCTTATTGGCTGTCCGAAGGTCGCGGCGATTTCGGCTGACGCCATCGCGCTGTGGTTGCAATCCACGCGTACCGTGGACCGGGTCGCTGAGCTTGGGTCGTTAGATCGCTATGCCGATTTTCCTCGAACCTTCCATGAACGCGGAACAGACTCGGTGGCTCCAATTTTGCTTACTGGAATGGCTTCGGCGATCTAGTCAAAGGAATCGATCAAGGTTGCACTTTCAAATTGCCTGGCAGAGAGTATTTCTTACACGATTTTATTATCGGGCATGACGTGATACGGTTTCTGTCGATAGTCGTTGAGTATTTTCCAATCCAGCTTGACAAACTTACTGCGGCAGAACCGCCAAATTATCTAGATAACCGTTTTTCCTGGCCAGATAGTCATCGACAAATGCTTGCATCGACTCAGATTCATAACCATTCAACACACTGATCGCTAGTTTTTTAAAGCCTGTGCCAACCACATTTTCGCCCGTCTTGATCTGAAAGTGTAAAAAAGCCGAAGCGCGTTTGCCATTGACTTCCATCTTCGGTTCCATCATTTCCACGGACGCTTGCCGAAAATCAAGATGATCAAATGACAGGGTCATGCTTTCGTAAATCACCAGCGGCCGAGTGAGG
>Ga0208629_100578_pt1 | contig 17197 bp, 1 predicted proteins | sample LakWasMet19_HOW5_2_FD_183865 | JGI IMG/M metagenome (GOLD analysis project Ga0208629, IMG submission 183865) | Freshwater sediment methanotrophic microbial communities from Lake Washington under simulated oxygen tension - Sediment Metagenome... | ecosystem: Environmental > Aquatic > Freshwater >...
GTGGACGCGGCAGCGCCGGGTCCGCCTGAAACAGCGAGCGTGGAAGCAGACGCGGAGACAGAGCGCACGACACCGGCCGGCGATGTTGCGTGACTGCTCCGCGGCGCCGCTGCCGAGTCGCTTTGCGCATCACCACCGCCGCCCCTCGAAGTCTGCGCCTTTTCCGCGTCTTGCACGCCTTTATCGATGGCTCTGTTCAGAGCCCCACAGAAACGTGCGCTGTACACCTGCCGCTGGGACCAAATGTCGGGCAGCCGTCGAAACGCCGCAGCCTTGTCAGGGCATCGCAGCGCGCCCAGAGCAAACGCCTTCTCCATGTACTTGGAAAACTCGGCGAGGTACGCCTGCGTTTTGTTGCGGGACCGCTGCACAACATCGTTCAACAAATACAGCATCGGGAGCAGACTCTGCGTCGGGGCCACCTGGAACGTGTCCCACCAAACAGCGCAGACTGTTGCAGCATCGTTGACTTGGAAGTATTGCGACAGTGCTTGAATGCTGTCCTGCGTTGCGTTGAGAGCAAGCAGGCGCTGCTGCAGCCGCTCCACGTTGATGTCGGTCATGGCTTAGCGCGGCTCAGCAGAGTGCTGCTGACGAAGCTCCCGCTTCGAGGGCGACTCGTGGTCGAAAGCACGAGCTACAAGCCCCATGCGCTACCGACGCACGGGTGAGCAACTTTGCACACGTCGGATACGCAGTGTTATGCAGATGTGGTCGGTGCAAGAGCTGCGCGTGGACGGCCAGAGGCCAGAAAAAATCTTGTGCTTCTGTGGCCCACCGCCACGGCCGCCAGCATGGCTCCCACCGTCCAATCCTCGATACACGAGCCCGCTCCTGTTTTTCTGGCCTCTGCGGGTCTTTTAACCCGGCCGGACCGAAGATTTGCCCCATCAGCCATCGTCGTTGGTGGGACTTGTGAGATGGCTTCACCTCAGTCCGTGTGGCCATCGAGTGGGCTGGATCTTTGAAGCGTCTACTTCCAGGACGCCTCTTCTTTGCTGGGGCGGGTTTCTAGGATGAGCGGCCCTGGCAAAACTGATGAGAGCGCGGCGGTCGTTCTGAGGGCCACTCTGGGAGATGCCAGCCTCGCCGAGTTCCCTCTCTTCCCCGTGGCCCCCGCGAAAGAGGCGATTGATAAAATGATTCGCGCGGGCGACCACAATGCTTGCGCCTTCGTGGGGGCGTGGCTGCCCATCCGCGTCGCGCTGAACGCAAAGTGCATCACCCGAGAGGGCGTCATTCAGCTCACGCTTGCGCTGCTGCAGCAAGTGGTGGAGCGCCGCGTGGTCCACCCGAGCGTGCTGGTGCGCCTCTGCGACCTGTCTGCCATCGCCATCGCCGGCACGGTGGGCAGCCTGGCAGATATGGCCCTCCACATGGTGCGCGGCAGCAACACAGACCTGCCGTTCCCCGAAGGCGCGCTCATGCGCGACCAGCTCGCGCCCGGAATGCTCATCTTTTTGCTGGCGACGCTGCCGTACTGCGCGCGCGCAGTCGCGGCCGGCGCGCCTGGCTGGCAGCCCCGGCAGCTGCGGGAGGTGATTGATGCAATGCTGCGATGCAGCGAGCTGATCACGCACATCGCAGCGAAGCTCAAGCTGGGCGCCAGCAGCCGGTGGGGACAGACGCACGGGGAGGCGCTGGCGGCGCTGCAGTCCACGCTGGACGCGCCGATCGCGCAGGTGCTGGGAGAGGGTCGAGAAAGCTACCTGCGAATTGCCGCGCACGTGAGCGTCGCCGATCTTGCTGCGGCTGTGGCCGCGGCTGCAGCGACGCCGGCAGCGACTGAGGAGGTAGCTGCAACGTCGCGGGTGCTGATTGCCGCTGCGGAAGCGACGGCAGATGCAGGCGCAGGGAACGCCGCGTACGGCGCCAAGGCTGCGGCCAGCGTGCTCGCAGCTGCAGCCGGCGTTGACTGCGCCAACGGCGATGGCTTGCAGCCGACCGCCATCAGTGGAGCTGGTGACGCGCAGGCAGAGATGGATGCCGATGCAGCTGTTGCGCAGGTGCTTGAAGATCTCGCTGCTGGGGTGGCTGATGGCAGCACGGATGCAGCGGCGCCACATCACTCCGCGGCGCCTGCTCTACAACAGCACAGCGCCATGGCCACTGGCGGTTCTTCGTCCGCCCTTGTCGAACCCGTGCTGCCGGCATCGCTGCTGACCGAGACGCCCCCGTTGATCGTGGGCGCTGCGCTGTGCAGCTGGACGCTGCCGGCGCTGCGTGACATGGTGGCGACGCTGACCGCGCCCCTGGGTCGACCCGGCGTCGCCGCAAGCGGAGAGGTGTGTTTCCAGCGAATTTTATTGCGTGGTGTGCCCTTGCTCTCTTGACGACCCCGTGAAGCAATGCACGTCGCTGCTGGCATTCCATCCAGCTCACACGCTGTAGGCACCACTGCGGTATCGCGCCTGCTGCCCGACCCTTGCCTTGCGCTGTGACCCTCCTGTGCTTATTGATCCCTGCAGAAGCCTCCCGCCTGGCACGGCAGCCGCGACATTGCAGCCGTCGTCGATGGGTTGTTCATGAAGCTGACAGAGGTAAGCGGAGAGATGGACGGACGCTTGGATGTGCCTGCAGCTCGGCACAATTTGTCTGCGTATCGACAGCTGCTGTCGTGCGCGCTTCGCCGTCTTCGCGAGCGTGGCAAGCGGTGCGCTATCGTAGGGTGGCGCGTGGGAGTGCGCATGGCGTATTACCACGTGCTGCCGTTGGGTGTGGGGCGCCATCGCATGAACTCGTTTCTCACGACTCGACGTCTCTGCATTGCACCGCCTGCTACTGCCTGCGTGCCCTCGCCTCTCCGTACCTTCCGTTCTCTGCAGTTTTGGGTCGCGGTGCTGCCGCTTCCCGAGGCGCCTTCCGAGCTTGTGCCCCTTTCGCTGCCGGGCGGTGTCACCCGCAAGCCGCATGGGCACGCACGCCGCCTTGCGGCGCCGTGGTGCATGGAGGTCATGCGTCTTCGCGTCCGCAATGCCGTGCAGCCCTTGCGCAGCGCCAAGCTCGCCGACCGCCTGTGGGGAATGGAACGGATCGCGGCGATGGCGCACGACCTTGACGCTGTGGCCACTTACTCGTACGAGGCTGCCATCCCCTCCTCCGCCCCAGCGCCCTTTGCTCCCTTCGCCCCCTCCGGAGCTCCCGGCCGCGACGGCAGCAGCGGCGCCGCCGAGCCGCCGCAGAGCCAGCACGTTGACAGCAGTAGCTCCGGTGGCCAGACACGCTGGCCAGGCGCGAGTGCTGCGGGCGCAGGCGCTGCAGGGGCGCTCACGGCATCCAGCAATTTCTCCTCGGTGGGCTCACAGCCCCTCTCGGGCGTCGCTCCGACGTCGCTCGGCGCGCGCGCAGGCACGGGCCCTGCGGGTTTGCGCATCGCAGGCGCGCATGCTGGCTCGGACTCCAAGCATGGCGACTCCCCTTCGGGTGCAGACGCGGGTCCCGGCGCGGGTGCGAGCGCGGACGCGGGCTGCGCAGCCAGGCCTGACGCGCCGTCAGCTGCGAAGACGACAGAGCAGCAGTCGCATGCTTTACTCGCCGCCGTGTCGGAGGGCATCCTGCTCGCTGCCAGCGACGCTGCCACGAAGTTCCTGGCCGCTGACTCGGCGGCGCAAGCTGGTGTGGCTCAGGCAGCTGGCCTCGGTGGGGGCCCTGTTGACGCAACTGCTGCTGCTGCTGGTGCTGCTGCCACAATCGCAGCGAATGGCAGCTCCGCCGCTGGTCCTGCCTCTGGAAGCCAGCCGGCGTCCGTTGCCACCACCAGCTTGCCACCGGTCGCTTCCGCGGCCGATGGGGCGCATCAGCCGCAGCGCGCGCCACTTCCGGGGGTCGCTCTGCAGCCGCTGACGCCTGCCGTGTGCTCCCAGTTTCCCAGCTACGCGCCGCTGGCATCGGCCTTCTTTGACGCATTTCTTGCAGAGCTGGGCGGCGGCAGCAGCGACGAGGGGGCCGCAGCCTCTTCTCTCAGGGCAGGTGGCGGCGGCTCGGCTGCAGGCGCGGGCTGCATCGACGACGGTCCGGGTCGGCAGTCGAGTGCGGCTACTGCCACCCACGTAGCGGCTGAGCCTGGCCTGCTGGAAGATCTGCTTGGCAGTCGCCTGCACGTGGAGGTGCTGAAGCGGAGCATGAAGCTCTGGGGCTGCCTCGTGCGCTGGGGCGCCTGGACGCCCGCCCTCACGCGGCAGCTGTGGCTCGCCGCACACGCGCGGCACAGCAGCGAGGCCAGCGAGCTGCTGTCCGTGCTGCAGTGCGTTCTGCGCGCGGAGGCAGAGGCGCTGTCGGCAGCCACGGGGCGTGCGTACCTCGCCAGCGGGCTGCACGTGGCAATGACGGCGATGCCGGCTGCAGCGGCCGTAGAGGCGTCCGCTGCTTCTGGCGGTGAAGCCACAAGCGCCCCAGCAACAACCGGGACCATTGGTGCCGGCTCCGGCAATCCCAGCAGCGGCGGCAACGGCATTGGCAGCCTCAGCAGCAGCGGCGGCATAAGCGGCAACGGCATTGGTGGGTTCGGCGCGTTCAGCCTGGATGCAGTGACCTTCTACTACGGCCGCCCTGTGATCGCCCTCAGCCTGCTGGAGCTGCTACAGGGCACCTACATGCCCCCGGGGGACGACGAGGGGGCACCCGGCGCTGCGGCGCATTCGGCGCTGGCGGCGTCTGCATCTCAGGCGCAGACTGCGCTGCCGGCTGCGGCCAGGGGTGCGGCAGCGTCTGGCGCCGCGCCAGTGCGCAGTCGCACGTGTGCTGCAGGCCCGCTGCCCGCATGCGACGGTGCTGTCGGGGCTGCCGGCGAGGACGCAGGGCATGCTGACACCGCGCCGTCCGGCGGCAACGTGTGGCCCCGGCGTGGCGCCAAGCACGCGCAGCTGCAACGGGTCGCGGGCCGTGCCGGCAGCGGCACGCAGTGGGCGCTGTCCGGAGTCTGGTGCCGCCCCCGTGACCCTGCCGGCGACGCCATGTCGCGGGGCGGCGCGGGAGCGCGACAGGCGTCTGCCGCTGCGCCGATGCCGCACCGCAGCGCTTCGGGGTGGCCGGAGCACGGGGGTGCGGGGGCTGGCTCCCAGAGGCCGGTAGCAGTAGCGGGCACAGCGCCTGCAGCGGCGTCCCTGCGTCATCGCACGGGGCGCTTCCATCGTGGCACTGCTCTGTCCCTCTCCACTGCCGCGCCGCCGCTGCTCTCCCCCGCGCTGCACCTGCTGTCTGACGCGCTGTGCGGGCCGCACGTCTGTCTGCGCCAGGGCATGCAGCGACACTTTGTCGCGCTGCTCCTGCGTCTGTACTCCGCCGCCGCCGTGCCTGCTGCCGCTGAAGCTCTGCTTCCTGCGACGCTGCATCAACACCGCGTGGGGCGGCCGGCGCCGGCCCTGCTCGGCCCCGCAGCGGCCACGGTGCTGGACGTTTTGTTGCAGCACCTGCAGCACTTGAGGGACCGCGTGCCGCAGGTGGGGCTGGACGTGTGGGAGTTTCACGACCCCGCGCCCGCCGCCCCGCCCGCAGTGCCTGCCGCTGCCGCGCTCCCAGCGTCGTTTTCAGCTGGAGCCACTGCACCCGCAGTTGGTGCGGCGGGCCCTGCTTCGGGGCAAATGGACACGGATGCCGCAAGTGACGAGACTCCCGCTATTGCCGTGGGTGCGCCAAGCGGCGCTGCTGCGGAGTTGCCTGCTCGCGAGTTGTGTGTGCCCCTTGCGGAAACTCGGATTCGCCGCAGGGTGCATGCTCAGCCAGACAGTGCGGTGTGGCCTGCACTTGCGACTCGTCCGTCCAGCGGCAGCAGCGAAGTGCCTCCCAGCGGCGGATCGGCTGTGAGCCCGGATGCAGCGCAGCGGACGGATACTGATGCGTGGGAGGACGGGGATCAGTGGGCCGCCTCAGGAGCTCAGTTTGCACAAGCCTCGCCCGACGCCTTCGCGAACTCAACGGCTTTCAGCAGCAGCAACGGCAGCAGCGAATCTACGGGACACAGGCGGGCGGCCGCAGACGCGTCTCCCGCGGGCTGCGCAGCAGCTTACAGCACCTTGATCCTGCCGCCTGCAACCTCGCCATTCTTCCGCTTTGTGTCTGCCAAGGGCCACAGCCGCCCGGGTGTTGATGCGTTTGCCACCGTTCAGCCTGTCGCCCTTGTCGAGGCAGTGGCTGCGTCGGTGCTGCGGGCGCTGCAGGACGAAGCAGAACTGTTGGCGTTCCGCCCGGCAGCGCCGGCCGACAATACTGGCGCAACGGATGCGTCGGCATTTGCCGCCGCTGGCGCCCCGGCTCCCGCGTGGCGCCTGGAGTCACCCGAGCTGCGGAAGATGGCGACGCTGCTCGGTGCCCTCGCAAAGGCGGAGCAGGCCCAGGACACGGTGGCGTTTGGGTTCGTTGATGCCAGCCCATCTGCGACCGGTCCACCCGCAGCTGCGCCGCGGAATGCTGGCTCTGACGCAGCTACATCAGTTCAGTCTGGTCTTGATGTCGTGTCGGGGCTTCATGCTGGCGAGGGGTTCTGCTACGGGCATGACGTCGCCGCGCTCCCCGCGCCTGTGCGCGTCCAGCCGAAGGAGGGCGGCCTTATGCGTGCGCTGCTGCGAGCTGGGGATGACAGCACACGGGCTTGCGTCGCCCTCATTTGCGGCGGAGGCGGCGCCTCACCTTTTGCGCCTGCAAGCAGCCTGAGCGAGGGCGAGGCTGGGCTGCGCCTACACTCCGTGCTGCTGCTGCTACGCACGCTCCTAGGTCGCTCCTTGCGCTGGCAGGAGGCGAGCGCTGGGCGGGAGGATGCTGGGAGCGCGCTCGCCGCAATACAACATACCCTTGCGATGGCTGCCAAGCTTGCGGGCTCCTCTGCTGCTGCGGGGCTTAACCCTGTGGCCTTGTGCTCCCTCTCAGAGCTGTTGCGCAACCCAGCCGCCCACGCCGCGCTGCTGCAGGCGGGTGTCAAGACGGCAACGATGCCCGTAAGCGCCTTCTCTGGCCTTCGTGTGGAGGATCTACAACAGCTTGCAGAACTTGGGGCGCGGCAACCCTTCGCCCGCACCGCCGTCGCCATATTCCTTGCAGACGGCTTGGGCTGGCGCTTCCCCTCCGACTTGCCCGTCACCGCTCTTGCGCTGCCTGGGTACCTCCCTCGCTACGCGCCAGCAAAGGGGGCCCCGTGGGCGATCGGGGAGCAGCCCCCGCAGCTCGAGCGCTCGTACGCGGAGTCTCGGCACCTGCAGCGGACGGCTGCCCAGCGCGCGTGCGTGCGGGGCGCCCTTGAACTAGACGACCAGATCGATCAGGACGTGGCCACGCGGTGCCTGCCCAGCCGCGTCCTGCGCGGGCTGCTGCAGCGGCGCCTGACGCAGCGCGCCAAGCTTCGGCAGGGCCCGCATCAGGCGCATCAGGGGCTTGGGGGCAGCGGGAGTGCCGTGCAGCCAGCCGCAGCGCCAGCGGTCGGTATCGCCTCCGCTGCTGCGTCCATGCAAGTCGACACTGCAGTTTCCCTCGCTCAGACAGACGTCTCAGAGGGCTCTGACGGCGCTGCTGCTGGCGCGGGCGCCGCCGACATTCGGGATCCGTACGCCGAGGAGGGCGCTCCCAGCGAGCTGGAGAGCTACGGGCAGCCTTGCTTCCAGTACCACGCCGCCACGGTTGTGCAGCTGACGTCGGGCAACGCGAGCAAGTTCGCACTGTCTAGCGATCCGCTGCAGACGGCGTGGGTATGGGTGCTGCTGCGAGGTCTGCTCGTTGGAAGCGCAGGCAGCGTGGCCACGCTGTCCCCGCTGCAGCTGTTTGCTCTGAAGGCGGCATGGCTGGCCGTGAACTCAGATGAGCGCTGCTGGGTCGCCCTCCCGGCGGATCGCCCGCTCTGCCGTGGTGATGTTTCTACTGCATCACTGCCGCTGGTGGAGCTGGCTAGCGGCGGGGCCAGCGGCGCAGGCGCTGTCGCTGCGCCCCAACGACACGGTGCGATCGTCGCTGCCTCTGAGGTGAAGTGCGTCTGTGCAGAAGAACCTCCGCTCCGCCGCCGCCTCGGCTGGCGTTGGCTGCTCAGCGTCGACCAAGCACGTGATGCGCCTGGTCGCTTCTCTGTCCCTGCGCCGGGCGGCGACGATGTCTGTCTGTTCTATGAGGCCAACCCCCTGCGGGGCGCCGACGCGGGCAGCAGCGGCCCGCCCACGCCCGCTGACTTGCAAGCATCGCCTCCCCGCAGTGCACTCGCGAACGGCCCTGCTTGTGCGCCTGCCGCCGGTGGGACGCCGGGACATGCACTTTCCAGCTGTATCGGCCTGGATGCGCTCTTGATTGTGACAGAGGCAGCGCCTGCCGACGGCGCGGCGGCCCTGGCTGCGGAGGTTCTCGCGTTTCTCCCCTGGTTTGCCTGCGGGCGCATCGGGGGACCGGTTGTGTCCGTCGGGCCGGCCTTGCCGGGCGTCGCGATGCACTCAGCGAACGCTCATAAGGGGGACCCGTGTGGCATCAGCGCGTTTGCGGCATTCGAGTGCATCGAGAGCAAGCTACGCCATCGCCTGCTGCAAGTGCTGTCGACCTGTGGCGCCGCAGCATCAGACTCCCCGGCCGCCAGCAAGCAGCCATCGCAGACTGTGTCCCCTGGCCCGGGCGCGCCCTCGAGCAAACGTCTGCGCCGCCTCTCCGAAGCGACTGCTGCGACGATGCAGCTGCCCAATGGCCATGGATCGCACCACAGCAGCATTACTGATGGCGCTTCCGTGCTCGCTGCATTGCTGGCACCAGCGGAGCATGGGGCGTGGCGTTCGCAGTGCGCCGAGAAGCTTCTCTCAGCCCTGCATCGCCTGCGCCGGACGCGCCAGTTCTGGCTCACACAGTCCAGTTTTGGCCTTGGGGCCCTGGTGCCCCCTGGCACGGATGCTGCCGCCGCCGCTGCCGCGTGGGTCCGAGAGCGAGGAGACGCTGTTTTGGGCTCGCACGATGCAGACGCAAGCGCCGAGCTGCTGCCCGTTCGCGTGCGCCTGTATCGGCTCGACGACCGAGACGCTGCGCTGCAGGCCCTTGATACCCTCAGCAGGGTAGGCTCTGAGATTCAACGCGGCGAGGAGGGGCCCAAGGCTGGCGCGCATCCGCGTTTGAAGAGCGAGCCGCACTACCTGCCCGCACCGGGAGCCATCATTGCGCCGCGAACCTACATGAATGACCAGTGGCCGCCCTGGCTCGCCGATGGGCCCAAGGTTTCTGCCCTTGCAGGTGGTGCAGCGGCAAGAGCGTCAACAACGGATGTGTCGGTAGCACTGTCGCTGTCGGTGTTGCCACCACTGCTGCTGCAGCCGGGAACTCCCTTGCCGAAGATTCCACCGCCAGCGACCCTGACAGTCGCAGTGAGCAGCGCGAGCTCTGTTGCTGACGTGCGCCGCCTCGTGGCTGCTAGCGTGCTGCAACACTGTCAGCAGAGGCCTGATGCCGCTGGAAACCTGCCTGAAGGGCTGCCGCTTTCGTTGGAGCTTCCAGGCGCACTCATAGACCTGATCGCGCACACCTGCGTCGGCGTGTTCCCGGCTGCTACAGGTGACCCCGGCCGGCTGCTGGCCACGCTGTGGCGCGAATCCGTCGACCCCGCTGTCGGCAGGCCGACCATGGTCCTGCCGTCAGGCCCCAGCGCGTCACCGTCGCCCAGCGACGCTGAGAGCTTCAGAGCTGCGTTGCCCAGGACCTGGGTGGCCGCGGACGAGCTGGCGTCCGGCAAGTGTGCGCGCCCTGACCTCACCCGTGGCGGTCTCATGTTTCTCGAGGCTCATCTCAGCGGCGCAGGCGCAACGCCGGTCTCGGCGGTTGACGATGTGGATCCACAGCTGCCCCTGCGGCTGCTGCCCGGAGGCTACCGCCCCACGCTACCGCTGGCAGGTACAGCAGCGTTTGAGCACGCCCCCGGTGCAGCGCGACGTTTCGCACGCGTCTCAGAGTGCGTTAGGGCGCCCCGGAGCGCCAACGCAGCCGCTGGCGCAGCAGCCGGTGGGGCGGCTCACGGCGCTGCGACGTCACCGTGTGGAGTGCTGCTGCTCGCAGATGAGCAGCTTGCCGCTTCTGGCGTGTGCGTGGGGGACCTGGCCGCAGTGATGAGCCTCCGAGCGATGGCCCATCTGTACGAACTCGCACGGCAGGGGCTGCAACCGTCTGTGCAGCGGCCACTGGCGCGTTTTGCTTCTTTTCCTAGTTCCGTGCCCTTGGTCGAGCCGCTGCTTCGTATGCTGGGCCTTGCAGGTGCAACGAGTCAGCCCTCTTCGCACGGCACTGGCGCTTCAGACATGACAGACTCGCAGCAGGCTGCTGTCATCGCTGCGTGGCGCCTACTGGCGTCTGCAAGTCCGTCCGACCCAATGATGCTCGCGCTCCTGGCGGATCCCGCCGCCATCGACTGGTCTGCCGTCTGCGCGGGTGCCTCCGCACCGATGACTGCTGATGCAGCGCATGCAGGCCGCGCGACTGACAGCTCCTGCAAGCGTGACGCGTCCACGCTGCCCGCCGCCCTCTTTTACGGCGGCAGCCTCGCCTCCGCGTACCTGCTGCGCTGCGTGGTCTGCTTCCTGCGGCCGCCCCTCACGCCTCCCGTCTGGATGACAGAGCACTCGCCCGTGCAGTGGGCGTGCCGCTTCGTGGAGTGCGGCGGCTTCGCAGCGGTGGCTCGGTTTCTGACGTCGCCGGCTGCTTCGGTTGTAGGCACCGAAGCGCATCCTCAGCGGCGCGCACGGGCTGCGATTGACGCAGCTACACTACAGCTCATGCGTCTCGCGTGTCTGCGCATCCTGCTGTGTGTGCTGGAGCGGCCCGATCACGAGGAGGGTGCGGGTGTTGTTCCGCACGCCCTCTTCCCCGCTTTGAACACAGCTGCGGCCGCGGTTGGAGGCGGTGTCACTGGAGACCACGCAACGCGCAGCTCACGTGAGCAGCTGCTCTCGACACCCTCCGATGTCGCTGCCAGCAGTCGATCTAACGCTGCATCGCGCGACGTAGTGCACGCAGCGCTCTCACACCTGGGCGTTGCCAACATGGAAGCGGTTGTGCGCTGGCTGTGGGTTCAGGTCACAGACTTGCAGATGCAGCAGCCACAGGTCGCGGGTGGCCGTGAACCCGCAATTTCGCTGCAGGCCTCCGCCACATCGGAGGCGAATGTTGGCAGCGCGACTGGAACTGCCACCATGAATGGTAGCAGTGAGGTCGCGGCAGCTGGCGGCACCCGCGTTCCGGTTGAGCGTGTGGGCTCCAAGAGACCTCGCCAGCCACAGCCGCTTCACGCAGCTTCCAGCCCAGGGCTGCGGCAGGGGGGCGACGGCCCCGGTCGCGAGGACAGCGATGACGAGGCAGGCGCTCTCGCGGCCACCATCGCGAGCGATGCGCGGCACTGCCGCAGCAGCGTGCAGGCGTGGCTGACAGAGACAGTGTCTTACACCTCGTACCGCCTGCTGCGTGACGGCATCGCCCTGCTGTCTGTCCTCATGGAGAGGGGCACGGAGGAGTTTACCGCCCACGCCGCGGCTGCTCCACTGCTGCACGCTGCCAGTGAGCCGCACCAGTTTGCGAGCCCTGTCCTCGCCGGAGCCTCAGATGCGCTGCCCGGAGGAATGCCGCCGCTGGCCCTTGGCCCGAGCTTTGACGGTCGTATGCAGACGGAGCACGAAGCCCTCTCCGCTGAGACTGCGCGTAGCGCTACCGAGAGCGCACCCCGCCACACCCCTGGGGCCGGCGCAGCTGCGCTGGGGACACCGGCGGCCCCGCCAAGCGCCCGCCGACTGAACCTGCAGCGTTGCATGGGAAGCAAGCAGATTTCAGCAGTGCTGCGCCTCACACTGGACGGCTCGACTTCGGACACGGGCAGCCCTACGGGTGATGTTGCTGCGCCCGCGAGGCAGTCTCGCTGGGGGCCTTTGGTTGACGGAATCAGTGCTCCGGCACAAGGCTTCGGCCCCGCGCCACCCGGCCAACTGGCGAGCTCTGGGGGCGCTGCTGGCTCTGCCGCAGCCTCCAGCGAGGTTATCATCGCCTGCATGGAGCGCCTGCTGAAGCAGTCACCCGAGATCGCAGCGAAGGTGCTGCGGCAGGGCATCGCGCATATCAGCGGCCTGGCCGGAGCGCTCGACCCTGGCGCCGATGCCGTTGCAACCCTCGCGGACGGCGTCGCTTGGTCGGACGGTGTCGCGACAGCTCGTTTTGCCACCGCTGTGACTGAGGGCGCAGTGGCGCCTCCGTCGTGGGCGAGCCTCTTCGGCGGCAACAAAGCTGGCGATGTTGCCACCTTGTCGCCTCCCAACCTTGCGATCGTGCCCGGCACCCTTCAGCGCTTCGTCAGTCTGATGTGCACTGCTGTGGCCGTGCTGGAAGCCGATCACGCTGCTGCTGCTGCGGCGGCGGCATCTGTCACTCACGTCGACACTGCCTGTGTGACGGCTGCGAATCCCCCTGGGGGGCATCGCTCGTACGAGCCCCTGCTGCTGCGACTCGCAGGCGAGGTGCTGCGGTGCGTTGCGGGTGTTGAGCTGTTGCTGGGAGGGGCTGACCCTGCGCGGGCTGGGACCTCTGCCGCGTTCCCGGCTGCTCCGAGCACTGAATCCGCGACTGCTGGTGTTTCACAGCCAGCGGCTGGGTCGATGGCTGCCATGGAAGTCGATGCCGCTCCCGCTGCGACGGTGCACGAGGCGGCGCCCGCCCTCGCTACTGCCGACGCGACGGCCTCCGTCGGCGGCAGCGAAGCTGGTGCTTGTGCAGCAGCCACGCCGGGGGGCGCGCCAGGGGCCTCTCCGTCCGCTGTCGTCTCCGGTATGTGTGCCGTGCGCTCTCTGTTCGTAGCGGAGCACGTGCACGCGTTTCTGTCCGACATGCTGGCCCTGCTCGCCTCAGCGCTGGGCGTGGCAGTGCCGCTGCAGGGGTCGCTGCCCTCTCTTGCCCCCACTTTGGGTTCGCCGCAGTGTGACGCCGCAGGCAGTTTGTGCGCGCAGCTGCTGCGACGTGACCCTGCCCTCGGGGCCGCTGCAGTGGCCGTCCTGGGGGTGCATGGCGTGCTTCGGCCTGGCGGCCCGATCCTCGGCCTACGCATGGGCAAGCTGGACCTGCCTGCGGAGGATGAGGCGCAGGGCGCAGCCGCGGCCGGAGTTTCCGTGAAGGCCCCTACTGCCCCGTCGCGCCCTAGCGGCACGCTTCTGGCGTGGAGCATCCTTGCCAGCATCTGCGCGTATTCCGGTGTTTCGAGTGGGGGTGCCACCCGTAAGATGGCCACCGATGTCGGCTCTGCTGTGGCTCCAGCCGAGGCACCGGTCGTGCAGCTGCTGGGCATGCTCCGAGCAGGCTCGCTGCTGGATGTACCGGCCTTCCCTCCCGCTCTAGACAGCGCGTTCGGCTTCCACGGGGGCCTGCGCCTCGCCCCGAATTCAGCGGACGCTGTTGCCGCACCCGCAGGCCCCCTCGAGGCTGCCTGCTCCTTCAACGCGTCGGCCCTGCAGCAGTATCTCCACTTCGTGCAGCGCAGCCGCGGCGACATGGATCGGGAGGTGCGTGCTACCCGGCAGGTGCTGCAGGGCTTCGACAGCGCGGTGCAGGCGCTCAGCGGCCCGGGCTTCAGCAGCGCTGTGCGCGGCGGCACCACATTGGATTCGCGGGGAGGAGATGCACCGCCGGCCTCGCTGCTTCAGCTTGATGCCTCCTTGCTGGTGGCGCTGCTGCGGCCGCTGTGCGCCACCGTGCCCGCGTTGCACGCTTCAGCCCTCAATGCCATCCACGGCTTTGAGATCGCGGTGTGCCAGCACGCTGGCGTTGCTCCTCTCTCTGCAGAGGGTCTCTCGCCGATCACTGCGCAGTTGCGCGCTGCGCTACCCCCGCACGGCTCCTGCGTGCAGCTGATCGGAGCCATACTCCAAGCAGAGTCGGAGCGTCCCGCTGACACTGAGCCACAGTCCGCTCCGGAGCGCACTGCGCGCATGCTCAGCCAGCTGTTGGCAATTCTGGCCGCAGGCAACAGCCCGGTAGACTCCGAAGAGCAGCTTCTCGAGCCGGCGTCTGCAAACCGGGAACTGGCATCACAGGGGTTCCAGAACCTATCGCAGGCTGCGCTGGCATGGTGGCTGGCACACTTGGACCCAACGCGACTGGCCGCAGCCTGCAGCGTCGCCAGCGAGGCAGATCGTGACGCGGTACGCAGCGCTCTCACCGCTGTCACCTCGTTCGAAGGCCCAGACGTAGCACCTGGAGCTGGTGTGCCAACTGCAGCGCCGGCTTCGCCTGCTGCAGCTGCGTTGTCTGCAGCGCGGTGCGCAGTGTGGCATGTGGTGCGTGCGAGCGTCTGTGCGCTGCTGGCTGAGCTGATTCGCGCAACCGTGCTGGCGCGGCCTGCCCGCCTGTTGCACATGCTAGCTCCGGCCGTTGAGATGGCCGCGGCGCCAGGCGGAGTTGCGGGGCCGCAGGTACAAGGCTTGCTGACGACCGCGGCAGCCGACGCTTTCGACAGGAGCGGGCCCGATGCCGCTGCGAGTACCTTGTTGCTTCGCTGCCTGCGCGATGCCCACCCTGCCGTCAGCGTGGTGACTCTGTTGTCGGTAATTGAAACCGTACTGGCAGCTAAACCCCACCCTCACGCAGCCGTTGCAGGGCCGACATCAACGCCGGCATCTGGCCACTCAGTAGGCGTTGTGGGCTCAGGTCGCCCAGCGGGCAGCAAGCGCGCTTGTCCGCTGCTCTCACGCCTGGTCTCCCAGGACGGCATCGAGGCTGCGCACGCCGAGATTCTGCAGGCGTGGCGCATCCCGGCATTGCTGCACACCACGGCTCTCTCAGACGAGTTTCGCCCGTTCTGTCCGGGCCGCTACGGGGGCGTCAGTGAGCTGCAGAGCCCCAACCCTCTACCCTTTATCGGCATCGTGAACCAGGGCGCCACCTGCTACATGAACAGCCTGCTGCAGCAGCTCTTCATGATCCCGGCGCTGCGCCACGGCGTACTCTCCTCGCCAGACAGCCTGGAGGGGCCGCTGCGCCGCCGCCTGTCTGCAGGCAAAGAGCGCTTCACAGACGCCCTCATCAGCCTCCGCCTGCACCTGCAAGACGTGTTTGCAGCTCTGTGCATGAGTGGAACCAGTAGCTACAACGCACTGCCGTTTGTGGAGGCGTGCGCCGCGAAAGACTTCATTCCTCTCGAGGCGCCCATCCGCTCGCAGAACGACGCGGCGGAATTCTTCGTGTACCTCACGGACCGACTCGGCAAGGTGTTTCCGACGGATGCGCCCGCTCTGTTTGCCGATGACGCGAAGGCAAGTGCTGCTGCGGCGGCGGCAGCTGCTGCAAGCGGCGCCACAGGTGGTGACGCGCCGCCGGGCGTGGCACAGGACACCAAGCCGCTCCCTGACGTGCTGTCTGCCGTCTTCAGCGGCCGGCTGCAGCATCAGATTGTTGGCCGAGGAGAATGCTCCCACACAGTGACGCGAGATGAGACATTTAACGTCGTGACAGTGGAGGTGAAGGGAGTGCAGACTCTGGAGGACTCCCTGCGTCAGTACGTGCAGGGCGACCTGCTGACGGGCGACAACGCGTACAAGTGCGAGGCGTGCGGGCGCAAGGTGGACGCCCTGAAGCGCCAGTGCTTCTCGCCGCACCTGCCCGACACCCTCGTCGTCAACCTCAAGCGCTTCGAGCTCAACTACGACACCTTCCAGAAGGAGAAGGTGAACGACGCGTTTGACTTCCCCTCCGTGCTGGACATGCACCCCTACACCTCAGACGGGCTCGCTGCCGCCGCAGCCAAGGCTGGCGGCGCGGGAGAGGGTGTAGGCGCAGGTGCAGGCGCCGCCGACTCGTCCTCCTCCTCCTCCTCCTCTGCATCGTCGTCTTCGTCCGCGGACGCCGCCGGTGCTGGCGGCAGCAGCAGCAGCAGCAGCGGGGGCACAGCCGCCCACGGCGGTGCGGCAGCAGCCGGCGGCGGCGCTGGTGGCAGCAGCGCAGGCCGCTCGGCCAGCGGCGACGACGAGGACGAGGCGGCCGCAGCTGCCCGCGCGTGGCTGGGCCGCGTTGTGGACAGACACCTTCACACCTTTGTCCTGCGCGGCGTAACGGTCCACTCGGGCACCGCGGGCGGCGGCCACTACTTCTCCATCATCCGGGCGCGGCCGGGCGACGCTGCGCCCGGGCAGGGCACGGGCCTCGCCGCCGCGATGCAGAAATTGGAGGCGACGGAGCAGCTTGCAGCGGCAGCGGGGCAGGGCAGCGTGGCATCCGCGCCGCAACGCGGCTTCGCGGGCCGCCTGCAGGCGCTGCAGCCTATGCGGCAAGTGATGCGCGGCCTCGCAGCGCTACATGGCGTCATCCCTGCGGAGGCTGCGCAGGCGCCGGCCAGCCCTGCGCCAGCCGCCGCTGCGGACGCTGCTGGGGCGGGCGACGGCGCAGCTGGAGCGGGCAGCAGCGATGCAATGGCGATTGAGTTGGCAGACGAGGACGGGGAGGGACGCACAGACGCTGCGGGCGCCGGCGCGGGTGCGGATGCCGCCTCCTCCGCCACCGGCTCCAGAGCCTCAGCAGCAGCAGCAGCAGCAGTCGGCGCTGCGGGCGCGTCTGCGGCGTCCCCACTCGCGGCAGCGCTGGCGCACGCAGTCGCGAGCGGCAGCGGCGTCGACGCCGCGGCGGTCGCGGAGCTGCGCGGCCGCGCCAAGCCGCTGTCCCTCGACCGTCTGCGGGAGGCGCAGTACGAGAGCGACTGGTGGACGTTCAACGATGAGACGATTTCGCGCTTCGACGCGGCGGACGCGGACGTGCGAGCCGAGCACTGGTACGGCGGGGGCGGGGTGGAGCAGACGCAGGTGCGCTACACGAACGCGTACATGCTGTTCTACGAGCGCATTGGCCTGGACGAGGCCGCGGCGCTGGTGGCCGCTGCGGACGAGGAGGCGGCGGCGGCGAGCGGCGGAGCCGCTGCCGCTGCTGGCGTAGACGTGCTAGTTGCGGGGCGCGGCGGCGCTGCAGGCACGCGGCTTGCTGACGGTTCCATCGCTGCTGCCGCCTCCTCCGCGCTGCCACGCCTGCCGCCGCCAACCGTGCGCGGCCTACTGCTGCCGCCGTCTGTCGCCACGCCCACCCTCGCGTCAAACGGGTACCTGTGGCGCGTGTTGCACACCGTTGACCCCGCCTGGCACCCCTTCCTGGTGGCGAGCATTAAGGACCTCGCGATCGCGCTGCGGCGACGGCTCTCCGCGATGCAGGAGCGGCAGCAGGTGCAAGCCAGCATCGACAGCGCGCGAGGCGG
>Ga0208629_100580_pt1 | contig 17189 bp, 17 predicted proteins | sample LakWasMet19_HOW5_2_FD_183865 | JGI IMG/M metagenome (GOLD analysis project Ga0208629, IMG submission 183865) | Freshwater sediment methanotrophic microbial communities from Lake Washington under simulated oxygen tension - Sediment Metagenome... | ecosystem: Environmental > Aquatic > Freshwater >...
GGTGGCTAGCGAGCCCTTGGAATATGCGCGCGACATTCTATTGCCGGCATTGAAAAAAGTAGGCGAGCTTTGGCATGAAGAAAAATTGAGCATCGCCCAGGAACACATGTTTACCTGTTGCGTCAACCGCATTGTGCTGAGCATGGCCAATAATCTACAACATGCATCAACCAATAACCCGGCCATGCTGTTCGCCACGCCGAGCGGAGAACCCCACGAATGCGGCATCCTGCTAAGTTGCTTGCTGGCCGCCGTTCAGCAATACCGCTGCTTTTTTCTGGGATCGAGTTTACCCGGCAAGGATATTGTCGAAGCCTCCCGCCATTTACAAGCCGACATCATCGTCATCGGTTTGGTGAAAACGCCGCCGGAACCGGCAACCATTGAACAATTGCAAGTCGTGACCGCGGCAACAGAAACAGCGTCGCCGACTATCTGGATAGGCGGCGACGGCGCCGAATATTGGCACCGGCATTCCCCTTCGCCCAACTGCGAACTGATCACAGACATCGACCATTTTTACAGCAAAGCCCAGCAGTGGATGCTGTTGGATAAATAATATTGCGCTCCGCGATCAGCCAAACTATGCGTTGCAGGATTTCGGCGTGGGGCAATCATATAGTGAAAGATAAATATTTGTATAATAATGACTTTCTATGGAGCAATAGGTTTTTGCTATGCCTTCGTGTTTATTCTGGAGCAGTAGAGGCTGTGAAAGTATTCGTTTTTAGAAAAAATTAAAGAATTCACCACGAAGACACGAAGGACACGAAGAAAAACAATCTTTTAAATTCAATACATTGAAAACTTCGTGTTCTTCGTGCCTTCGTGGTAAAAAATGTTTTTAGCCTAATTTGGATAATACTTTCACAGTCTCAGTACTCATGGCAATGCAGCGAATCTGCTATTTTGGACAGCCTGAGCGCAGGGTTCATCATTTTTACAGCAAGGCCCGGCCGGATAAGATTTAACACAATGGCTTTTAGTCCGGTCATTCGCCGCTTCGATTCGGAATGCGCCGAGATGATGAATTCGATATAATTAACAAACAATTAGATCAAGAATCCAGCTCAACTTAAATTTAACCCCGCCATGAAAGACGCCCAAATATCCCGACTTAAAAAGCTGTTTGAACTGAGTTTGACGTTATCGGGCGACCCCATGGAAATTTTCCAGCATGCGGCCAAACTGATCGGTGATTTGCTGGAAGTCAAGCTTGTTTGCCTGTCCGAAATACAAGGGGAGCGGCTTAATTTCCTGGCCGTATATATGAATGGAGAAATATACGAAAATGCGGGGGCATGCTTGCTGGCAAGCACCCCTTGCGCAACGGTTGAGGAAACGAAAGATATTAGAGTCTACGACCAAGTAAAAGAGCTTTTCCCCGAAGCGGCTTTTCTTCAAGACCATAACGCCGTCGCTTATTGTGGGTTTCCTTCTTTGGATAATCACGGAAAAGTGGTGGCTATCACTTGCCTGCTGGACGATAAACCGCACGATTTTACCAATGAGGATCAGGAGGTTCTGCGCATCATCGGCCAGCGCATCGGCATGGAGATCGAGCGGAAGCGTAATCTTGAAGAAAAAGAGCGGGTCAGTGAAGTTCTTCGATTAAACGAAGACAGGCTGTATCAAGCCACCCTTGTCTCCGGAACCGGTGTTTTCGAACAAACTTATGGCAACGATTCGATCTATTGTTCTCCTGAACTGCGTACCCATTTTGGATGGGACGCCGATGAACGCGTGACTACGCAGACGTTTACCGACAGCATTTATCCTGACGACCGGAAGCGGGTTATCGAAGCTATCCGGCAGGCTCAAAATTCATCCGGAAACGGTATTCTCGACATCGACTACAGGATTTTTCGCCGGAATGGCGAAGTGGGGTGGCTGGCAACGCGGTCGCAAACATTCTTTGAGAGCGATGGAGACGTCTCCCGAGCTGTTCGCACCGTAGGCGCTGTACGCGACATCGCCAAGAAAAAACTTGCGGAACAGGAACAGCGTATTTTCGCTACTGCATTTCAAACGCAGGAAGGCATTATCGTTACCGATGCCAACCAGATTATTATCCGCGTCAATCAAGCCTTTACAATCATCACCGGCTACTCAACGGAAGAAGCGATCGGTAACAAACCTTCCATGCTTAAATCCGGCCGTCACGATAGTTTTTTCTACCATGCCATGCACAAGACATTGCACAGCGAAGGCTACTGGCAAGGTGAAATTATGGATCGACATAAGGACGGGCGCATTTACCCAAAGTGGCTGACAATTACTGCCGTTAAGGATAGTGACGATAAAACCACGCATTATGTCGGTAATTTTTCTGATATTACCGAACGCAAACGGGCCGAGGAACATATTCACTATCTGGCGAATTTCGATTGGCTCACCGGATTGCCGAACCGCACCCAGCTGAATGATCATCTTAAATATGCCCTCAGCCTGGCGAAGCGCAGCAACGGTCATTTGGCCTTGATGTTTCTGGATCTCGACCATTTCAAAGACATCAATGACTCGCTCGGCCACAGCATCGGCGATGCCTTGTTGATCAAATTGGCCAAGCGTTTGCGTGCCGCGCTACGTGAGGAAGATACGGTGACGCGCCTGGGCGGGGACGAATTCATTTTGTTATTACCCGGCGTCGATGCCATCGGCGCGGCGCATGTTGCGCAAAAGTTACAGGACGCCCTTGCCGAGTCTTATCGGATTGAGCACTACGACTTGGCCCTTACGGCATCGATCGGCATTGCGCTCTATCCCGAAGACGGAGAGGATCTGGAAGCGCTCTCCAAAAGCGCCGATGCCGCCATGTATCGCGCCAAACAGGAAGGACGCCAATGCTATCGTTTCTTTACCCAGGAGATGCAAGCGCGCTCGGCACGCAATCTGCAATTGGTCAATGCGTTGCGCCATGCGCTTGATCGCAGCCAATTACACATGCATTACCAGCCGCAAATTTCGATGCGCGACGGGCGCATCATCGGGGCGGAAGCCTTGCTACGCTGGCTGCATCCCGAATTGGGCATGGTGTCTCCGGCAGAATTTATTCCTGTCGCGGAAGGCAGCGGGCTGATCCTGCCGATCGGCGAATGGGTATTACGGTGCGCGGTGCGGCAGGCAAAAGCCTGGGTGAATGAGGGTTTCGGCCCGTTGATTATGGCCGTGAACCTGTCAGCGGTGCAGTTTCGCCATCCCGACCTGCCCGAGCTGGTCACCCGCATACTTGACGAAGAGGGCTTGCCGCCCAAGTATCTGGAACTGGAGTTGACCGAAAGCGTGGCAATGCACAACCCGCAAAGCGCCATCGCCGTAATGAACAATTTGCAAGAGCGCGGCGTCCGCATGTCGATCGATGACTTCGGCACCGGCTATTCCTCACTGAGCTATCTGAAGAAATTCAAGGTGTATAAGCTCAAGATCGACCAGTCCTTTGTGCGCGACATCAGCACCGACCCGGAAGACAAGGCGATCGTCAGCGCCATTATCAACTTGGCGAAGAGCCTTGGCCTGAAAACCATTGCCGAAGGCGTGGAAACGGAAGGGCAGCAAGCGTTCCTGCGCGAACAGGGTTGTGATGAGACGCAAGGTTATCTGTTCAGCAAACCGGTATCGGCTGAGCAGTTTGATGCATTGCTGAAGACGGGTTTTGCCGCTTGATCGTTTTGAGTCAGCAAGCCCCTGCCAGACAAGCCTCAGTAAAGGCTCCTTCTACACCGAGCGCTATATTTAACGTATTGCGCTTGTTAGTATTGGCTATTGGAAACTCTTCAAAAAACAGGTTCTAGAAGGACAAAACCATGCGATTTTTCGCATTTTTTGCCGTCAACACTCCTTAACCCTCCTTTTTTAAACCGTTTAGCCCGGCAAATCCAAGCACAAAAACCAATAAGCCGCCGGCAATCATCACCAATATTTTAGTTACCGGAATACCTACCAAAAAGACCATGCTTTGCTGCCGGCGATTACCGAAATCATCCTTTAAATCAATGTTAAGCTTGTAGATACCGCGCTGTGCAATGGTTTGCGAAATCGACGCCAGACCTGTCCCGATAGGCTGCGCAGGCTGCTGTTTAATTACGGTAAAAGCCTCGGCGGGATTTAGCCACGAAGTCAATGCCGCCAACTCCAGTGTAACCCAGGTCTTTTCCTGCCCTTCCGCCAACGGTTCCACCGCCAGCACTATTTGTCCAAGCTCAGGAAAAAAATGACAGAAGTGCTTGCCTTCCAGCTCGGGCTGAAACTGGTAACCGCTGATTCGCAATCGGGTATCGCCCACGGTCAGAAAACAACTATTGTCGTGATCGACCCCGGCATGAGCAAATACCGGTTGATCGATCATTAAACTGAACAGTGCGATGATCAAAAGGCCCGCGCGGCATGCCTTACTCGGCTGATTTATTATCCAATGTCTCAAAATACTCTCCGCCAATTCAAAAACACCAGTGTATCAATTTATGGCGCAGCTTACGGCTTCGTCATTAAAATTTAATCAGGTCCGCAGGCTAACAATGCTAGAATTTTGCGCTATAAACCGTATTTTCTTTCCGTTATTTCTGGAGCATCAATGGGCCCTCATTACCTGAATCGTTTTTTCACCCCAAAATCCGTTGCTATCGTTGGTGCATCCGAACGCGAGGAAAGCGTAGGCTACCGGCTGCTGCTTAACATGCAGGAGGCGGGCTTTAAAGGCGGGCTTTACCCGGTCAATAACAAACGCGAAACTTTACTAGGCTTAAAGGCTTACCCCGATCTCAACGCCGTTCCCGAGGATCTCGATCTGGTGGTGATAGCGACCCCGGCGCCCAGTGTTCCGGGCGTTGTGCGCCAGTGCGGCGAGAAAGGCGTCACTTCCGTGATTATCATCAGCGCGGGCTTCGGCGAACTGGGCGTGGAAGGCAAGCGTCTGCAACAGGAAGTTCTGGACATCGCCCATCGCTACAGCATCCGCATCATCGGCCCCAACTGTCTGGGCGTTGCCCGTCCCAACGGACAGCTGAATGCAACCTTCGGCGACGGCACGATCAAGGACGGCAATCTGGCGCTGCTGTCTCAATCGGGCGCGGTATGTACGGCGATTCTGGATTGGGCCAAATCCCAGGACATCGGTTTCTCCACGGTGGTTTCGATGGGCGGCGCGGCGGATATTGATTTCGGCGAGGTGCTGGATTATCTGGCGACCGACAGCAAAACCACCGGCATTTTGATGTATGTTGAAGGTATCCGCGATGCCCGTCGTTTTTTAAGCGGACTTAAAGCGGCTGCCCGGCTAAAGCCGGTGATCCTGATTAAATCCGGCCGTCATGAAGCCGGTTGCAAGGCGGCGATGTCGCATACCGGCGCGATGGTCGGCGGCGACAATGTGTTCGATGCGGCGATTGCCAGGGCCGGTGTGGTCAGGGTTTACAGCATCAATGAGCTGTTTTCCGCGGCCCGCGTTTTGGCTAACAATTATGTGGTCAAAAAAGACCGTCTGGCGATTATCACCAATGCCGGCGGCCCCGGCGTGATGAGCACCGACCGCGCCGAGGATGTCGGCGTGCAAATGGCGGAACTGAGTCCCGCCAGCATCGCCGCGCTGGACGAGGTTTTGCCGGTACACTGGTCCCATGCCAATCCTGTCGATATTCTGGGCGATGCGACTTCCGAACGTTATCAAAAAGCGCTGGAAATCTGTCTCAAAGATAAAAATATCGACGGCATACTGGTCATTTTGACGCCTCAGGCGATGACCAATCCGACCCAGGTCGCCGAGTGCATTATCGAAGGCGCAAAAGCCAGCAAAAAACCGGTGTTGGCTTCATGGACGGGCGGCGCACGGGTTCAGGAAGGCCGTAATCTTTTTGCCAACAGCAAAGTGGCTCACTTTAGTACGCCGGAAATTGCGGTCGATGCGTTTTCATTCCTGTCCAGCTATACCCAAAATCAAATCCTGCTGAAACAAATCCCCTCGCCTACCGATGAATTGGCGACACCCGATGTGGCCGGTGCGCGCTTGATTGTCGAGCGGGTGCTTTCGGAAGGCCGTCAGGTTTTAACCGCACAGGAATCCAAAGCCATCCTGGCCGCGTTCCACATTCCGGTCAACCAGACTATCAAGGTTTCCAGCGCCAAGGATGCGATGATCGCCGCTGAAACGATGCGCTTTCCGGTGGTGTTAAAAGTCAATATGGCTGAGTTCAGTCATAAATCCGATATTGGCGGCGTGCGGCTTAATATCAACAGCGTTCAGGAAATTTCGCACCATTACCTGGAAATGGAAACAGCAATCAAGCAAAAATACCCCGAAATTACCGAAGTCGGCATGACCGTTGAGCCGATGTTCAAATCCGCCAGCGGCCGCGAGCTAATGATAGGCGTGGTCAGGGACCCTGTATTCGGCCCTGCGATCAGCGTCGGCCTGGGCGGCACCATGGTGGAAATATTGAAGGATAGTGCCGTCGCGCTGCCGCCGCTGAATGCGTATATGGTTGAACAAATGATCGCCAAAACCAAGGCGGCCAGATATCTGGAGGCATTCCGCCAATTACCGGTCGCCAATAAACAAGCCTTGGTGGATGTGTTGCTGAATGTATCGACCATGGTCAGCGAGCTGCCGGAGATTTTAGAGCTGGATATTAATCCGCTGATCGTCGATGAGCACGGCGTCATGGCGGTCGACGCCCGCATTAAAGCGGAAACATCGCATCAGCTCACTGCTTATTCGCATATGGCGATCCATCCTTATCCCCATCAATTAATCCAGCATCATCAATTATCGAACGGCGCCAATATTACGATCAGGCCTATTCGTCCTGAAGATGCGGGCATGGAAAAGGATTTTGTGCATCGCTTATCCGAACGCACTAAATATTTCCGTTTTATGCAGGCTTTGCAGGAATTGACGCCGGAAATGATCGTGCGCTTCACCCAAATCGATTATGACCGCGAAATGGCTTTTGTTGCGGTAACCGAAGACGAAAACATGCCGAATGAGTTGGGCGTGGGTCGGTATATGGTCAACCCGGACGGTCATTCGGTGGAATTTGCGCTGGTCGTTGCCGATGATTGCCAATGCATGGGCATAGGCACCCGACTGATGAAAACCTTGTTGCAAACAGCCAAATCCAAAGGCATATCCTTCTTTGAAGGCGAGGTGCTGGCGATTAACAAACCTATGTTGTCGCTGGTGACCAAGCTGGGTTTCAGCATCGAAACCATCGCCGATGATCAGGAAGTGGTGCGGGTTGTTAAGGATCTGAGGCAATAATTGATCTCTGCCGGACAACGATCGGAATTTGCGAACGCGCCATGATCATGGATAATCGCCTAGGACGGGGTTTAAACTCCGTCCCTCCCCAATTTATCTCAAAGCAATTGAATTTCGAGGTCTAAGGTATGAAAAAACGCCATTACATCCTAGCCGTTATCTTCATTGTAAGCGGCTGCACGTTTCAAGAGCCTGATTATTTGAAAGCGATAACCACGGCTGAATTGAACCAAATCATGCAACATGAGGATATATTCCTGGTTGACGTTCACACGCCCGAACAAAAGCACATCAAAGGCACCGATCTTTTTATTCCTTATAACGAGATCGAGAAATACCAAGACAAATTTCCAAAAGATCAACACACCGCCATTTATCTGTATTGCGAAGGCGGCCCGATGGGAAATGCTGCGGCAAGGTCTCTTCATGGATTAGGTTACGATAACTTAACTAATCTTAAAGGAGGCGCAAAGGCTTGGAGGAAAGCGGGCTTTGATTTTGAATAAACAAATGCGCTTTGCTGTTTAGTACGGAAACGCTCTGCCGGACGGGATTTAAACCCCGTCCCGCTCCCAGATCATTAAGAAGGGAGGTAAAATATTTAGCTTTAGATAAGCATCACCGATTTGTGAGACCCCTCGGATTTGGAGAACCTGAACGTGAGAATGAAAACTCGAATAAATCACAAGAGAGTTGCCGACAAAATAGAAACGGTGTCGATGGGATTAGGTATTACTTCCAGTATTGTAGCGGCGGGTGCAGCATTGGCTACCCCCACCGGATTCAGTGCGATAGGTGTCGCTCTTGGAATAACGAGCGCGCCTTTGATCGTTACCGCAGCTCCGATCATCGGGACTGCCGCAACGGTTACCGGGGTCATCTCGGGTGGGGCCTACTTCTATTCGAAATGGAAATCGAAGAAGGCTAAAGAAGAATCCGGAGAATAAGTAAAACAGTCCTGCCGCCGGTTCGAGCGACAACGTTTCCGGCACGTCCCTTGGATGGACTTATCCCGACCTACCTCTTTTGCCCCAACCCATCAAACCCAACAACAAAATAACCATTAGTCCAATAACCGGCTTGTCGCCCCATTTCGCATAGGGCGTCATGCCGCCCATCGGCGTTATGGTTCCGGTTAGCGCTACTTCCTGAAACAACGGAGCCTGATTGATAATCTCGCCCTTTGGCGAAATAACAGCCGTCACTCCGGTATTTGTCGAACGCAACAAAAAGCGCCCGGTTTCCATCGCCCGCATTCTGGCCATTTGCAGATGCTGATGAGGTTCTATCGAATTGCCGAACCAGCCGTCATTAGTCACATTAACCAGATAAGCCGCGTCCGATAACCCCCGGCTACTCACATCGCCGAATACGTCTTCATAACAGACCAAGGTTATGAAGGGGTAGCCGCCCGCTTTCAACAAAGGCTGGTTTACCGCCCCCGGCGTGAAATTCCCCAGTCTTATATTTATCTTGTTCAGCACAAAACCCGACAAAGGCTGTAGCGGCAGATATTCGCCAAAAGGCAACAAATGGGTTTTACGGTACATGCCTTGTTCCTTGCCCAGAGTTATCACGGCATTGAAGCTCCTGCTCGGGGATTGTTCCTGTACCGGGACGCTGATGATTAAATCGGTATTGTGCAGCTTGGCGTCGTTACCGAGAGGCGCTAAAAAGGCGTCGTTAACCTGATCCAGATAGGCGGGAATCGCGGTTTCCGGCCAGATAATGATATTGGAATCCCAATGGGCTTCGGTCATCTTTTTATATTTTAAAAGCGTGTTGATTTTATTTTCAGGCCGCCACTTTTGATCCTGCGCTATATTGCCTTGAATCATGGAGACGCGAAGGGGCTGGCCGATTTCATGCGTCCAGGTTTGATTACGCAACAAGCCGCCGGTTCCCCATAAGACGATAAGCACCGTTATCGGCAATAATCTTTTGCTGCCAAACAAAATTTCTACCGCCATTGAAGCCGTTAATGCGGCGATGAAACCGGTGCCGTAAACGCCCAATACCGGTATGTATCCAGCCAGAGGCGTCGCCAATTGGGAGTAGGCAATATGCAGCCAGGGAAATCCGTTCAGCACCCAATAACCCCGGAGATATTCAACCAGTATCCAGATGACCGGCATCAACTGGACCCGAATCGAGCCCTTATTTACCGGATTTGTTTTTACCGAAAGATAACCGGCCAAGGCCGGAAACGATGCCCAAAAAGCGGAAAACAAACCGGTCAGCAGACTCGCCTCAAACACACCGGCTCCGCCAAAATCGTGCATGCTGATGTAGACCCAGGACACGCCTGAACCGAACGCGCCCAGGCCGAATAAATAGCCGCGCATGGCCGCGCGCTTAGCCGATACGTTCTGCCAGCAGGCGAACAAAAACGCCAACGCTACCGGCGCCAAACAGGAATAATCAAAAGGAGCAAAAGATAAGGTGAGTAAAATACCGGCAATTGGGGCGCCAAAATCCCAATAGTTACTGTTTGAATATTGCATGTTTTATTTTCAAAATCGGCTTATGATCGTCTTTTGTAAATGAACGCTCATTGAAATTAGCTGTCATAATACCAAAAACGCTAGGCATAGTTTAAGGTTAAGCCTTGACGCTTGCCCCGTCTCAAGCGGAAAGCCCTACAACCCTGTTTACCAAGGAGCTTGTTTTGAAAATCATTAAAATGCCCGGGCCGATGCGCATGGTCTGGGGGAGTGCGATAGCCTATTGGTTGGCAGGCATTATTAACCCCGCGTTTATTGCGATTGCGGTAATGATTGCACTGTTTATCCCGGTTTTGATCGCCGACCCTTATTTCCCCAGCCAACCTGAAGATTAAAGGTAGGTATTACCGCGCATATTCTTTTTCCATATGACGCAACCCATGAAAACATCACTCTTAATTTTTATAGTATTGTCGCTGTGCTCGTTTAATGCCGTTGGCAAAAAACTTTATAAATTTCAGGACAAGCAAGGCATATTGCATTTTACCGACAAGCCGCCGGAAACCGAGCAAAAACAACTTGAAGTGAGACAACTTAAGCCGGCGACCAAGCAATTGGTCTGGCTATTGCAGTCGGGCGAAGAGCGGCATCCGCAGTTTTACATCCGTAACGATTATGCCGGTCCCGTGGAAGTTGAAATCGATTTTTCCGAACGAAACAATGTCCAGGCTACGCCCGACCTGCCCAAGCGGTTTGTTATCGAATCTGGAAAATCGGACAGTCTTTTCCAGATCAATGCCATCAATGAGCATGAACCATGGCGGCTTGCACTTAAATACCGCTATATCATCGGTAGCCCTTTAGCGCATTACAGCGCTAATGCAAGCTATTGGCCACCGGTAGCGCCCAATACAGCGTTTCAAATTTCCCAGGCTTTCGGCGGCAGTTTTAGCCATACCGACGAACAAAACAAATATGCCGTAGACATAGTCATGCCGGTTGGCACACCGGTTTATGCGGCCAGATCGGGCATAGTCCTGGAAGCCGAGGATGATTTTTATAAAGGCGGCACCAATAAGGCATACAGCTCCGAGGCCAACAACATCAGGATTTTGCACGATGACGGTTCTATGGCGATTTATGCCCACCTGGAACTGGAGAAAGCCCAGGTTTATCCAGGCTTGGCTGTGGTGGCCAGACAATTGATCGGTTATTCGGGCAACACCGGTTTTTCCTCCGGCCCGCATTTGCATTTCGCGGTTCAAATCAACAAAGGCATGGCGCTGGTTTCTGTGCCGTTTACCTTTATCAACCAGCAAGGCCAAGCCGAGCAACCGTCAGTTAACGCTTGGCTTAAAGGGATTACTCCCTCCCAAATGGGCAATGCGGTTGAATAACGCAAGGTCGGGCTGACCCGACTATTGCGCTTATGAGTTGAATCCAGGCAATGTAATCGACACAACGCGTCATCCCGACAGAGCCACGACTGCATTGCGCAGTTGCCGATAAGTCATCGAATATCAAGCTTCAACGCATTGCGTAGCTCAATCACCCCGTTTGTTAATCGTGCAAGGCTGTTTTTTCCATGCGCACATCCCCGTCTACCCGCTCGCAAATTTGCCTGAAACGGCTTTTTCATTAACCCGAAGGGCTTGCCCGGAGTGAATCCCTGCCGGAATGACGATGGACCGATTAGTACAGAGAGTGAGCGCTTCCCTTGAGTTTAAACCGCACTTTTAATCGCCTTCTCTCGCAACGCGGCGGTTGACATATTAGAATTATTCCATATTATTGGAACATGACTACCAAGCAACTCTTTCGCAACAAATACCGACTTGAGGTACGAGAGGACGACTCTCCGCCGATGCATGCGCACTTGGTCGGCGGCAGTTTTGATGTATTAATTAACCTGCAAACCCTGGCCTGTGAAGGCACTTTTCCGCGCGGTTTGCGCGATGAAGTCATGGCGTGGGTTACGGCAAACCGTAATGAATTAATCAAGGAATGGAAAAAGTGGCATCAATGAAGCGCCCCCGCCTAGCAGCGGTTGAACCTTTACCTAACTATCAACTAAAAATGACCTTTATTAACGGCTGCATAATGACCGTGGATAAGGGGGAAGCTATTTTCGCCAAACCGGGCCTTGCGCCTTTACGCGATCCAGCCGCCTTTGCCAAGGTGCGGCTCACAAACAGCATAGGTTGGACGATCGAATGGACAGACTTTGACATTCAAATCGGCGCCGATACCTTATGGCTGGAAGCGCTGCTTCAAACCTCCACCGACGAAAACACCCGCACATTCATCGCCTGGCGGCTACGTAACGGACTGTCGTTGGCCGACGCAGCGCGAGCATTGGACATGACGACACGCACTATGAGCGCCTACGGAACCGGCGCCCGCCCTGTTCCATATCACATTGCCCTGGCTTGCAAGGGGTGGGAAGTCGAGAATCGTTAGGGGGCATTAATAGCAAGCCCAATCTACAAGGCTATAAATTTAACACCACAATAGTTTTCGCTCCGAACCACGTTTCTAAGGTCTTCAACGCTCGGTTGCTCAGCTTTTGCGTAAAGAGTAGTGCGAGTCGCCGCTTGGGTCTCGAACAAGCAACATAGAAGAGGTTTCTGTTCCGCTCATATGCCTCCTGACGCTTCGCTGGAACATTTACTGGACTTGGGCCAGCTCAAGCATTTCATTGAAGTTATACTGATTCCAGCCTCGTCCCACAACAACAAGGACATTCTCAAACTCAGCATCTTTGACCCCATGCTTTGTCTCAAATGGAGAATACCCTGTTAAGTAATCAGTGAGACTAATAATTTCCTTGTATGGCACCGTCCGCAACTTTTCGAGCTCTAAGAGCAAACGGGGCATTTCTTCTCCCGCATTTTTATCAAAGTTATCCAAATCCTTCTGTCGCCTTTCAAGGGCATCAGGCAGCCGTGGACGTCGCATAATTCGCAGATGATCAATTACCAGACCAATCCTCTCAGTTTTAAAAGATTGTCCATTACGCCTGCCCACTTAGTTTTGTCACCCTGCGCTTGGATTGCAGGAACACTTTCCCCAAATGCTGCAAACATCTGACCAAATTTGCGTTCTTGGTAAGCGCTACATGCTGGTTCTATCTTGTCCACAAAGTAGGCAATATATTCATTCTCTTTTTTCGCGAATGCCTCGTTATACTGAAACACGCCCTGCAAGCTAGCATAACCCTGCTCACTTGCAAGAACACGGTGTGTTAGCATCAAAATCTTTGTGTATTTCGCGGATAAATCCCACTCATTGCTCTTGAGCTGGTTATATACATCTTTAAAAGCCGAGTGCGAGACATCGCTTGGCAAATCTCCCTTCCAACCGAAACATTGTGTTCAGGTCGCGAACGAAGCACTCCAGGCTCCATTCGAAAGCCATGCTCCCCGTTGTCTATCCAAAGCATGGATTCCGGCGCATCCCGGTAAAACTCACGGTGCAACCGGCACAAGAACTCGGTCGATGCCGGTTCGGGCAGATTCCCTGCCGCATAGAGCCGGTCAATCGTTTGTTGCAACCTGATGGGCACGCGCTTCGACTTGAAAATTACGGCGCAATTCATCTTTTTCCAGGTCATCCGCCAAAGCCCGCTCAATACCCCTAGACTTGGTGTCATGACCTTCGACAAGATTTGAGCAATAGCAGTTCATGATTCGAACCAACTCAGCCAGACTGGCAGCTGTGCGCAGATGTAATCGACCGGCAATTCTTTCCGACGATGTTGTTAGATTCGCGATCAGGTTTGTAATTCCGATCGGAATGCTTTCAAGCAGGCAGGGCTCGATTCGTTAAGGCGTTTCAATGGGGAGTGGCGTGCCGATCTTATAATCTCACAAGATGTTGTTTTTATAAGATGAAGCATACTATTTGTTTAAAATTCTGCCGATTTTCATGCCGATTGCAGAAGTGAGCTTAATTTATTGTTTTAATTAATGTTTGATTGCCGATCGCACAGAATCTGTACCGGTTTTAATTGTAACTATTCAGCAGTTAAAAAATAGTACATTGATGCTAAACATAGGCGACATGGATTTGGCTGATAAACTCCTTTTTCATGTGGCTATGTTATCGTTAAGTATTGAAGGCAACGCATTGCAACGGGAGTACAAGCTTCGTCTAAAGCGCCTACTTTTGGTACTCTTGTGCTTGCAGGCGAAGCCTGCACTCCAGCAGTCTGTGGCTTCCACGCACCCACCACATTTCAACACAGTCTTACTTGACCGCCCGCAACAAATTGCCGCAATACAGCTCCTTACCCGTTTTTGTCCGCATCCACAGTTGTTTTATTTCCAGTTGATTGGCAGAAAAATACTGCCGGGCAGACATTGCCAAATCCGCCGGCTCTACTTTAGGCGAGTAGGTATTAAGAATTAAAAAAGCCCCCGGATTCATTAATCCATAAGCTGTTTCTATCAAGCCGGACAGGTGATTTTCCAGCTTCCATTTTTCGCCTTTGACGCCTAGTCCCCAGGCAGGCGGGTCCATGATAATGCCGTCGTATTGTTTGCCCCGCTTCAATTCGCGTTGGGCAAATTTTAACGCATCCTCAAGCACCCATTTGATGCCGGAAAGATGACCCGGCAATTGCTCTACCTCCTGTATCCCTGCAGTCGTACGTTCCATATTCTCGTTGGCCCAGGTGATCATTTGCCTGACCGAATCCACGTGCGTCACTTCCGCTCCATTGTCACGAGCAACCAGCGACGCCGCTCCGGTGTAGGCAAATAAATTTAAGACCTTTTGCCCGGCACTCACCCGTTCCTTAATAAAGCGCCAATTTGCCTGCTGTTCGGGGAACAGACCCACATGTTTGAATTTGGTTAGCTTCAAGCCGAAGTTTAAGTTTCCGTAGGAAATAAGCCATTGTTCGGGAGCATGCGGTTTGATGTTAAGCCAGCGGCCCTGGGTTGAGGATTGTTCTTCAAATTCCCAATGCGCCATGTCTTGCCATTGGGCAAAAGGCCATCCCGGTTTGAAATTGGCTTGGATTTCCGGACGGATGGTGATGACCTTCCCCCACCGTTCCAGCTTCTTGCCGTCGCCCGCATCCAGCAGTTCGTAATCAGGCCAGGGCTGGCCGTATTCGCGTGGAATTATTCCGGTTTGCGCTTCTTCATTCATGCAATCGCCATTTTCATTGGCAGACATATTAATATTTCACTCATAAGGCATCAAAATCTTTTGCACTAAACTCGCATTATCTTTAAATGTTGGCGCGTCACGCCAGACAACAATATCGAATCGACATAACATTCGCCTACCTCAATACACCCAAAGCCCGCCAATAAGCTTAGTGCAGCGGATTATTCGCGATTCTAGCTCAGCCTGTTCATCGATTCATATACAAGATTTAGCAGCATCACCTGATTGGTAAGCTCAAGCTCATGAAACAATACCCCGTGCGAGAACCTTGACGGCGCGTCTTTTTTCTTGCTGGGCAACTGTTGAATACTGCGAATCGTCACGCTGGTATCTATATGCGCGCTCTGATTGGTCGGCTTGATAGGGAAGTCGAAAGAAATTAAAGCTTCTTGATTAAGCTCGCCCAGAGCGCTATCGGCAATTATTGCGGCGCCTGTGACACTGATATCGGCAATAACGCCGGCTTGAGCGATGCCATTGACCTGCACCGGCAAATTGACCTTAGCTCTGATGGCTCCGCGTAATGCGATGGATTGGATAGCCGTGGGAAAGCTTAGGTGCATATAATGATGCGGGGCTCTGAAGATGGTTTTTACATGACACGTCAACGTAAAAACATCCACCCCTGATAATATCCGCAGGGTAACCTGCTCGCCTACCTGAATTTGAATGGAAAGCCCATTCTCAACAGGCGTCTTTATTATCAAGTAGTCTTTATCTACGTAACCGATGAGCTCTGTATAATAAATCAGCTGCTTGGCGCCATTTTGCACCGCCATTTGCAAGCGTGCCCCGACTTGCAAATTAATATCCTTAAAAGTAGCCATCCTGCCTTCATCCAAATTCTAATGTAAGCTTTTAATTATACAAATAAACAGCACAACTAGAAAGGACACAATCCGCCCTGCTAACCATCAGGCATCGGACTTGCACAACCGACAACTTCAATACAAGCCCAATTGCAACTGAGCGACTTCCGACATCATTTCCCGCGACCAGGGCGGGTCAAGCACCACTTCGACATTAACGCTGGCGACGCCGGGCAGTGCGCGGATGCATTTTTCCACGTCGCTCTGGATAACAGGGCCCATTCCGCAGCCTGGGGCGGTCAGGGTCATTATCACATGCACATGATTCAGGCCTTCATCCGTAGGCGTTACCAGGCACTGATAAACCAGCCCGAGGTCAACAATGTTGACCGGTATTTCGGGATCGTAAACCGTCTTCATCACTTCCCAGCAGTTTTGTTCAACCGCCGCCGCATCGGTCTCCAAGACCAGCGTATGCAGTTGATTCGGTTCCTTGCCCAAGGCATCGGCATCGACTCCGGCAATTCGCACCATGTGACCGTGTTCAGTGACCACGGTATAGTTGTCGCCGAGCGCCTGATGAATGGTGACTATCTGGCCTTGACTTAAAGTCCCGGTATTGCCGTCAGGAATAGTAACAATGTTGACATCTCGGGTTAAAACAACGTCTTCTCTTTCAGCCATAATAATTCAGTTATAGATAGAAGGTTCGCGCATCGATAGCCTGGCCGGTTATGCCTATACTTTCTGAGCCGAATAAATACAGATAAATGGGAGCCAATGATTTCATTGATGGCAGCTTGCTTTTATCTTCCGCCGGATAGGCCCGTTTTCTTAACGGGGAATCTACCGGCCCCGGTATCAGGGTATTGACCCTGATTTTGCCGAAGGCTTCATGTTCATCGGCCAGTATGTTTGCCAGGCCTTCCAGGGCTATTTTTGAAACGCCGTACGCCCCTGCATAGGCCGGGGCTTTTCTGGCGGAAGAATCGGAGGTGAATACGATAGACGCATGTTCGCTCTTTTGCAGTACCGGCAACAAGACCCTGCACAGTAGAAAAGGTGCATTCAGGTTAACGTTTAAAGTATGCCCCCAGTCTTTGGTTTTGTGTGTGGCGATGGGAGAAAAGGCGCTGAACTCTACCGCCGAATGCAAAATGCCCTGCAGGGAACCGTATTTTTCACCAATCTTATCGGCCAATTCCTGATACTCGTTTTCATTGGCGCCCGCCAAGTCAAACGGATAAATGACCGGTTCAGGCGCCTTGATGGTCAGAATCGCATCGTAAACCGCTTCCAGTTTGGCAATGTTTTTATCCAGTAAAATGATGTGCGCACCGTGTTTGGCCAGCGCCAGAGCAGCAGTGCTGCCAAGACCTCCGCCCGCGCCGGTAATTAAGATGACTTGATTTGTTAGCGGCATGACAGTGATGCTATCCAGGTTGATATTTGATCGGGCGACTCGATTAACGCATCAGCGCCCCAGGTTTCCGGAGTGTCGCCGGG
>Ga0208629_100583_pt1 | contig 17093 bp, 12 predicted proteins | sample LakWasMet19_HOW5_2_FD_183865 | JGI IMG/M metagenome (GOLD analysis project Ga0208629, IMG submission 183865) | Freshwater sediment methanotrophic microbial communities from Lake Washington under simulated oxygen tension - Sediment Metagenome... | ecosystem: Environmental > Aquatic > Freshwater >...
TTCAGTATGGTGTTCAGCAGAGTCAGTACCTCCTCTTGCGCCTCTCCGGAGGCAGGGGTACGCGGGCACAGCAAGACCAGTGCAGTGAGCTGACCGAAGAGGGACATGAAGCCTGCGGCAGGATCTCCCAGCGCAGGGCGCGGTGCTTCCAGCTTGAGGGCAGGAGTGTCCTTCAGCAGAAGAGTGACCACGTAGGCGGCAATGTTCCGACCCCACCCAAACAGAGCAAGATAGCGGAAGGCGCAGTCCACTGCATCCGCTACAGCTTTGACGGCCTGCATTGCCCGTTCAAGGCGGGCGGCCGCTGCGGCCAGGTGACTGCTGGCCTCGGGGGTGCCTACGGAGGCGCCATGCGCCTGTGCAGCGGAGTGGTCGGCGATGGCGGCAGCAAGCCCGCGCACCGCAGCCGCCATCACTGCTGGCGCCATGGCCCGCGCCAAGGGGCGCAGCCGCAAAACTGTCAGCGTGTCATCGACCACACGGCAACCTTCATCGCGCTCTTCAGCGTCCGTGGCAGCAACGATCGCATCGACAGGTGAGTTTCCTGCGAGAGCGGTAGCAGCACCGTCATCGGCAGCCGCGGCAGCAGATGGGTTCGCAGCCGTGAGCGCCGGGACAGTTGCGTCCGCGGGTGAAGCCGCCGAATCGGTTCCGAGGAATCTAGCGGCCGCCGGGCGACCAAAGTGAGCGGTGGAGCCAGCCGTGTCCGCTCCCGCCAGCCCTTCCGCTGCAACCCCGCGGCCGCTCAGTTCGAGCGGCGTGGGAGACGCACGACGGTACGCCTGAAAGCGCAAAGTCTCCGTGCGACCTGCAAGGTCGCGCGCGGATTCGTCAGGCAGGCGGCCCCCGACGTCTGCAGCTCGGCAAGCCCCGAGCACAGGCTCCAGCAGCTCGCCCAGGGCCTGCGCGGCGAACAGCTCAATGTCCGCAGCACACGTGGCGGGCAAGCCTGCAGCACGCACCAGTGCCCGCAAAGGCAGTCGAAGCAGCTGCAGCCAGAGCTGTGGCGCCTCCAGCGCCATCAGCAGGACGCGGCCATCTTCCCAGATATTGCTGTCGACGTCCCCATCCACGTAGAAAGCGTACAGGGCGGACAAGCGGTTATGGGCATACTCAGCGGCCACCCACAGGCGAGGCAACACACTGCGCGCTGCAGCGAGGCAGGTTGCGCTGCTGTCCTCAGGCCCCTTGCTCGCGGCCGCCGCGCCGACGGCACCGGGCACGAGCGTTTCCACCTCAGCCAGCACCCGGCGGAGGCGCACCACTGACAGCGCCAGGCCTGCCACATGAGGGGGATACGCCACGCGGGCTGTCCAAGCTACCTGCACCTTGTCCGTGCGCTCTCGCTGGAACTCCTGCACCACCTCGGGGCGGTCCCAGGGGCGGGGGTGCACGTGGGCAAGGGACTGGTACGCACGCAACACATCCACAGTCTGCGGAGGCAGCGCTGAGCCGTCCTCAGCATCTGCCCTTCGACCAGCGGGCGGTGCGTGAGCTCGCCGACCCCGGCTTGCCTCAACGCCGCCTGGCGCCTGGCCGACAGAAGTGCCGTGCGCCGCTGAGAATTCGTCGTCCTCAGGCTCAGCTTCCTTCTCGTCACCTGCACCGCTCATGGCCCGCAGAAGCGCGCTGCCTCGGATGCCCACGCGTGTGGGCGCGGCGGCTGAGACAGCAACAGCTGCTGCTGGCCGCGCAGCGGCTGGCTCATCGCCTCCGACGACAAGTTGCGCAGCGGTCGCATCTGCAGCACTTGCGTCGCTCTCAGCGACTTCAGTCTCGACACCGTCAATACCACGCAGGGGCTCTGCTGCAACGCCCAGAGCAGAGAAGGCCACATCCAGCTGCTGCAGGGGGTAGGCATGCGACAGCCCAAGCAACAGGCTTGCGGCGGCAGCCTCGACGTCTTGCAGCTCGTGCAGCTGGGCCACTGCCTCCTCGCTGGCTCGGCAGATGAAGTCGGCAGCTCCGGCGGGGCCAGCGACCTCGAAGAGTGACTCAATCTTGCGGTGCACAGCCCGCAGCACTCCGGCTGCCAGAGTGAAGCCGCCTGCATCGCACACATGGCTTCGGGCGACACTGCCGCGCCACGCAGCGCGCTTGTAGAAGCAGACGGCCCCAAGGAAGCCCAGAGCCTGCGAGAGAGCGGGCCACTGCTCCGCTGCAGCCAGCTCGCCGGCGAGCTGAGTCGCCTCTGCGAAGACGCGAGGCGTGGGCTTAGCGGGAACGGACCAAGCCTCCCGAAGCTCCTCAGCACGCCTTGCCGCATCAGCATCAAGCGCAGTCTGCGCCGCAGCGTTGTCGATCAACAGCTGCATAATCGAACGCAGGTAGTGGGGGTCTGCCGCGGTCATTCGCTGAAGCTCGCGGAACAGCAGCGCTGCCACCCGGCGGTGCACAGGCTCTTGTTGCTGATGCGAGGCGGAGGCAGACAGCAGCCCGGAGCGGCGCACCTCAGAGGGGTGCGTGCAGTTGGCCAGCGTCGTGAGCACTGGCAGCAGCCCCTCTGACACGTACGTGAATCTGCCGCGCAGCTCGTCAGCCCAGTACGGGCGCTCGGAGCCTGCGATGGCAGCCAGCATTACCTCTGCCACCTCCAGCGCCTGCTCCGAGAGGGCAGCTGCGGTGCCACGCGGAACGGAAATTGCGCCCGGCAACAACATGTCGACCGGCTTCGGCACGGGAGGGGGTCCAGAAGCCGCACTCGCGGCGATGGCTGGTGCGTGCGCACGGGCAACGCTCCCTGCGGTGGCCCCGACACTCGACACGCGCCTCAGCAAGGCAGCTCGCCTATCGGCGGCACTCAGAGCGCCAGTGCTACCAGCGCCTCCCGAGTGCAGTGCAGGCGATAGTGGTGGGGTGGTGGCCGCGTTGGCCGCCAACACCCGTGATAGCATGTGCGCCAGCCGAGCCGCTGCGGCGTTCGCGCGTCGCATTGCATCGTGGATCTCCTCCAGCGTGCTGTCCCCCAGGTTCACCCCGTCCAGCGCATCTGCGGCGGTCATGCGACCCAGCATGCCGAGGGCATCCTGCAGGGCGCAGAAAGCACGCAGCGCACGGTCAGCGTCCAGGGCGAAGGGCGCTGGGGCAGCCGCCCGGGTAGACAGCGTCGATGTTGCGGCAGTCTCCGCCAGCGCCGCTGCAGGTGCAGCAGCGGACACAGCGGGCACAGCCGCGCCTCCGAAGCTCCATGAAGTAGCCGCAACATTCACTGCGCCACCGCTTGGGGCAGCACCAGCGGAAGGGGCCGCGGTCGCAGACGCAGCGGCCTCGCCCGACGTCGCAAGTGCAGGCTTCGAAGCCGCCTCGCCAGCGCTTGCTCCCAGCGGCGCTGCCAAGCGTGCCTCCACGGCAGCGGTATTTGCAGTGACCGCCTCCTCAATCAGCTGCAACAGCGCGGCCGTCTCCTCTCGCAGCAGCGTCTCCAGCTGCGGCACGGAGACGCCCTGCGGGACGGACCGAGCCTTGGCTGCCTCCACCTCCTCCTTGGGCAGCTCGGAGCGGGGGCCGACCCAACCTGTGGTGGCCATCAGCTCCGCCCGCCGCCTCGCCTCCCGCGCCTCCCGCTGTGCCCGCTCCTCCGCTGTCTCGCCCTTGCAGGCGGGGCAGCTCCCGCAGTGCCGGCACGGCTTGCCGGGCTCGCAGTAGGGGCAAATGGGGCACGCGCAGGCGCCGTCGTCGCAGAAGAAGGAGCAGTTCAGCTTGCAGGGCCACGAGCCCAGGCAGACGTAGCAGTACTGGAGTTGGCTGCAAATTGAAAAGGACGGCGGTGTCAGCGGCTGCGTGGGTGAAGGGCGTCGTGCATGCAGGAGCTATAATAGGCGCGCTCGCACGGCAGGCAATATCGCGGTCAACGTCCACGTACAACCGCATCGCTTCGCCTGTTAACTCACCATCCCGGGCAGCCCCGGCCAGCGTTCACATGGTGGCAGCTGCACCGGAAATCAAAACAAGAGATGGCGGGAGGGAGGGCTCGAAAGGGGCGGCGACAACGACGTAAAATCGCAGCAAGGGAAGTAACAGCCTTGTGGCTTGAGGTCTGGCGGGCTGTCTCCATCGCTCAGTGTCTCTCGCTGCCGATGAGCCACAGCGGCGCCCCCCGAGCACTCACCCATGCCCCCGGAAGTGGACGTTGAAGAGTCCGCATACGGGGCACGCCTTGCCCACGGTGGCGACCATCTCGGGGCTGAGGCTCGCTAGGAACGACTCCCTCGCCGCCTCTGCGCCCCCCACGTCGGCCACGACGGCAGCGAACTCGTCGCAGGCCAGCCCCACGTGAGAGCGCCCGGTGGCTGTAGAGGTCCACGCCGCGCCGCAGCACGCGCACAGGGCGGTGTTGCACGCGTAGCAGCGGTCGCGGACGGGCTTGTCTCCCGCAGCGACCTTAACGACGGCACCGCACGCGGGGTTGGGGCACTGCACGCCGACGGAAGCCTGCCGAGCGAGGGTGCCAGCGCCAGCTCGGCTGCGGGGCTGAGGGCTCGCGGACAAGCCAGCCGGGACAGCGTCCTCCGTACCCAGAGCTCCGGCGCCCCCAAAGTCAACATCGCCATCCTCAAAGTCATCGAAGCCGCCGTCTTCATCTGCGGCCGCTGCCCGTCTCGCGCGGCTGCTGTGGCGAGGCAGCGCCCGGCTCGCAGACCGAACCAGCGCTGCTGCCGGTACCGCGGCGGCACTGGCAAGCGCAGCCATCACCATCTGGCGCGAGTATCTTGCCACCAGTGCCTCAGAAACGGGAGGCACTCCAGCAGCGGGTGTGGCATGCGAAAATGTCGCTCCAGTGGTGTATTCGTGCAGGCGTAGCACAGCCTCGTATGAGAGCCACCCATGCCCGTACATTGTAGCACTGCCGACGATAGCTTCCGGAGTCTCGCTGTGGCATACTTCGCAAAGCGGAAACCTATTTTCGGCTTCCATGCCGACATGCACGCAGCCAACTCCGCACGGCAGGCACACCGTGTGGCCACAAGGCCCGAGCTGCACCATCATCTCAGGCGGCTGGTCGCTCCAACACACAGGACATTCGTGCAGCACCGTCGCCATCGCGCACGTGCAAACTCAAAGATCGTGATCCAAGAAAGCACTGCGGAAATCTGGGAAGCTGCCGACCAATTCACCAAGATTAACGATCGATCAAGGCCACCAGGACCTCAGCAACGCGTCAGCGATCACTAACGGCGAGGCTCCACAGCAGCAACAGACAGTGAAGCGCACGCGTGTGTTGCTAGGAACTCGCAAAGAGTGGCAGAATTCATACCACTTTCACACTCTGGATTGCACTTGCGAGTTTCACGCACACGACCAACAAGAAGTTGAAATACCAAGCTGAACACGTAACACTGCAAGATCTACGTTTGCATGCTTTGATGTGGGCCGCTTTGACAAGCGTCTAAATGCGTGCTCTTTCGAACATCCTCTTGCTCACAGCGCTCGGCGCTCGCGCGAACCGCTACGCCGACACACAACAGAGTGCCTGCAGAGACAGATTTATCTGGCCCTTCTCACAAGCGTCAATATGGAACACCCCCATCGGCTCCGGCGCAGTTTATGTTCCCGCGAAGATATTTGCCAACAACAGCACGGATCTGCCGACGGAGTTCCACAACGACCAGGAATGGCCGATCCGTGCGGCCGCGACTGATCCGCTCGTTGATTGGATGGACGATAGCGGTAACTTTCCAGGAGGTTGCGGCGTGACTGCCCCGGTGAAGACCCAGCTGCCCATGCCCGCTGACTTCGTGACTGACTGCGACGCCAACAACAACGGCGCGGGCTTGCTGCTCCCCGACAATCGGACACTCGTGCAAATGCAGCCGTTGTATCGTGCAGCTAGCAGCGGACCCTTCCTTGCTTGGTACCACACCGGCGCCCCACAGCCCTTCCCTTGGACGGTGGACGTCTTGGGCAATGGTACCTGGGGCGCGCACGGCGGGAGCGGGCTGAGCAGCTTTGGTGGTGCCATTAGGCAGGGCGAACTGTTGCCCACCTACGGGCCCATTGCTCACGCGCTCAAGCTGGAGCTGTGGGCGCACCGGTGGTACTACTTTAACTACAGCTCGGGTGACTACGCCAGCTGCTACACCTGGCCGGCGGTTGGGTGTGACAGCTACTGGGACCAGCCGGGCGTTGGATATAACGGCACACACCCGCACCTTAAGCCGGGTGCGTTGCTCGCAGTGCCACCGGCCGACGCACCGGCGGTTGCCGCGGGCCTCACCACAGTCCCCGGCCGAAAGCTGCTGGATGCGCTGACGGACTATGGCGGTTACATCGTGGACGACACAGGGAGCGCGGAGGGCGGCGGCGCCTTCTGCGCGGAGCACGCCGTGAACGACGAGGTTCTGGCGACGTATGGCTACTCTATCGCCATAGGCGACCCACTGCGGCCCACTGGCAGCGGGTCCCCGCTGTATTGGGATCTGGTACGCATCTACCAGGCGCTGGCTGTGGTTGTCAACAACGGCCCCTCCTCTGTCGGCGGCGGCGGGAATCCTCTCAAGCCGCTGGCGCCTCCGATCTGCGGTGCAGCCGCCGAAGCTCCACCACAGCCCGACAGCTGGCCTGCGAATGACGCCAGCAGCAGCGCTTGATCGCATGAAGGGTGACGACCGCGGTCGACCCCAACAGTCTGAGTGACGACCAGGAGGCGGCGACCGCCTCCAAACATGCGATGGAAGATTGTTTCGCCATGCTGTGCATGAGAGCTCGACCGGCAGCGCAGCAGTATGGAGGCAGGGGTCGAGGTCTTTGTTACCCCTCAAGCCCTTCATGGCTGCTCATGCGTATGATAGGCACTGCATGGCTAGCCAGCTACGACAAATGTGATTGAATTGTTACTTGGCATCCCGGCATGCCCGACTGTACAATCGCATTCATACGAGGCAAACAACCCCGTACGAGACCCAAGTCTGCATCTCGCCCGATCGAGCGGTTAGTTGAGAGCCTCATACTGGGGACTGTCCGAGCCGCCTCGTCGTTCAACAAGACGTTCGATCGGCTTCAGCGGGAGGATACCACACTCAGTTCAAACCGGCGGCGCCGCAAGCATGATGTCAGACCGGGCACCTGGCGGCGCACAGCAGCAGAGACCGACACACGCGCATGCTGCGGACCCGCCGCGGCGCTCACGATTTGAGCGGCTTCTTTTTGGCTTTGTACGCGTCGTGGTACGCCTGCACGCGTTTGGCGTAGTCCTTGTCCGCCTTCTGCTCCGTAGCAGTCTTCGTAACGATCTGCACCACATCCTCGTCTGTGAGCGTGTGCGAGAGTCCGCAGTGCTGTGGCGAGTGCCGCACGCTCGTGCCCCACACGAGGGCGAACTGCAAGACGGACAGGGAGAGGAGGGCGGGTTTGCGGGAACATGAGAGCGCTGCCCTGATCGGGCAATCACACCGCAGCACTACCGCAGCTGCGGTGACAACGGCCGCCGCACAGCTCCACAGCCCGTGGCCGCACCTTGAAGTCTTTGATGATGTCCTTGTGAATGTGCGTGCAGAAGGCCTCCACCGTGCAGCCGTACCGCCCGTGCGTCATGACGACGGGCTCGCGCAGGTCGGGCGCCTGCCCGCGCTTCTTGGTGTACACGCGGGTCAGGCGCAGGTACTCCCACATCTTGTCCACCAGGCGGTCCAGGTTCAGCCCCATGCTCGCCGACACCACCATTGAGTGAGGCTCGTGCGCGAGCCGGTCCACGTCCTCGATCGTCACGCAGTCGATCTTGTTCCACACGTACAGGCAGCGCACTGCAGGGGCCGGGTGGGGAGACGGGGGCGGGGGAAAGGGCGATAGTAGGGCGGCAGCGATGGCAGGCTTGTCCCGGCAGCCCGAGGGGCCGACACGAGCAGTGCGACACAACGTGGTGCGGGGCGCGCGATTCTGGGTGGGACCAGTGTGTCATGGTATGCGCTTGCAAGCGCGGTCAACGCCAGGAGGTACCCTCATGCCCCCTGCCGTCACCCTGCCCGCCCGTCTCTTCCGTGGCACGCACCGTACTTGCGGTTGCCCTCGATCATGTCGATGAACTGGTCCACGGAGCAGTCCTCGCGGAACAGCACGTCCGCGTTGTGGATGCGGTACTCGTGCAGGATGTTGTACACGGTCTTGCCGGGGTCGGGGCCCATCTTGGTGAGGGGCACCATCGCCGCGAACTTGATACCGCCCGTCTTCTCTGCAAAAGGGAGGAGCGAGACTGGTATTGGGCGAGCTGTGACCATGCGGCAGATAGACGACACAAGCCCCTCGTAGGGCGAGCAAGGGGGGACCCCATGCACCGCCCCCGCACCACCCGCCAGCGACAGCTGCGAGCACGCAGCGGGGACGCACTCTTGCGGTAGTACAGGTTGGGCGGCTCCTGGTTGAGGCGCAGGCCCACCGCCTCCAGCTCCGCCTCCAGGATCGCGCGGTGGTTCTTCTCCGCCTCCTTGCCCGCGTCCAGCACCATCAGCACCAGGTCGGAGCTCTTGGCCACGTGGATCACCTGGCGACCGCGGCCCTCTGCAGCGGAAGCGAGTCGGCAGGCGTGGGACGAGGGTTGACGTCACCATCGCGACAGGCAGCCGAATAGACGGCTCCGTGACAGACAAAAGGTTCGCCGCAGCGGGTCCACTGCGCGCATCGGCCATGAGCAGCACACCGACTCCATGCCGGGCGCTCAGCAGCTGAGGCGCGGACGCAGCACCTGTGAGAGCAGACCTCTGCCTGGCTTGTGCAGCGCCATGCTCGGACCAGACAGCACGCCTGCCGCAACGCAGCGGCTCCCGCGGCGCGTCGCACTCATTACGGCATCGCGAGCTCTTGCCGCCGCCGACAGCAGACATACACTCCCACAGAGGAGCTTCCCCAGCGCTGCAGCCGTTTACGCACTTCCGTGGGCGGCGCCCTCAATGATACCCGGCAAGTCGAGGAGCTGGATCTTCGTGCCCTTCACATGGATGTTGCCCGGAATGCACGTCAGCGTCGTGAACTCGTACGACGCTGCGGTCGACTCCGTGCCGGTGAGCACCGACAGCAGCGTGGACTTTCCCACGGAGGGGAAGCCGATAAGCGCCACGCGCGCGTCACCTGTCTTTGTGACGTCGAACCCCTCGCCCGCCTGCGCCCCGCCTCCTCCCGGCTCCAGCAGCTGCGTGCGCAGCTTTGCCAGGCGCGCCTTCAGCTGGCCAACTGCACGAGAAGCCAGCGCGACAACATTGCAGGGCGGTTGGCAAACGGATCTCAGGTCGCTGCCAGCCCGCGCACGTCCTCAACCTCGGCGAGCTTTCAGACAGCAGTCGACGGGGTGGCACGCACTGTCTGCAAGGCACATTCGAACGGAGGAAAGGTGTGGGAAGGCAGAAAGAGTTGGGCGGAGAAAGGGCTTCAATCACGTAAGCACGCGGCCATTACATCTACCCACGGTATTCGGTCGCTTTGTTCTTCTGCGTCTTGTTTATTTCATCCTCAATGTCCTTGATTTTCTCAAGAAGCCCCATGGTGGCTCTCTACGGAGACACAGTGCCTCAACGAGGGCGGTCGACAGCCAGGGGAGAAACCTCGGTTATCAGCACAAAGAACGGCAGTTGACGGTGAACTAATGCATATACCATGGGGTTATGGAGCCACTTCGAGACGCTCTTTTGCCGCAATAGGCGCGTGAAAGCGTGTACAGCAAAAATCACAACCTGAGCAGACGAACAGAGTGCCAACTTTCCCTGCGGCTGCGTTCAGTGACACGAGCTCACTTGCAAGCCAGACGCGGCCCAGACAATAAAATAACACATAAGCTACCCGTTCTATTTGTGTCGCTTGTCGCCGTGCTCGTTTACTCCCTCAGTGACTTTCAACAATGGCTTCCCTTGTCGCGCGCTCCGCGTCCCGTGCCGCCTGCGGTCTGCGTGCGGTTGCGGCAGCACCGTATGCCATCCGCCTTGCACACTCGGGCACCCTGAAGGTGGGGGCGCGACCGTGTCTCAGCACATGTGTTCCGATGCCAGGGTTACTCAGGAACATCAACCTCGAGAGCGCCCCAGCGAAACTTGGGCTTCCGGGACGCTTTCAATCCACATGCAATTTACATCGCTGTGTTCGTTCCTGCGCAGGAGAGGGAAACCGCGGCTGAGGCCGTGTACTTCAACCAGGAGGAGGAGCGCTTGTTGAAGAAGCTCTGGCAGAAGGCCAAGACGTCCTCTGACCCCGCCAAGGTGTCCAAGGAGGCCGCCGAATTGGAGAAGATTGTCGGCAAGTACAAGATCTCCGATACCGACCGCAAGGCACTGCAGGCGTGGCGCCATTCCGACGAGTTCTGAGCGTTCGAGTTGCGGACATAGGGGCACCGGGGCACCTCTGGTGATTTCCCCCGTTGGACACCTGTCGCCACCCCGTTGACGACGCCGCACTGCAAGCTGGGCGGCCTTGATGACGTGGGCAGGCTTCGACACGATGTCTGTCGCCTGCCCCCGCGCTTTGAATTCTAAATGCTGAGCTGCTGAGATGTAGTGGTCGAACATCGCGCTTCGACTGATCCAACGGGGTGGCGTGCATTTCTGGCGGCAGAGTCTATTCCTTTTATCGGAAGTTTCGTTGTACCCTTGAATCGATGTCGCCCTCGGCCAGCTCTGAACCCCATCGCGCGCGAGATCTCGATGTATCTCCCGCAAGTTATCAAAAGCTGCCGCGAACGTGTCACACGGTGTGGCTCTGACGTGTGGGAAATAAAGCAAAGGCGCGCTCGCCACTTGACCCAACAGTCAACGGCGCACGCAGCGGGCATGGCATGGGCAGGCATGTGGGAAGGGCAGTCTCCGCCAGCGGCTCACACGCACAGCCTCCCCTCGTCCTCACCCGCGCCATTCGTTGCGGAGGGCTTCTCCTGCAGGGCCATTGCTATCGTTGACATCGCCACTGGCAGGCGCGTCAAAGGCACCACCGGCTGCTGCGCCTGTGTCGCCGCCAGGTGCCTCGAACCACACACCATCGCCCGGCACATGCCGCCCCTCCCCGGTGTACGCAGGCGCAGGAGGTGTCAGCGGAGCAGTGATGGCGCCGCCCCTGCGGTAGCCGCCGGCGTCAGCACCAGCGGCGCGGCGCCCAAACCCAGCCCGCCCGGCAGCGGAGCCGCTGCCCTCGCTGCTGCTGCTGCTGCTATAGGCGGCCTGGAAGCGTGCGGCGTCAGGGCTGCCTGAGATGGCGCCCAGGCCGAATGCGTGCACCAGCGCCTGCCCGAGGGTGCTCACGGGCACCACCCGCAGCGAGCCGCCAGAGCCGCCCGAGGCCGCCGCAGCGGAGGCCGCCGCCTCTGCCGACGCAGCCAGCGGCGTCGGTGCGGTCGCAGGCGTGAGCGGCCCCGCATCGCCGCCCTCCGCTGCGTGCGCCCCGCTGCCCCTCGCATGCTGCTGCGCGGCGGCGCGGCGCGTCTGCGGCGAGGAGGGCACCACGCCCTCCCGGAACCCGATCTTGCGCGCCGCAGCGAGGCGCGCCTCCAGCGCTGGCACCTGCCGCACCTCGCCCGTGAGCCCCAGCTCCCCCACGAACAGGGAGCGCTCAGCGGGCGCCTGGCCCAGGAAGCAGCTCGCCAGGGCGATGGCGAGGGCCAGGTCGGCCCCCGTGTCTGTCAGTCGCAGTCCGCCCACCACGTTGGTCAGCACGTCCGTGTAGCGGGGCCGGATGCGCGGGTAGCGGTTCAGCAGGGCGAGGATCATCGTCAGTCTGTCCTGCGAGTAGCCCATGCTGCGCTGGCGCGGGTACGCGAAGAAGGACGGGTACACGAGCGCCTGCATCTCAATCAGCAGGGCGCGCGACCCCTCCATCGCAGCCGTCACGCAGCGGCCGCTCGCGCTGCCGCCCTTGGCAGGGGAGGAGCCGCCGGCCCGCCGCTCCAGCGCCGCAGCCTCTGCGCCCTCGCTGCCGTCGGACGGGTGCAGCACCTCAGGGGAGAGGAACAGGCGGGCTGGGTCGGCCTCGCGGAAGCCTCCGTCCGTCATTTCGAGCAGGGCGATGTCTGCCGTGGGCCCGAAGCGGTTCTTGAGGCAGCGCAGGATGCGGTAGCCGGAGGACGCCCCGCCGCTGCCGCCTGCGCCGTTGGAGGCAAACCCCGCCGCAGCCGCGCCGCTCGCGGCACCGAAGCCCCCGCCGCCCGACCCCGCCGGGGCGGTGGCAGGGGAGGCGGAGGCGGAGGATGGGTAGGCAGCCATCGCGGCGGAACTCTCGTCATTCTCCATGAAGAGCACCGTGTCCACCACGTGCTCCAGCACGCGCGGCCCCGCGATGTCCCCCGCCTTGGTCACGTGCCCCACCAGCAGCACGGGCACCCCCGTGGCCTTGGCGTACTGCAGCAGACGCACGGAGCTCTCGCGCACCTGCGTCACCGTGCCCGCCTGGTTGCCCGGGAAGGCGGACGTCCACATGGTCTGGATGGAGTCCACGATGATGCAGGCGAGGCCGCCCGCCCCACCCGGCGCGTGCGCGTGCGGCGAGGTGGGCTTGGAGGGCGGTGAGCGCCCCGCCGCCCCTGCACCGCCTGCAGCGTCAGCATCGCCCTGGCCTTCTTCCTCCTCGCTGCCACTTGCCTCCTCCTCCTCCTGTGCTGCCGCCGCCGCAGCGGCCGCCTCCGCAGCCTGCGCCGCCTGCACCTCCCCCAGGCGCTCCAGCATCGTGTCGACACACGTCTCGTTCAGCAGCCATAGGTCCATGTCGCCCACGCCCAGGCGCCGCGCACGCTCCCGGATCTGCTCCGCCGACTCCTCACCCGACACGTACGCCACGGCGCGGCCGCCACGGAGGGGGTGTGTCGGCGCTTGCTTCGCCGCGGCGGCGGCAGCAGCTGCAGCGGCCTTTCCCCCCCTCCCGCCTCCGGCCTTTCCCCCGGCGGCCTGCCCCAGGGCCGCCTTCCCCGCAAACACGTCCGCGTACGGCCGCCCGCCGCCCACCCGGTGCTCGCACAGCAGCGCTGCCAGCTGCAGCAGCAGCGTACTCTTGCCCACGCCAGGACTGCCACACGCCAGAGTGACAGAGCCAGCGACCAGGCCGCCGTTCAGCAGGCGATTCAGCTCCGCGCTGCCCGTGGAGAAGCGAGGCGCCCGCGAGGCGGTTATGTCGCGCAGGCGAGTGAAGCGCTCGGTGGCCTGGCTCTGCGCGGCTGCGCTGCCCAGCCACCCCGCAGTGGAGGGCTGCAGAGCTCCAGGGCTGCCGGCTCCGTTGGCAGAGCCTGCACCGCTCGCTGCAGACGCTGCAGCTGCCGCCCGTGCTCTAGAGCCAGCAGAAGCAGCGCCGGGCCGGGCAGGAAAGCCGCCACCTCCCGTGCCGGCATTTCCGCTAGCTGCGAAGGTGCTTGGCCGGACATTTCGAGTGGCAACCTCCTGCGCGGTCGAGGGCCTGAATTCCTTCATGGTATTCCATTGTCCGCATCCGCCGCACTTGCCGCTCCACTTTGGCGTGTCGTACCCGCATTCTGTGCACACAAAAGCCGTGTCTTTTGCGAGAAGCACGGCCGAGTGCGTGAACGCTCGCGCAAGCATGACATCCCGCAGCTGGGAACGGCACAACAGGCTAGCGGGCGCTTTCCCAGCATTCAGTGCAGCCCGCCAAAGCAAGGGGAAGCTTGCACGGCCCTGCATTGCGGGTTGGGCGTTGGTCTTTGCTCACGGGCGATCGTCAGCAGTTGACGCGCCCCTCGCAGCGCCGCATGCAGTGGTAAAACGATCGCAGCAAGTTTGTTCAGCGTGCTTCAACGTCAAGATTCCAGTGCAGCGCGTCGCCGGCACCTGCGTCTGGCGAACAGCAGAGCGGCGAACTGCGTGGTGGTGGTTGAAGATGCTGCCGAGCGTCGCATCGGATACGATCCTCGCCATGTGCGCCGGCAACATGCAAACCCACGAGGGCCTTTCATGCACCAACTTGCTTGCGGGCAGGGGCGCGCCGAGTCACTCAGCTCAATGAGCGCGTTGCGGAACCTAGCATTTCTATCTCTGCAACGCGTGCGTTGTGACACTTGTCTCTCCGGCTTCGTTGGATTCGAATGTCTTTCAAGTATACCTTGAGGCCCATGTCTTGGGATGGCTGGTACGAGGGCCAGAAGCGGCCCCACCAGCACGTCGTCTTTGTGATCATGTATGTGCCCGTCAGCTCAGAGACAGCAGTGCTCCGACGACAGCAGACAGTTTGATGCGATGCATCAATCGCCCGCCATGTGATCGAGCTGCACCGCGGCCGCGATTTCCCGCGCAGCCGTATTCTGACCCCGGACAACAACCCTGTGGCTACGTAGGGCGTGGCTCAGCCTGGGGACTTTGTTGTGGGCAACAAGTTTGTGGTTGACCCAGGGAAGCCTCCTATTGTGCTCAACCATTGTCAACACCGTGACGAGTGAGTGACATCATGCCAATGCGGAAGCGAGTGCAATCGAGTTCCTCGCTCACAATTTTTTTTCCGACGTGAGCGCGGTACTCACGATTGTTAACCCTGTGACGGAGGTTGCTCTTGATGCTAGGGCATGCGACAGAGCCATGGTTGCGCGTGCGCGTTCGACAGAGCCGCCAGCAAACTTCCCTTTCCCCGTTAACCAAAGAGTCGCTGACGGTTTTGAACACGAGTCTCGCCATTCGTCTATCCCCCGCGCCGCTTTTCTCTCGCTGCAGGGTCGCCCAAGGGCACCGGCAAGGGGACGGCTACCAGCTTCAGCCACCTGATATCCCGTACGAGGATGAGGGCGTGCCAGAGTGGCCGCCGGGCTACGACCCTGACATCGCTCTGATTGAATACATGGAGCGGCAGGGTCAAGTGCCAAAGGGGAGCGCTGCAGCGGCCGTGGCGGAGAAAGCTCGTTGTGCAACGGAATCGAGCGGCGAAGGGGCACGCGCAGTGGAGGAGGGAGGCCCAGCGGCTGGCGAGCTCGGCAGCGATGGCGCGTCGCCTGTTGCAGGAGCCGGCGCGGACGAGGCTGGTGGCACCAGCTAAGCATCGGCGCCTGCTCGTCCACTCCCGCGTGGATACAAGGTTGGGCTTCGCACGCCGAAATGGGTGCCGGACGCAGCTTCGCATCAGTGCCAGCAAGGAGAGAATAACACGTGGCGGAGAGCTGGCGCAACTCGTGCCTTGCGGCGTTTTGCTCGCCAGCCTGCCTGCGGTGCACAACCCGAGATGAAGGCGTGAGCGCATGTCGTGACACCTCCGGAGGCGCTGTTGCTGTGTGACTTCACGGTTGGGATGCTCTGCTGTCGCTGGGTGTCAGCTGCACTTGCTGCTCTGGGCTTGTGCGTTGGCCTTGGACATGTGCACACCTCCCTAGCCACGAGCACATCCCCCATCACCTGCCTGACTGCTCTGAACGGTCTGAACGCGTATGCACATCCTCGTCGCTTCCCATGCGGCTGGCGCGGAAGGCCTGCGTTGGCCAGTGCACACCGCTCTGGGCCTGCATCTGCCACTTGGGTTTGACTGAGACGCAATGGGAGTTCACGCTCCCGATGTATGGGTCGCAGCGTGAGGCATGTTGTGGAAAATGGGATGCATTCCTGCCTGTGGTCGTTCGTCGCTGCGAGACCGTGCCGGAAAAATGCGTGCATGCATAACCTTCTACGCTTTCAACGCTTGCGCAGCGCGCACGCGGGAGCGGGTCGTGTTGTTTGTGGGTCGTCGGCCTGTCTGGGGCGCACCGTCCCCGCGAGTTTGACTGGAGCGTCTGTGAAGTTGCCGTTTCGGTTGGGCTTGCATCGGTCGGGCTCCTGGTACGCGCACACATCTGGCGCGCTTCATCTTTGAATTGAGTTTCTGCTGGAACGTCGACGTCGGGACCCCGAGCCTGTAGCTGCAGCTGAACTCGAAACGTAACAATTCGCTGTAGATCATCACGTGTGCACAATGTTGATGTCGATGAGGCCTATTGATATTGGTCGACGTCAATAACCAGCACTAGCTATAGCACCCAAATTCGGAGCTGCACTGCTGACGTCCACAAACGTTGTGAGCACGACTCGAGTTCACATTGAGCTCATGCCTCAGTATGCCACATTGCGTGAGCTGTGGCGCGCGGATCGCGACACCCAGTGGCAAGATTCTCGACGATCACCTGTCACGCGAGTCGCCGAGACGTCTCATACCTGCACTGCTGATCGCTCCGACTACGTTCAATGCAATCCGGCTCCGCCGTACTGGGGACTCGCTGCCGCCCATCACGCAGCTCACAGCCCGTGCTCAAGCGGCGCTCAAGCGGTGCGCTTCACCACCGCTGACACCGCGGTGAGCAGCGCAGCCACAGCTGAGCCGCTCGCGCCCCCTCGCGCGACGGCTGCCCGCAGCCACGCCCCACTGCGAGCTGCGAACAGACTCCACGACCCCTGCGCGGCCGCCAGCTTCGTGGCCAGCAGCACCAGCAGCAGCGCGGTCGCCAGCGCCGCGGACCTGTCTGCCGCCCTCACGGCCGCCAGCGCTGCCTGGGTTGCCGCGTCACAATCCAAAGCGCCGAACAGGGCTGCGGCCTTTGCGACGGATGCCGCATCCGCCGCCTTGCTGCCGGCCTTGCCGCCGCCCGCGACTGGCCGCAACACGGCTCCCAGCGCAGACGTCAGCGCGTCGCCGCGGGCGAACGCCCCGTCTGCGCTCTGCAGCGGTACGAGGGCCCGCAGCTGCGTGAGCGCCGCGACAGCGTCCGCAGGCAGCTCCTCCGCCGCGCCCTCCCCGCCAGCGTTCGCGGAGAGCAGGGCGGCCATGTCCGGGGGGGAGCTCGCAGCAGCAACTGGCGCGTCGGGGGCCACGCCGCCGCCGCGCAGGCGCAGCACCAGGTGCAGCGTGGACTCCTTCTGGATGTTGTAGTCGGACAGCGTGCGTTCCCCACTGCCGGCGTCCTCGTCACGCAGGCTCAGCGCGAGGGAGGCCAGCTGGGGCAGCGCGGCAGCCGCGGCGACCGCGGGGCTGACGCCGGGTCCGTCTACCAGCGCCGCAGCGGCGGCCACCAGCGCGGCGGCGGCTGCGTCCGCAGCGACGCTGGCATCGCTGGGCAAGGCCCGCGCCGCCGCAGCCTCCGCCAGCCTGCCCGAGCGGCGCAGGGCCGCCTCCTCGGCGAAGAGGGCGGTGTGGCGACACAGCAGCTGGAAGCGCACGGAGGTGGAGACCAGCTGGCCGCTCAG
>Ga0208629_100584_pt1 | contig 17076 bp, 16 predicted proteins | sample LakWasMet19_HOW5_2_FD_183865 | JGI IMG/M metagenome (GOLD analysis project Ga0208629, IMG submission 183865) | Freshwater sediment methanotrophic microbial communities from Lake Washington under simulated oxygen tension - Sediment Metagenome... | ecosystem: Environmental > Aquatic > Freshwater >...
CTCTGTCGGCTCGCTGGAACGCTCAGGCACTCGGTCGCTGAGTGTGCGGGGCGGGCCCGCTCTGCCCCGATCCCTCGTGCCGCCCAAGCGCTCCGCCCGCGTGCTGCCCGCTGTGATTGAGGGCATACCCTCGCTGGCGCTCGGCGGCGCTCCGCAGACCTCTGAGAAGGTCGCGCAGCAGCTGGAGCTCGCGGCGCGCCGACAGCGGAACGCGAGCAAGGTGGCCGCAGAGTACGAAATCCGTCTGCGGCACCAGTACATCGGCATGCTGCTGATGCTGGGCACCGTCACGGGCGGCACCGCCCTGCTGTACAGCAGCGGCATCGCCCTGTTCCTGCGTCCTGAGGACGCGTACTGGATCATTAGCGTGTTCCGCTCCTCACTCCTCATCCTCATGTTCGCGCTCCTCGTGAGCACGGTGCCCACGCGGCGCCAGTGGCGTCGCTCTGTCGTGATGCAGAGCGTGCGTCGGGAGATGCGCCAGCAGGCAGCGCAGCGCAGGGTTGCTGCTGCGGCCGCTGCTGCTGCTGCTGCTCCCACAACCCATTCCCCTGCGGCCCCCCGTCCCACTGCGTAAGCTACGCGACAGCGATGATGCGGCGGCTGTATTTTCGGGACATGTGAAGCGTAAGGAAGACTGCACGCGCGGGCAGCTTGTAATGCCTGTGCGTTGCGCAACAACTGCGTGCTCGCCAGCTTCGACTTTTGCAACACTAGGCCTGCCGGCGGCACTCGTGCCTTGCAGCAGGACCCGCACAAATGTCGTCGGGCTCCATAGCACATTTGCCACGGCAGAACGGTTTTCGGGGAGCTTGTTGCCTCTACCGTGAACCTCTTTTTGTGTGCGGAACGATGAGATCCATGTTGGCTACAGGCCAAGGCAGCTTTCGGTGTCACCCGCTTGTCGTGAGCTCGCACTTGTGCCTACCCGCCAGCTCCATGTCCACTGCGCAAAAGTTACGGGATGCTAGAGCTGTCAATACCACCCAGTTGAAATGAGAGGCTGCATTGTCGTTTCCCTCTGGCTGCACATGTACGGTTGGACCAATCCTTTGACGTTGACACTCGTACGGTTCATAATTTGCGCACGGCGTCGCCTCAGCCTTCGTTGATGTGAATCATCGACAAGCGGACCCATCGAGCACCAGCGAAGTGTGCTCTGCTGGGCTATGATGTTTGACTGACTGCCTCATCCACGCTCGGACGGCAACTGTAACTCACAGCACGTTTAATTTCACGCAGTTTTTCACTCACGGATCGGCCCGCACCTCGCGGCGCACCAGCCCACGCTGCTGGACCGCCGTGCGGGCCGCCTTGCAAGCACAATTGTCGGGCGTACAGGCCGAGTCTCCTCTCCCGGGCCCTCGTGTGCCAGCCACCCTCAAACGACCGGATAGTATCTCACGCTCGTTTCATGCACGCACTCCTCCTCAATCCTCACCACGCCGTCCGTCGTTCTTCGGCCGTTGCATGCAGCTGTGTTGTTGTTTACCCGGCTCTTCTCGTGCCCACCGCGGCAAGTGGCACCTCGTGTCATCAAAAATGAGTCGGCAACGTGTCGCAAGTTGCTGCAAGTATCGCCGTTGGCGTGGAGGGATACCCAGACAGCAAATGCCGGAAGTCGCTGCGACGGCATCTCAGCGCCGCCAAAGAGACGGCGCCAAAGAGCGACGCCAGCGCTCACCACAGCACCATGTGCTCACCACAGCACCGTGTGCTCGTCGCGCTCGTTGTGCGCGTACTCGGTGTCCAGGTGCACGTAGGCGCGCTCCACGTACGGCAGCTTCTCGATCTCCTTCTGGAGGCCCTCCCCGATGTCGTGCGCCTCCTGCAGCGGCATGGCGGCGGGCAGCACGATGTCCACCTCCGCCACCACCTTCGCGCCGACGTAGTACGCGCGCACCGTGTCCACCACCGTGATCCGCGCGTCGTGGTTCATGGCGAGGTAGGTGAGGGTGGCGAGCTGCTCCTTCTCTGCGACGCGGCCCGCCAGCAGCTGTACGTGCGCCTTGCCCGTCATCGTCCACACGTAGATGATGAGCATGCCGAGCACCATGGCTGCGACAGCGTCCAGCCACCACAGGCCCGCGTACTTGCCGAGGAGCAGCAGGACGGCCAGAGTGACAGAGTTGGTCACCACGTCGTTGCGGTGGTCGGACGCGAGGGCTGCGACTGAATCTGACTCGTGCCGCAGCCGGAAGCACAGCACCCACAGCAGCGTCTTGACGGCGATGACAGCGCCGATGACGCCGTACGCGACGGCGTCGACCTTGATGGGGACGGGCTCCTTCTGCGTCGCCTCAACGATACGCATGATGCCCTCAATCACCAGCTGCAGCGCCGCCACGCCCATGACAGACGCAAATATAATGATGGCCACGGGCTCCAGGCGCGTCTTTCCGATGGGCCACTTGTACTGCATTTGCGAGGAGAGCGCGAATTAAGCACGGGAGGGGTGGTTACGCAGTCAGCACGGGCCACAGGTCGGACCTCGAACGCATTTGCGCGTGACTGCCCGAGCGGGAGCACACTCACCTTGTTCTTGCGCGCCGCGATGCGGCTCGCGCAAAAGAGAATGCTGCCGCTGAGCAAATCCAGCGAGCTGTCGACGGCAGAGGCGATGACTGCCAGGGAGCCGCTGTAAATCGCAGCGAAGATCTTGATGGCAAACAGCAGCACGTTGCAAACAAAGCTGAGGTTGATTGCGAGCCGAACAGCGGGGCCTGCGTCCTTCTCCGCGTCCTTCTTGACCGCCGCGCCCGTCAGGCGGGCTTCGACGTGCGCATCAGCGTCCTCGAGCCGCGAAATCATCGCATTCTGGGCCTCGTAATACTGAGCAATCTGCTTCTTGTTCTTTGCACCCTTCGTCACGGGCACGTTCTCCACCTTGCGTGCGCTGAATACGCCGATATCCTGTCGCCAGCTTGGGGTTTCGCCGACGCGCGTCTCGGCAGCTGACGAAGCGGGAGAATGCACAGCAGGCCCATCGCCCCCCGGGTTCAATGCGCCGGCAGAGACGCTGATAACGGGTGAAGATTTTGGCTGGGAGCTTGCCACCGTCTTGGCCACCATGTCGACGGCCACATCCACGGCGCCGGGCCCGAGCGCGCCCTCGCGGCTCGAGCTGACACCAGCTGCTGGGACAGAAGCATCCATTCGTAATGAAACGAAGGCGAGATCGCCTGTTGATGTGTAGATGAGCCCACCTGGCAGAGCAGATATCGCGGCGAGGGGGGTCAGAAAAGGTCGCCGAGGCGCTGTTTTCCACTTTTCAAGCTGGAGCTTCATACGCCCTTGAGCGCGTATGGATGCCGTTCCCAATTTGTGGGTGCCCAGCTCGCGCTCCTTGCGCACGCCCGGTGTCCCAGCCCTACGCACGCGTGTTGCCCCATTAGCGAGTCTTTGCGGCTTCGAGAGGGTCAACGTGGCGCCCCGCCGAACGGTGTCCGAACCCGAGGTCCTAGGATGTTGCCCGCCTCCGTTCGGTCGCAGGTCACGTGGACCACGCCGTCATGGAGCTCAACCCTACTCACGTTTTTGATTGGAAATCTGTTTTGCAACTTCCTGTTCGTCGTGGGCGTCATCTGCTGGACGTTTCGGGCTGCCAACATCTCGCTGATCTACTTGGCTGCAATTGTGGCCGTGTATTACGCGTGGATTACGTCCACGAAAGCACATATCACCGGCTGGCGGTCGGGCAAGGATTCTTTCTTACGCCTGTTTCGCAACTGGATTCGCTATTTTGATGCGTCCGTCATTATGGATGGTGGGATCGAGCCCGGGAAGCAGTACATCTTCTGCTGCTCGCCGCACGGCATTCACGGATTCGGCACAGGCGTGCTGATGGACGAGGCGAGCCCTTTCTTCGAGCGGTTTCCTTTCCTGCGTGGCAAGCTGGTGAGGCCAAGGCACCTGAGCTCGAGCTTCAAGTTGGATGGTCACGTCGAACCCATCTCACAAGCATTCCTTGTCGAACACGTGTGCAGGTTGGCCTCGGCGCCTGGATCTTGTTTCAAGTTCCCCTCGTGCGGGAACTGTTCTTGCTCATGGGCTGGCGCGACGCGAGCCGCTCTGTGGCTGATCGCGCCATTCGGGAGGGAAACTCGATCTACCTCATTGTGGGCGGCGAGGCGGAGTCGCTGCTCAGCCGACCAGGACACGACGACGTGGTGGTTGCAGGCAAGCGCCGCCGCGGGTTTGCGAAGCTGGCGCTCGAGAACGGCTGCGAGCTCGTGCCCTTCTACATGTTCCACAACTCTGACACGTACGCGACGTCGAGTTGGCTATATGGGTGGCGCAAGTGGCTGTCCGCGCGCTACCAGATCTGCGTGCCGCTGTGGTGGGGCCGGTGGTTCACGCCCCTGCCGTTCAACGTGAAGCTGACTGTGGCGATTGGAAAGCCGGTGCCGCTTCCCGCCAAGTACGCTCGCCCGTCCACAGCTGCGAGTGCGAGCGCGGATGCCGATGCCGGCGTCAAAGATGCACGGGGTTCTGCGGACACGGGAGCAGTGGCAGATAGCGCCGACACGTCTGTGCCCTCGAAGGCGACGTGGCAGAAGGTCAAGGCGACGGAGGAGGACGTGATTCACTACCAGGCCGCATACATTCAGGCGCTGACTGAGCTGTTCGAGGCACACAAGGCCGAGGCGGGGTACCCAAAGAGCCGCACGCTCAATATTTGCGAGTCTGCTTGAGCTCGGCCGCGCCGCGCTGTTGCTCAGACCGCGCCGGTATATGCAGGCGGTGTGGATCTCCGACTTCCACCCGCTGCGCGGCTCCGCCAGGTCGCGACACTCACATGGCGATCTCGTGAATTCTGAGCGTCGCTGTCCACGATACCCTTGTCTGGGTTGCGGGCAAGTGTTGCGGCGGGTGGGTGCAGCACGCCTGAGACGAGGTTTGTCTGTATCGTGTGCTCGGCGATCACTCTGCGTAGGCAGATATCACCACCGGCAATGGCAGCGGTTGAAAGTGTTGCATCCCTGATAGTAGCCACGCCGTTGATCCAGCCGCGTCGTAGAACGAGTGTGCCTCCTCCCGCCCCACGGAATGTCACGCACGATCTGATGATTTTCGTTGCAACGCTCGGTCTTGGCGATCTGAGTGTGCTATTGCTCTTCCTCGAATGCTCGTCGCCATTGCGACCGACACAGCGACTCAGCGCTCAAAGCAGCCGCCTCCATCACTGATACAATGTTGCGCTTCTCACCCTCGCCGATATTGCATGCACATGATTCAAACACAAAACAGACCGCCGAGCTGACTGCCGAATACTTCCTACCACCTGATCAAGTCCGCTAACGACCCCAGCACACGTGCACAACACCGGGCCACCCAAGAATAAGAACCACAACCTCTTCTATGAAAATCGAAGACCCATATCAACAATCGTGGGACGCGTTGAGTACACCCTGCGCATGCAAGCTCCTATGTCGTCATGCATTGGCCGAGGTGACATCCAATAACGGCTGGCAAGCCAGCGTTGGAAAAGCAGCTGGCAAGTCAGCGCGCTTACCATTCGAGATTCACGGGCTCCAGGTCCTTGACCGCCGGTGCATGCAGTACCTTGCCGTCAAAGGCAAAGCGAGAGCCGTGGCACTGCAGGTTGGGCAAAAGCACCGTCAGGGGAGTATCGCAAAATGACCGAAGGGTATAGCAACCCGCAATACCAAGGCCGTGCAAATATAAAGGCTGGAATGCCATGCAGTGCTAGCCCACGCCAGGGATGCAAGCGCCCGCGGAGGAGGTTGCTCCACCCGCACTTCTTTCACAATTGGTCACACTCACCGGGCAATCGAAGGTCTTATCCGCTCTGTTGAACATCAGGTCGCAGCCCAGGTGACTGCACTGCGCCTGGCATGCCACCAAGGTGCCATCGTCCTTACGAAAGGCCGCCACCTTCTTACCCGCGTGGTGGCAGATATCTCCCTCCCCGGGCGCCAGGTCTGCCGGCGAGCGATGCTTTCCGATTGCATGGGACAGCTTGTCACCAACCATGTGCTTCGTGGTGTGCCAGCCCTCGCTGATCATCCCTGGCAGTGCCTTGGCCAGGTCCCAGCGCTCGCCAGCAAAGAACGGCGCCCAGTCCCCCGTATCCCCAAGCGCTCCAGCACTGATGTTGAAGCTCGCTTCAGAACCGCGTGCCAAAGCAGCGCTAGCAGCGCCACTTCCCCCAGATCCCCCAGCACCAGCAGCAGCAGTTGCTGCGGGCAGCGTTGCAGCGCTCCCGCTGGGGAGCGGCAGTCCCTTCATGATGTGGTCTCTGAACACCAGCGACGCCGCTGAGCCGGCGCTGAGGCCCCACTTGTTAAAGCCCGTGGCGGTCAGCAGCGTGTCGGAGCCTCGCATCATCTTGCCCATGTAGGCGCGGCCGTCAGGCGCGTGGTAGTCCATGGCCTGCAAGCAACGCACGCCAGGGGGGACGGAGACGAAAGTGATGCGGCCTCATGGGCGCTACGGCAATTCATGGGCTGCACATCTAGAAAGACCGCACCGGAACTGCTATTTCGACCGCCATGCTCAGAATTAAGTGCACGTTACCCACCATCCACCGAGCCACCACCTCCTGTACAGGGAAGTGCTCGCGCGTCCACGCCTCAAGCTCAGCGTAGAAAGCACGCTGATCCTTGCCTGGGTCGCCCTGCTTGTGATCGCAGCCCGCGACCACGAAGACGCTGTTGTCGGGGTCGCCTGCTGGGCGCAGCGAGCGCATGGGGTGGTCAATGTTGATGTACATGCCCTGAGGGACTCGGAAACCGGGAGCCATGCGGACCGCAATTGCATATTCCTGCAGTCATGGAGGGAAGCGGGTGATAACGCATAATATCTTGGTGTTTTTTCCCGGTACGACTGCACCGCCTTGGTGCAAGCTAAGGGGATCAATCGTGGTCGTCGCTGGCACGGCGGAAAGAAGCGCCCGCTGGTCATGTGGGTTTTGCTCACCTGGTAGGGCTCACACGTGCTGAAGTGCAGGGAGCGGTCCAGAATAGGAAGGTGCGTGCCCAGCACACAGTACCGACCGGTGACGCGGCCCTGCTTGGTCTCAATGACGTGAGGGGCCGACGCGCTCACGTTGACCACTCGGCTGTCCTCCCAGAAGGTGACGCCCTCCCGCTCAGCAAGCGCCTTCACCAGGCCAATGCAGTAGCTGTAGATGTTGAGCTGCATCTGGCCTGGGAACGTGAGGCGCGCTTTCACCCCCATGCTCGCGGGGAGCTCAGCCGCCACGCCGATCCCAGCTGTCGCTGCGGTAGCGAGCTCGACGCCAGGGATGCCGGCAGCGATAGCAGCGTCGTACTCCTGTCGCAGCGCCTTCACCATGGAGTCTGTCCACACGTACACGTTGTGCGGCTTGCTCTGCAGGTTGCAGTCGATGTCGTACCGTTGCACTGCATCCTGCACGACTGCCATCCCCGCCTCGTTCATCCGCCAGTAGCGACGCGCGTTGTCGGTTGACATGGTGTGGTAAATGGCCTTGTGCTGCCCGGTGATCTTGGATGTCGAGAAGCTGGTCACGCCGCTCGCCACGCGCGAGCCCTCCACGACTGCGACCTTGTAGCCGCTGCGCGAGAGCGTGTATGCCGCTGACAGGCCTACAATACCAGCGCCCACAACCACAACGTCGAACTCGCCGCCGTCCCCTACCAGCTGCGGGAAGCGCGGGACCTCGCCCTGGTGCATGGCGATCCACAGGGATTTGGAGCTGACGGGCAGCTCGCCAGCAGTGGCGGCCGCCTCAGTCAAAGGCGGCCCGGGCTGGCCCGTCACTCGGAACACCCGGTCCGCCTCCCCGGCGGGCAACACACCCGCTGTAGCGATGCTTGCCGGTTCTTTCACCGTTCTTGCGGAGCTCGCGGCGCTGGAGGTAGAAATCGGAGCTGCCATATTGAGGTCAATCAGCCGATGATGTAGCTTGCCACGGAATAGCAACGCTCGTGGCAACGCTCGCAGGAGCATCCACGTCAGCTCGCACTCAGAAACACCGTTGGATTGTTTGGCTGAAAGACCTTCAAAAACGCAGAAAAAGTGTTCTTCAAATGCCACTTGGGTTTTGTACCAGGGAGACGGGCTGCAGCGACGTGAGGTTGCGCGGAGGCTGGGCAAATGGTAACAACTTTCCTCAACGGGGAGAACCTCTGTCCGCCGGTCGAGCGCAGACAAAAAAGTGGTAATTCGTCTGCATGCACTCGTGCGCATGTTGTCAGCGTGTTAGCCTGCGGCAATTCCTCCCGTTGGGCTTCTTTTTGACGTTCAAGCACGCTCGCCATGCTGCGGCAGGCTCTTGTCGCCGTGGCCCTCGTGGCTGCAGCGGGCCTGTTCGCAGACCAGGTGGGCATGTACGACCGCATTGACGCGCATTTTGGTCCCCCCAACGCGGTATTTGCTGAGCACAAGGCGATAGTTGTGACGACAGACGCTGGCGTGGTTGCCAGCCTCGCCTCCAAAACTGGCGACATGAACTGGCGACACGTGATGGGGCCAGCGGAGCGTCTGCATTCCGCTGTCCGCATGGATGCGTACGTGGCCTTGCTTATCCGCAGCTCGGGGACGACGCCAGGCTCAGACGACGCGCTGCTGCTTCGGCTTCTCCAAGTTGCGGACGGAGTGATCGCAGACGAGGTGCTCGTGGATGCTCTGCCGGCTCAGCACGATGGCGGCGCCGCGAAGCTGGTTGCAAGCGCGGCGGCGGATGCGGTGGCGGTGGCGGTCTCTAACAAGCTGCACACCTTCAAGCTGAACGGGCGGGAGCTGTCCGCCGTTGGCTCGGTCAGTATGGAGCAGCCGATCATCGGAGCGGCTTTCGCCGGGGGCGCAGAACCTCTCCTCGTGACGGCTGCCGCACGCGTGTCCAAGAGCGGCAAGCCGATTGAGGGCGGCTTCCACACCATGCAAGTGCACCGAGTCGTCGGCCAGTCTGCGTTCCCCCTGGGTGCTGCGCTGAAGCTGGAGAAGGGAGAGACGTGCGCACCCGGCGCAGCCTCGGTCGTTGCCGTCCCCGGTGGCCTCGCAGTCCTGCTGCCTCTTGTGCACGGGAAGGCCGCCGGCGGCGCCTCGCTGGCGGTGTTCATCGTTCAGCGCGACGGCAGCGCGCAGGGCTTCAGGCCAGCACTGCCCGCCGCGATCGCTGGTCAGGCGATCGCCAAGCTGGCGGTTCTGCCGCTGTCGACAGTCCGGGTCGGCAGCGCGGCGCAGCTGCCCGCCTCCCGCATGGCACTGCAGGCAGCGCTGGCAGACGGACGGAGGGCGGTGCTGTCTCTCGACGTCGAAGCGCTGGCAACGGAGACCGCGACAGCCCCTCACAGCGATAGCGGCGAGGAGGCGTCTGTCGACGCGGCAGGCCAGGCACGCGTCGGCACCCAGCGCGCCGGTGCGGCCCTCGCGCTGGTGCACGTGAGCGCCGGAGCGGCTGCAGCGGGCGCAGCGCTGTCAGCGGTGCCGGGCGCTGCGTCGTCCGCTCTCCGCTTCGTGATCGCAGAGGCAGGGTCAGAGGCAGGTGCGACGCAGCTGCTGTTGGCCTCCGGTAGCGCGCTGGCCGCTCCTCTCGCCCGCATCGAAGGCCTCGACGTGCTCGCTGCCGTGAAGGCCCACGGGCCCATCATTCGCAGCTTTGCGGTGCCCTTCCAGCGTGCGGGCGGCAGCGCGGACGACGCAGCTGCAGCCGCCGATGCGTCTGGCGACGCGTCTGCCGGTCTGCGGACGGTGCTGGTGCATGCCGACGGGACCACCTCGCTCGTGCAGAGCGGCAAGCTGGTGTGGACGCGCAGCGAGGGCGGCGCGCTCGCCAAGCAGTCGCTGACCCTCGACATCTCGACCCGGCACTGGACGGACGAGGCCGGCGCCGCCCCGAGCAGCGATGCCGAACTCACGCTGGCGCACCGCCTGCAGTACCAATTCCAAGACGTTGGCGCCAAGGTGACGGGCGTGCCCGCGGCGCTCGCCGCTGCCTTCCAGAAGGTTGCTGGCAGCCCGCTGAGCTGGCTGGCCTCCGTAATAAGCGGCAAGAAGCCGTCAGCGGCCGGCCGCGAGCGCGGCTCCATCCGGCCGCTGCACGGCCACTCGCACACCCAGAAGGTAGTGATCCAGCGCAACGGCAGCCCCGCGGCCGCTCGCTTCGTGGACGCGGGCGGCAACCTGCAGGCCTCTGCGCCTGAGAGCAGCGTGCTGGGGTCCGTGTCTGCGGCAGGCTTCAATGACGGGACGCACCTGTGGAGCATCACGCTGCCTATCCACCCGGCGCTGCGCGCCGCGGCAGCGGCCGCTGGCGCCGCCGCGAGCGGCAGCTATGACGTCAGCATGCACACATCGCGCCCACGCCCGCTGCAGTCGCACCAGTCGGAGGTGCTGCTGGTCGAGCGCATCCGCACGCCCGCCGGCTTCATCACGGGCCTGAGCTGGGTCAACGCCGCCACGGGGGAGGTGGAGGGCAGCGCGCTGCACAGCAGCGCGGGGCCGCTGGAGAGCGTGTCGCGCCTGCCTGCAGTGCACGCCCCGTCGGGCCGCGACCTGTTCGCCCTCACCTTCGCAGAAACGTCCGATGCTAGCCTCGGGGCCTCCGATTCTGACCGCCCCTCCGCCGCCCTGATCGCGCCCGCGGACGGCGACACCGCGACGGGTGCGCGCCAGCTGCTGGCGCGCGACCGCTTCGCGCTGGCCGTGCTGGAGTACCGCCCTCGCGAGGACGCTGAGGTGCTGCAGGGCTATGCGCTCGACTGGTCCGCCGCCGCATTCTCCTTCTCAGACACGGGCGCCAGCGCGAGCGCCGCTGCGAGTGCGGGTGCATCTGGCGGCGCGGCGCCGACGGTGCGGCTGCTGTCCGTCCCTCGTACCTCGCTGTGGCGCTACGAGGCGGCCCGCGGCGGCGGCGAGCGTGTGCTCGCATTCACCGCCGGCAGCGGCGCCGCAGTCGCGATCGCAGGTGACGCTCACGCGACGGCCGCGGGTGGCACTGCGGCTGGCGACGGCGCCGCGTCTGTCGCGTCTGTGGGCTCCCTGCTGCCCGCGTCTGCCGTCCACCACGCGGACGCGGAGCGCTACGCGCCCGCCCAGATCCTGGGCGACGACTCCCTGCTCATCAAGTATCGCAACCCCAACGCTGCGGTGCTCATCACCGGCACGGCTGGGGCGGTGGGCTCGCCCTTCGAGGCGACCCGTGCAGCGTACAGGCAGCTCCTGCGCTCCGCAGCGGGCGTGGCGCCCGCGAGCGCCGTCGTGCCGACGGCCTCCGCGGCCGTGGCGGCCGCGTCTGCAGCCGGCGAGGCCGCTAGCATCTCTGTCGCTCTCCTTGACCTCGCCTCCGGGCGCGTCCTGAGCCTGAAGGCGCACCCGGGCGCCAGCGGGCCGGTGGAGGCGCTCAAGTTTGACAACTGGGCGCTGTACACGTACTGGAACGCGCGCCACAGCCGCCCCGAGGTGTCTGTCGGTCGCATGTACGAGGGAGCGCTCGACACGTGAGTGCTGCTCGTCCGTCTGGCGTCCTGGCCGCGCTGCCGCCAACGGCAGCTGTAGGCGTGTTGTTGCGCCAAAGCGATGTTGTGCTGCGCGTACCCGCTGTCCCTTGCGTTGTTGCACTTCCTCCACGATTTGTCTCACAGCCCTCCACACCGGCTTGTTGTTCTTTGTGCCCCTCTGTCTATCTCTTGGTGCAGCCACGACCTGCTGCCGTGGAGCAAGTCCCGGGCAGCCATCAGCGCCTCAGGCACCGCCGTCTCGCCGCTCGCGCAGGAGCCGCCCCTGATCATCCAGCGGACCTACACCCTGCCGACGGTGCGTTGCAGCAGTGTCTGTGCAGGGACTTGCGGTGGCTGTCTGCTGACCCAGGAGAATAGGGGTGATCGTGAAGATAGCAATGTACTAATCAGACACCCCGTTAACCTACCAGGCAGCGGCTCTGCATCAGTTCGTGCTTTTTGTCCATCCCGCGGCCTGGCTTCCGCTCCACTACCACCTAAGTCACCTAGCCGTCACTGAGTTCCGCCTCACCTTGCGTCCGTGTCCCACGTCATGCGCCCATTTCTGCAGACGGCCACCGGCCTCTCCGTCACGCGCACGCGCCAGGGCATGACGACGCCGCAGGTGCTGATGTCCACGGTGGCGGGCGGCGTGCTGATGCTGGACTCACGGATGCTCGAGCCGCGTCGGCCGGCGCGCGAGCCCACGGAGGCGGAGAAGGCGGAGGGCCTGGCGCAGTACTCGCCCGTGCTGCCGCTGCGGCACACGTGGTTCCTGACGGCGAACGCGAGCGTGCCGCGGGTGCGGCAGGTGTACTCCACGCCTACAGAGTATGAGTCCACGACGCTCGTCGCTGCGCTGGGGCTGGACCAGTTCTACGCGCGACGCGCACCTGCCCGCGAGTTCGACCAGCTGGACCCAGACTACAACGTCGGCTTCTTCCTGGTGGTCATCGCCGCCTCCGCGGCGGGCGCGGCGGTGCTCCGGCGCATCGTGCAGTCGCGCGAGCACGCTGCTGCGTGGAAGTGAGCTCAAGGGACCTCGATCTACACCCGATTGCTCAGCGCCAGCAGCATGATCATCGATTCCCCGACGCTGTGCGAGCAGCGTCGCCTGGCGGCTTCGTGCCCACCGCATGCAGTAGGAGGGCTGCTTGAAGCTCGAGTTTTTGTGCAATCGTGAGTCAGCCTATGCCGACGTTGTACATGTTTCTCCTTGCCAGCGTTTGTTAGCGTCAGTGTGCGAGCAGGCGTGCGCACTCGCACGGAAGGGGCATGTGACCACAGACTGCCGTCCTGTTCGACGCTAGCGAACGCAGCGGCAAGTCCGTGCTCCGCCTGCTGCCGCTGCGCATGCGGTGCCGCCGGCAAGCACGTTGCGAAAACTCAAGATGCACCCGCCATAACAGCATGCACACTCGGATAAGCAAAAGAAACGCGCTACAATCACTCTTGGACTCGGCAGAAATCGGCGTACCTTCGTGAAGCGCAGTGATTTTCGACTGCAAATAATCTTGCGAGATTCATCTGACATTTCCCCAGCGCCGAGGACATAACGTCAAAATACGTGGGCAGGAAGTGCCTCGTGAGACGAATCGCCAGCAAAACAGGTGTGAACCAACATTTTGCACTGGTTCGACCCCGCCTGCACGCCGCCGGGCTCGGTATCTCCCGAATCAGGCGCACGCAATCCAACCGTTGGTTGATCCCGCCACACCGGCACGATGTCGTCCAAGAAGGGCACGCCTGTGCCTGTAAAGGCACAGATTACGTCTTTTTTTCAAAAGGCCACGCCCTCGGCAGGCTCGCAGAGCGCCGCCGCGACGCCTGCGGTGGTCAAGCCGGTCGGCAGCGGATCCGAATCCGGCGGGACGAGCGGCGCTGCGTCGGCGAGATCGACATCTGGAAGCGCCAGCGCCGCCACTCCAGCGGTCAAATCTGCATCTCCAACGCAAAAGCGGGCGCAGCCCGCTGAAGCGCAGGAAGCAGCCCTCGTTGGCAAAAGCGTGACGAGCAGCTCGGCCTCCTCTTCTGCCGCAGCGCGTGGCTCTGGCGCCGCTGCACTTCCCGCTGCTTCCCCGGCTTCTTCGTCATCTGCTGCGACGCTGCCGGTCACGACATCGGTTGCAGCACCTGTGGCTGCTCCCCACCCCGCGGTCGCTGCGGCGCCGAAGCCCATGACGACGTGCGATGAGGATGATGACGACGATGACATTCCGCTGAGCTCGCTGAGGGCCAAATATGGCCGCCCGGGCGCCACGCAGACGCCAGGGGGCGCCAGCAGCAGTGCGTCGACGTCTGCATCTGCGATCTCGCCGACGCTGCCGGCACCCGCCGCATCACGCGTGGGCAGCGGTGGCGGCAGCAGCAACAAGACCCCCGCCTCCTCATCGTCGGCGGCGGCAGCGAGCAGCGCGGGGGCCAGCAGCAGCACCAGCAAGGCACCATCACGGCTGAAGGCAGCGGTCAAGGGGAAGCCGGCGGCCAAGCGGGCCAAGCTCGGCTCCGACGAGGAGGGAGACAGCGCAGATGATGACGACGATGATGACGCGTCCGAGGGGTCGTCAGACGACGAGGATGACGAGGATGACGACGGTGGGGAGGACTCTGACGACGACGAGATCGCTGGGCGCGGGGGGAAGGCCAAGGGCAAGGGCAAGGCCGCCGCTGCGGCCAAGCCCCGGGCATCACCCGCAGGCGCTGCTGCCGGCAAGGGCAAGGCATCCCCCGCGTCCTCTGCCGGCCAGCTCTCGGGCGTCAAGCGCAAGATTGGGGCCGTGGGTGCCGGCGCGGGCGCTGGCGCTGCGACGTCGCCTGCTGCGGCCGGCGCAGGCGCTCGCGACGACGGAGATGCGATGGATGAGGGCGGCGACGAGGAGGGTGGAGGGGAGGCGGGAAAGAAGGCGGGCGTCCTCTCAGCGGGCCAGCACACGCACAACGGTTGGGAGTGGCTGGGCGCCGGGCGCCGGGACAAGGCGGGCCGCGCCCCCTCGCACCCCCTCTACAACCCCCGCACCATCGCCGTGCCGTCCGACTTCATGAAGAAATGCGTGAGTGCCCGCGGCTATTGGTTGTCCTCCCGTGGATGCTGACTCCGTGGTTGGGGCTGCTGCGGGGACTGCGACAAAATTTGCTGTGGGTGCTGTTGCTGTTGCTTCTCGGGAGGCTACAGTTCGAGTTGGAGGCAGTTTCTTTTGAGGGCGACACAGACTGAGCTCCACACGAGTCAAACAATCGCTCCTCTCGCCTCTTTCCTCCTCATGTACCCTCCTCCGCCTTCCTCCCCCCTCCCCTCCCCGACCCTGCCCTGCCCTGCAGACCCCCGCCTCCGCGCAGTGGTGGGCCTTCAAGGCGGAGCACGCGGACACGGTGCTCTTCTTCAAGCAGGGCAAGTTCTACGAGGCTTTCCACATGGACGCGGACGTGCTCGTGCGCGAGCTGGGCATGATCTACATGAAGGTGCGTGCGTGTGGGTGTCTGTTTGTATGTTTTTTGGTTTGTGTGTATGAGTGTGTGGGTGGGTATGTGAGCTGGGCATGATCTACATGAAGGTGCGCGCGGGTGGGTGTCTGTGCGTCTGTCTGTATGTGGGCTTGGGGGTGCGAGCTGGGCATGATTCACATGTAGAGTGAGCCCTCGCCACCCTCCTCATTCTTCGCTTACTGAAGGGCCCCTTCGTCTGCTCGCGGCCTTGCTTCGTCACAGGGGCCCAGCCTCTTTCTCTCTCTGGCTCTCTATCCCTGGCTCCTGAACCTTTCTCTCTGTGAGTGCTTCCCTGCCTGTCCGTCTCACCCCCTGTCTGTCCGGTGCGCAGGGCGAGTCTGCGCACGCGGGCTTCCCCGAGATCTCGTACGGCTTCTTCTCTGAGCGCCTCGTGGCGCTGGGGTACCGCGTGGCTCGCGTGGAGCAGGTGGAGACGCCGCAGCAGCTCAAGGTGAGGGCGGCTGAGCCAGGCACATGCCAGGGTCAAGGAAGCTGAAGAATTCCCGCACGGACAACTTGATGCGACTTGCACAGTCTTCGCGGGCATTGGGCAGTGGACTGCACGTGCTAGGCCACCGCGACATTCTGTCCGTTGTTGATGCCGCGAACCCACGCGATGACACCCGCTTCTTGCCTTTCCCGCCTCCGCTACTGATTGCGAATAACTTATTACGCGCATGCACTCTAACGCCCCCCTGCCTGGCCTTCTCTTCCAGGACCGCAACGCCGCCACGCGCGGGCCCAAGGACAAGGTTGTCGCCCGCGCCCTCTGCGGGATCAAGAGCAAGGGCACACGCACGTACGGGTTCCTGGACGCCGCTGCAGGCGCGTCCGCAGAGGCTGCGGGGTCGGGCGCCGCTGGTGCCAGCGCCGGCAGCGCCGACGCCGCCGCAGCCGCTGCAGCGGGCGCCGAAGGGTCGTTTCTGTACGCCGTGCGTGAGGTGCCGCTGGACGGCCTGCTGGAGGCTGCCCCCGGCGCTGGCGCTGCAGCTGCGTACGACACCGACCCGTCTGCCCCCGCTGGCCCCGCAGCGCGTGCGGCGGGCCAGGCCATTGAGCACCACGGCGTGGTGCACGTCGCAGTGGCGGTTACAGACTGCGCCACGGGCTCTGTCGCTCTGGCGGAGTTTGTGGACGACCGGCACCGATCGCGCCTGCGCACGCTGATGGCGCGCTTCCCGCCCGCTGAGTTCCTGTATGAGCGCACCGTCAGCGGCACCGCCGCAACTGCGGGCACTGGTGCGGGGGCTGGCGCTGGTGCGTCTGGAAGCAGCAAGACGTCTGCTCCGTCTGCCGCTGCTGGTGCGGCTGCGGGTCTGTCCGGTCTGTCCGCGTACACGCGCCGCATGCTGCGCTACGACGCCCCCGCAGCCGTGCACACGCTGCTCGTGCCGGGCGAGGAGTTCTGGGGCGCGGCCCGCACGGCTGAGGAGCTCTCGCTGGCCCAGTTCGGCGTGGGGCTGGACTTCAGCAGCGGAGGCGCCGCCGGCGCTGCCAGCGCTGCCGGAGGGGCGGCCTCTGCATCCGCATCTGCAGCGGCAGCAGGCGGTGCTGCGGGCGGCAAGCAGCTGCGGCAGCGCGACTACTTCTGCGAGGACGTCGAGGCAGGCGAGGAGGGCGCCAGCGCACCTGCGGCCTCCTCCTCTGCGGGAGCAGTGAGCGCCGCTGCAGCGGCGGCCGGCGGCAGCGGTGGCCGTGCCCCGCCGCACACCGTGACGCTGGTGGGGCGCGACGGCAAGCGGCGCTACTTCCCCGTCGTGCTCCTGCGGTGCCTGCAGGCCGCGGCAGCACAGGGTCACGCGCCCGCCCTGCCGCCGGCCACACTAGCGCAGCTGCGGGCGCAGGCGGAGGGCGCGCGCGCGACGGGCGGCATCGACCTGCCGCTCGCAGCCCTGGCTCTGTCCGTCTTTGGCGCCACAGCGTCGTACCTGCGCCGCTGCCTCATCGACCACTCCGTCCTCTCCCTGCGTCGCGTGGCGCGCTACCTGCACGCCGACGGCAGCGTCGTGCAGGACGAGGAGGGCACCGGCAGCGCGGCAACAGAGGCTCGGGAGGGCACCAGCGGCGACAGCAGCACCAGCATGTGTCTCGATGACGACGCCGCAGAGGCCGCCTCCGCCATCGTGCCCAGCACCGTCGGCACGAG
>Ga0208629_100585_pt1 | contig 17068 bp, 24 predicted proteins | sample LakWasMet19_HOW5_2_FD_183865 | JGI IMG/M metagenome (GOLD analysis project Ga0208629, IMG submission 183865) | Freshwater sediment methanotrophic microbial communities from Lake Washington under simulated oxygen tension - Sediment Metagenome... | ecosystem: Environmental > Aquatic > Freshwater >...
CGTTTGTAGAACCCGATCTGATCATCGCTCATCAGCTTGTTCTTGTAGCCCGAGCCGTTATCGACATAGATAAACAGCGGCACATGGTTCCAGCGAGCAAAGCATTCCGCCCACATGTTCTGCACGGCTACCGTGCCCTCGTGCTCATCGGCCCGCCAGCCGACTACCACGCGGGACCTCAAGTCAATAGCCACAGTCAGCTCGGGACGCCAGATTTTTCCTGTCACCGGGTGGGCCAGATACACGTCGGCCCGATAACCGTCGGCTACGTATACATCGCCGGGCAACGCGTTATCGGTGCAGCGGCGGATATATTGCTTTTGGGTCAGTCGATACAGGTTCTTGCCGATCCGCGCCGGGCTATTGCGGCCGAGCATGGCGGGGACGCTGGTTAAATACGCCCGAACCTGATCATAGGTACAGGCAAATTTATCCACCTCCACCAGTTGATTATGGACCGCCGACATTTCAGGCTGCCCAGGCTGGTTGTAATACTCCAGCGCGGGACCCCACCAAATCGGGATTTCACTCAGAACCCGGCCTTTGTGGTTCTCCAACAGCTCGACCCTGCCGCCGCCGACTGATTTAATCTTGCGCCACTCGAAAATGGCATTGCGCGCTGGAGCTAATCGATTCGCTTTGGCTGCGCGTTTAAAGGCCGCTTGCAGGTAGGTATTAAGCGAACCCACTTCGGCTTTAGCCAGTAAAAGCTCAATAGCCTTACTGGCGCTTAGGCCGGTTTTTTCCTGCTCAAGCACCGCTTCAACTATATCCAGCCTGGCTGTCGCCACCTCACGCTGGCTTTCGCTGGCTTCTTTCCATGGATCGCGCTGGCGTAGCGCAATCACCTGTCCTGTGGTTCTGACGGCGAGTGTCGCTTGATCAACCCGCTGAACAAAGGCATTCTGTTTACGCATGGTTTAACCCTCTTTTTTAGGACGGCCTGGGCCTTTGGGCTGGTTGTCCTGGCGCTTCTTCTCACGCTCGGCCTTGGCCGCAAAGTGCTTGCGCTCAAGCAGCTGATATTCAAGCAGCCAGGCTGATGCCTCGGCATCAGTCAGGCGCTGATCGGCAAGCACCGATTCAGGCAGGTCGCTCACCGGCGCGTAGTCCTTGATCTTGTTCAGCGTGTCCATGGCACGAGCAGTAACGACATGGGCCGTTACCCAGATTTGCTCCAGGCGCATCCGCCATTCCGGTGTTGACGTATCCTCGTTTGCGGTCTCTTCAAACAAGGCCCAAAGGCTATTTAAAGCCAGCTCACTCTCTGCCTGAAACACCAGGCATTCCTCGCGGACAAAGTGGGTTTGCGGGCTGAACTGATACACAGGGTTACGCTGTTTCATCTTGGCGATCACCGCATCTCGGTGATCTATCTCACTCTCCAGCCTCTTGTTGCGCTGCTCGGTGGAGCGCAGGTGCTCGCGGAGTTGGCCGTAGGTCATCGTTTCAGCTTCATCCAATATGTCCTGGTCGTTTTCTGCGCCCCGCTCGAAGACTTCTTGCGGCAGCCCGGCCAGCAGTAGGGCTGGTTTTTTACCTAGCTTAAGCAGTTGACCGCGCTGGGCTTGAGACAGGCGACTGAAGAACCTAGCCAGTTTAATTGCTTCATAAACTCGCTGCCTTGCCAGACCGGATTGGGCAATCCACTCCTCAAAATTCATATTTGCGCCGCGGCGTACATCGTCAAGTTCCTCCATGTCCGCCACGGCGGACATGGACTTTTTCAACTCCTCCTGAGCCGCCCAAAAGGCCACACCCGCCCGGCAGCTATGCAGTACGCTACGGTTCAGCTCATCAATACCCGACTGAAATAATTCATCGGCAGTCATGCCGAGAATGCCAAACTCAGAGAGGCATGCCGCCATTTGCGCGTTAGCTGCATCATCAGTTGCCAGCATCATTGCCTCGCCAGCCGGTTGTAGAGCTCTGATTTTTATAACAGGAACCGCCTTATCTGCAGGATCAACTGGCGCACTGCCGATGCCTAGGTCTATTTCTTCTTTGACTTTTTTAGTCATGACGAACCTCCATACCCACGATCATTCGGGTTTGCGCGAATTCCTCTCGTCCCTTGACGCGAGGTTTGTTGGGTGAGAGAAAGAGCGTGCCTTCAACTATGCGTTCGCCTATACCCTCATAGCCAAGATCAGTAATCAGTGCACTGCCAGTGCTCAGATCGATGACTTCATTAGTTGTTTTTTGTTTGTCAATCATTCTCCTACCTCCTTTATGATTTTGTTGAGCTTATCGGCTATCTCCTTACCTTGACCAAAGTGCGCCCGGCTAGTGCCGCGCAATACATTGGATGCATTCCTGTAACCATAGCCTTCGGACTTAGCCCACTTTGTCAAATTGGTGCCACGTTGGTGCAGTGCGTGTAGCGCTGCGTTTCTATCAACTGCTGCTGTCATGTGCTATTCTCCTGTTGTGTGATTCAGTGGAGCTTATTATGGGAAAGAAAACTTTCCCTGTCAACTACAAATAGGAAAGTTTTTTATGAGTATAGGTGCAAGACTCCGAAGTGAGCGAGAGCTACTAAAACTCGCTCAAACCCCATTTGCTGAAGCTGGCGGCACAACTAAACAAACTCAGCACGCATACGAATCTAATAGGACAACGCCCAAAGGAGCATATTTAGCAAAAGTAGCAGCGCTAGGCGTAGATGTTGGTTACGTGATTACAGGGATCAGGGCGGAAAACGTAGCTCACACGCCAACAGAAATGGGCTACCTAAGACATTGCCGCTTGCTGGCTACTAAGAATCTGGAGGATGTGGGGTTAAAGGGATTGGTATTTTTAAGAGAGTCGAACGGCATCAAGCCGGAAGATATGCCAGAAGTGTATCAATCCATGCAAACAGGCGAACAAAACGATTCAATCAACGAAGGAGATAAGGAATGAAGAAAGCAACACTCGCTGTATTACTACTGTGCTGCTTTCCATGCCTGGCAGGGCAACCCTCGTTTCGTGATCGTTATAACGCCATGGCGAAAATAACGGCCCCAATCCTGGGAACACGTGAGTGCATCACAACGAAGAGCCTTGGCCGGAATCGTGACACTCTTATCGAATGCCCGTTGGTTTCTGCTGGCGCTCAACTGACGGTCAGCAGCCTAAATAACCGGCTTACCGGGGTGCTTCTCGATCTTGACGTTCAGCAACTCGACAACGCAGGCGATCTCATGAAGGCAGGAAGTATTCTTCTGCGTTTAGCACGGGGAAAGGATTTTGAAAAAGAAGCCTCCTTCGAAATGACGCAGCTGGTCATTGAAGCGCAGGAAAACCTAGGGAAAGGAGCTTGCGTGGATACGCCCGTGCAACGCACACGATTTTGCGTTATGACCGACGACAAGAAGGTTTATCAATTTGCGATTGTCGATCCTGAGGTGTGGAAGTGAACTCGGCCAAGACCACTATCTGCAAAGATGGCGATAAAAATCCATTTTCAAAATAACCTATAAATCGAACAACTTATTTTCGTCGCCTGACTTGCTACAAGGAAATCACATAAATGAAAAAGTTCGTCCACTTAGTTCTCCTGCTACCATTAACCGCCTTTTCAGCCGAATGGAGCGGCACCGTTGTCGGCATATCTGATGGCGATACGCTGACGGTTTTAAACGCTCAAAAGACGCAGGTTAAAATCCGTTTGGCCGAGATTGATGCGCCTGAGTCCAAGCAAGCGTTTGGTACGCAGTCAAAGCAGTCGCTGTCAGATATTTGCTTTAAAAAAACGGTAGTTGTTGACGATCACGGCACCGATAAATACAAGCGAACGTTGGGGCGGTTACGTTGTGATGGCGTTGATGCGAATGCCGAACAAGTGCGGCGCGGGATGGCTTGGGCATATCGTCAGTATTTGACTGATCAGTCTATTGCTGATCTGGAAGCGACGGCAAAGTCAGCAAGGACAGGATTGTGGGCGGATGAGAGCCCGGTACCGCCCTGGGAGTTTAGGCACGGCGGTAAAGCGGCAAAGGCCAAGCCGACAAGCCATGATAAAACAGCCAGCAGCGGGGATTCGTGCGGAAGTAAAACCAAGTGCGGAGAAATGAGCTCTTGTGCCGAAGCCCAGCACTACTTGAACGACTGCGGCCTAGGCCGTCTGGATCGAGACCATGATGGTGTGCCGTGTGAATCGATTTGCAGATAGATATAAGACATCCAAATGAATACAACCAAGTTTCATCTGTTATTAATCGTGATGCTGTTATTGACTGCATGTGCGACATCAACATCAACATCAACATTCGATGCAAACACCGCCGACTTCTCTACCGCAGAAGAAGACAACCTTTGTATTGTTTATGGATTTCGCTGGAATCGCTCACAAGAGGCCAAGGCCGAGTTGATTCGGCGGAACACGTTCACGGAACATGAGTGGAAAATGATTGAGGCAAGAAAGGTCGAGCCTGGTTTAAGTGAGTGCGGGGTTAAGGCGGCATATCCGCTAAATGTGGCAATGTACTACTTTCACAATGACTTAAATGACAATCCCATTGGAAATGACATGGTGTTCTCGTGTAAAGAAGCTCCGGTGCCCTATTGCCCATTTACAAAAGTTGAAATTCGGGAAGGTAAGGTATCAGCAGTTCTTCCCGTGTCAGAGCCGTAAACCGACATCTTGCGTGTGTGCGTTGGGTTATGGCTAGCGCCTAACCCAACCCACGAAACTACGGAATTAAGCCGCCGCCAACCGTTCGCGCAGAGCATAGCCCTCTAATGCCCATATCTTCCCCTTGGCATTGTCACGGGCGATCTGGCGGCCTAAATCAACATCAAAGTTTTCTAGTGATGCGCATGCGCTCTCACCAGTTACCGTAAAGCCGTTTTTCAGTGTCAAACAGCAAATTGTAAGTGTGGTACCTGGAAATACATGGTAGTCCTCGGCAATAATCACTTCATCAATTCGCTGCGGTGTAACACGCGGAGCCGTTAGGCCTTTTTCTTTGATTTGCTCTTCAACATCACTATCTTTCATCGGTATTTCCTCGCCACGTCAAGGGAGTGGCAAACCCATAAATTTTGTTTATGATTGTCCCAGCCTCGTACCGCGCTTACTTTGCACCGGCTTATGAATCGACACATCCCTGGCTGCATAGGTTCCAGCCACAATCGCCTGATGGTCGCTGTCTTTTTTCAATTCCGGGCTTTTGCGGGTGTCTTCCTTCAATGAATCGCCCCAGCGCTGTTCTTTGTAGGCAGCGATGGCGGCTTTATCTTGCTCGGTACCGGCAAACTCCCGCACTTGCTGACTAATGCGCCAGTTCCATGCGTCGCAGAAGATGTCGCACATCCTGATTTTGTTCTCTCGTTTTTTATAACGCCTGAGCGTTGCGCTGTAGGCTGCGCGATCTTTGGTGATTTGTCTACGCAGCACGTCGAATGTATAAGCCGCCAACTCCGGTTTAATGCCAAGCCCGTAAAATTTCATACTGCTATCTGTCCAGCCGCCGCCTGACTGCATTACCGCGTCACAGCCAAATGCAGTAGCGATAATATTAGCCAGGCGGCTGAGATGCTGCGGCGGACGGTGCTTGCTACCCGCCTTGCAATGCTGCTCATGCACTTGGGCAGCGTCCACGTCACCCGCAGTTACGTTATATTTCTTCATCAGTGCGTCGGCTTGGCGCTTGGCTGCCTCGGCTTCCCCTGGGTTGTCTGATGAGGCTAACGCAAGACATTTGGCAATTTTGATAGCGATTTTTTTAAGTTCTTCGTTGGTCATGGCGGCACCGGAGGGTTGATTTGTTGCGCACTCTACTCTGTCAATCTGTTCTTCTCCTCTTTGGAAATGTTTCCAGCCTAATTAAACCTCGCGCGCACGCGTAAGCTCTAACTTCGCGTTTTACTTAACTGTTTGGAGCTTACTATGAAATTACCGCGCCTGTCCCTTTGGTTGGTCATCAGTGTGTTGCTGTTGATTGTGGTCGCCGTGCTGTATCCGCAGCAACTGGGCGTTAGTCTTTACAAGCTGTCGCTGGTGTCTATGGCCGGTGTGATCGGCTACTGGTTGGATCGGGCGTTGTTTCCGTACGCGCGGCCTGATGGCTATTTGGCGCACACCCAAGTGCATCGGTATAACCTGCATCTGGACGACCCAGAAGACGCTGATTACCGGGTTAATGCTGGCTACCATGTCGTGTTTGCTGCCGCGATGCTGAGGCGGGCGCTTATTGTGGCTGCGGCGATGCTGGCGATTGGGTTGGGGGCTTAAATGCAAGGGCGTCGAGTACGAACGCTGAAAGGGCGGCTGGAGTGTTTCTGTTGGTTCTTAATAGGGGTGCTCATTGTGGCGGCCTGTATTACAACTCCGGCAGCTGCTCAGGCAATGCCGCGTGCCGCGCTCCAATATCGGGCCGGTTTAACGCGTACAGCCCATGCTGCGTGGGGGTTGGATGCGCCGGTTGCCGTTTTTGCCGCACAGATCCATCAGGAAAGCGGCTGGAACCCGCAAGCGGTGTCTCGGGTGGGTGCGCTGGGTATGACGCAATTTATGCCGGACACGGCAAAGTGGTGGTGTGCCAAGACCGGTACGAAGAGCATCGATTGCCAGCCCAGTAACCCGGTCTGGGCAATGCGCGCGTTAGTAGGTTATGACCGCTGGCTGTTCGAGCGTGTGGCGGGTAGTTCTGATTATGACCGGCTGTGGGCGGCTTTACGTGGCTATAACGGCGGGTTGGGGCATTGGCAACAGGAGGCCAAGGTGGCCGGGTCGGTACAGCGCGAGGCGGTGGACCTCGCTTGCGGTACGGCCCGGCGCAGTCTGAAATTCTGCCCGGAAAATTTAGGTTATCCGCAGCGGATTCTTGAGCATTTACAACCTCTTTATCTTGGTTGGGGTTTGGGGGTGTCGCCATGACTCGCATTTATTTGGCCGGGCCTATGTCAGGCCTGACGGATTATAACTACCCGGCATTTAATGAGGCCGCGGCAAGTCTGCGGGCGCTAGGGTTTGATGTTGAAAACCCGGCTGAGAATGCGGCACCGCCATGTGGTAGCTGGGGCGGCTATATGCGGCTGTCTATCGCGCAGATGCTGACCTGTGATTGCGTGGCATTTTTGCCTTATTGGGAAGATTCCAAAGGCGCGCAAATAGAGTTGTCTCTAGCCAAAGCAATCAGTATGCCGCGCTACAAGGTCGGCGATGTGATAGCTAGTCCGGTTTTATACAAAGGCGAGCTGCCTGCATCGACTGTGCCTCGCGAGCTTCCCGGTAATCGCTACGCTCACCAGGAGTGCTGATGAATCCATTAATGATAGTTGCATTTATTGCTTTTTCTATCGGTTCCGGCGCTGGCTGGTTTGTAACCGATTCTGTGTTAGGTAAGCAGATCGCACAGATGGAGGCCGCTCATGCCAACGAGAAGGCAGTCGCTGAAAAAGTGTACCGCGAACGGTTTATAGCTGCCCAGGCGCTTGGCGATACGCTGTCTGATCGACTGGCGCAGACCGAATCCCATTTAACCCAAAAAACCAAGGAGCTTTCCCATGCCCTTTCTAAAGTTACCACTGGCCGCGCTTGTCTTAATGGCGCTGCTGTCCGCCTGCTCAACAACACCGACAATGATAGCAGCGCCGTGCCCCAAACCACCGGCTCATCTGCTGCAGAAGATGCCGCCGTTGCCACCGATACCGACATCGCAGACTGGATCGGTTCCGCCAAAGGTCAATACGAGTCTTGTCGGGCACGATTAGGTGCCTTAATCGATTTTGAAATACTAAAGGATGTTCAGCATGACTGATACTGACAACATTATGCGCAGCATTGGTCAGCTGACCGGCTCCGTCGAAACGATGCACCAAAGCCTGACAGCGCGGATAGGCGACATCAAAGAGGACATTCGCCGTCTGGATGGCGCCAGTAATGATCGTATGAATCGCATGGAGGAAAGTCTGGTTAGGCAGATCACCGATCAGGGCGAGGCTGTCAACAAACGCATTGATGGCATGGAGGCGCGGGTATCTGACTTGGAAAAAGAGGATAAGGGCATTATCAGGGAGATTGCCAAGTTCAGCGCGATAGGCGGCGGCGCATCCGCAGCATTAGTCACTGCTGCGATTGAACTGATGAAGAAATTGTAATGGCGCATTCTCAAGATGTCCGGGATAAGTTGCGGCGGCTTTATATTGAGGGTCTGCCGCTTAATGGGGCCGCTTTAAGTAGCGGCGTCAGCTACGACACGGCGCGGGACTGGAAAACCAAGGCTAAAGCCAAGGGTGACGACTGGGATACCGCGCGCGCCGCCTATCGCATCAGTGATGCGGGTATAGATGAGCTTAACCAGCAGATGGTTGAGGATTTTTCCCGGCAGATGATTACTACGTTACGCGAGCTGGAGGTGGCGGAAATTCCGGCGGCAAGTAAGGTCGGGCTGATGGCTCAGCTGTCTGACGCTAACGCTAAGTTTGCCAAAGCGTTTGCGCGGATTAATCCGGCTTTTTCCGGCTTGTCGGTTTCGCTGGATACGCTAAAGACGATTGCCGATTATTTACGCGTGAACGACCCTCAGGCGTTGCGAGCGCTACAGCCGAATTTGGAGGATATTGGGGCGATTTTGGGTAAGCGTTATGGATGATATTCAGGAAATACGCTCATGGAAGGAGTTTGAACGCGAGCTGGCCATTCTGGGTGAGGAAATTCGCAATCAGATTGAGCTGGAGTGCGAGGCGTTTGCTACCGATCCGGCGGCGAGTTCGGAGCGGCGTGAGCGGGCTTGGGGGGATTACCAATACTTCTGCCAGACTTATTTTCCGCACTATGTGCCGACTGCGCATTTTAGCCAGTTTCACCGGTTTATCTTCAAGCGCTTTCCGCAGGTTATAGATGGCGAGGCCGATGGTCGCGAGGTACATGAAGCGCCACGGGGGGAGGCAAAATCAACCTATGAAACGCAGTTAGGCACGTTGTGGTGCGTCTGTCGGGCTGCGGTGTTAGATCAATACGGTCTGGACGCGCTAAAAAAGCCGCCAAAATCCCGCAAGCATATGATCGGTATCATTATGAATATCGAGGAACAGGCCGCCGAGATGTTGGAAAGCATAAAGGCTGAGCTGGACACCAATCCCCGCTTGATGATGGACTTTCCTGAGGCTTGTGGCCGAGGACGGATATGGCAGGCGACCACGGCGATTACTGCTAACAGAATTAAGATTCGCATTGGCGGCACTGGCAAGAAAATCCGGGGCATGAAGAATGGCCCGCATCGGCCTGATCTGATCTTCCTGGACGATTTGGAGAACGATGAACAGGTTAAGCAAAAGACTCAACGCGACAAGGTGCAAAACTTAGTTCTGACTGCGGTGCTTGGTTTAGCCGGTCCGCGCGGCGGTATGGATGTGTTTTGGGTTGGTACCAGCTTGCATTATGACGCGGCGATTAACCGGGTCAGCCGTGCTCCTGGTTGGCGGCGTCGGGTTTTTAGATCGATTATGCACTGGCCTGACAATATGGCGTTGTGGGATCAGTGGGAAGCTATCTATACCAGGGGCGGCGAAGATGATGAAAAAGAGGCTGCCGAAGCTGAGGCGTTGGCATTTTATCAGGAAAACAAAGCTGCGATGGATCAGGGCGCTGAGCTCAGCTGGCCGGATGTGAGGCCGCTGTATCGATTGATGTGTATGCGGGCCATCAATCACGATGCGTTTAGCCAGGAACAGCAAAACGAGGCGGGTAATGATGACAATGCGCCGTTTAAAAGCTTGCAATTTTGGGTTAATCGACTGTCGGAATGGGTGTTTTTCGGCTCATGCGATCCGTCGCTTGGTAAGCAAGGAGCTAACCGCGATCCGTCAGCGTTACTTGTAGGCGGGCTCAATCGGGAAACTATGGTGCTGGATGTGGTAGAGGCGGACATTTGTCGGCGCGTTCCTGACTTGATCATCAGTCGAGCTATTGAGCTACAAACAGAGTATGCCTGCCTCGCGTGGGCGATTGAAACTATACAGTTCCAGGCCTTCCTTTACAGCGAGTTAATCAAGCGGGCCGCCTTGCTCGGTGTCGCTTTTCCAGCTGTTCCTGTTACGCCATCCACAGACAAGGCGCTACGCATTATCAGTATGCAACCGCATGTGGCTAATGGGTTGATTCGCACACACCGCAATCAATCAACATTAAATGAGCAGCTCAAATTCTGGCCGGAGGCTGACCATGACGATGGGCCTGATGCGCTCGAAATGCTTAGAACAATAGCCACCTCATTCGGTGGCGAATGGCAATACACATCGGCAGGCGGAAGCCGTAATCAACGGCGTTCATACAGCCGACAAAGACAGGATGAGGATGATTGGGATGACGATTAAATCTTATGAGTTTATTGAGGGCCAGGATGCGGTGCTTCAGGGCATGACCGATGCGGACTGCCCTTATGTGATTGGTAGTGATGAGGCGCTGGATTGGATGAGCGGCTTTTTAGATGAGGGGTTTCTTAATAATGGCTAAAAAATCAAAAAAGCCCGTTAAACCAGGGCTGGATACATTGCAGGCGGGGGCGCGTTCTACGCAAAGTACGGCGCTGAATTACGCGTCGGTTAGTACGCTGGACCCGTCTCGGCTGGCGGCGGCGTTTGCTCAGGCAGACCAGGGCTATATTACCGATCAGGCGGCGCTGTTTGAGCTTATTGAGGAGCAAGACGCGCACATTTTCGGTGAGCTGGGCAAGCGGCGGCGGTCTGTAACCGGTCTGGGTTGGCAATTGCATCCGCTAGATGATGCTAACCAGTCGGAGCTCGATCGAACTAAGGAGCTGTCCGATATGCTGATCAAGATTCCCAAGTTTGAAGATGCTCAGTACGATATTACCGACGCTATTGGCAAAGGGATAGCCGCTCTGGAAATCGACTGGCAAACCGGCAGTGAGTGGGTTCCGAAGGCGCTAAATTGGGAGCCGCAACGGAATTTTCAAATCAATCGCGACAGCGGCGAGTTGATGTTGTTGAAAAACGGCATGCCTGAACCGTTGCGGCAATGGGGATGGGTGGTGCATGAGCATCGGGCCAAGTCCGGATATATCGAACAAGCCGCGCTGTTCAGGGTGTTGGCGTGGACGTATGCGTACAAGGCGTACAACATTCGTGATATGCAGCGGTTTTTGGAGATGTACGGCCTGCCGTTGCGGTTAGGCAAGTATCCAGCCGGAATCGGCAAGCCGGAGCGTGATGCGTTACTACGGGCGGTGCGCAATATCGGCAACGATGGCGCGGGCGTGGTGCCATCAACAATGGCTATTGATTTTATCGAGGCCAAGGGCGGTAATGTAAAAGACTTTTTGAGTGGGGTTGAATACTGGGAACGGAAGCAGTCAGTGTCAATTCTAGGTGGTACGCTGACCAGTCAGGCGGATGGTAAATCCAGTACTAATGCGCTGGGCTTGATCCATGACAAGGTGCGGCGTGAAATCATGCTACACGATGTGCGGCAGATTGAACCAACGATGAATAGTCAGTTGATCGTGCCTATTGTGCTTATCAATGGCATGTTCCCTGAAAACCGGATACCTGCCTTTAAATACGATACTGCCGAGCCTGTAGATCAGAAAGCTATGGTTGACCTGCTTGAAAAGGGGGCGAGCATGGGCATGGAGATTGATGTCGATTTTGCTCATCGGGCTTTGCAGATTCCACGTGCAGGGAAAAACAGTAAGCTGTTGGTTGCTTCCGGTAAAACTGACACGGCCCCCGCTGCTAATGCGGCACTGGTGAAGTTAACTGCTTTGGCGGCAGCTGCAAAAGACAACGGTCAAACCGATATCGCCAGTGCGTATAGTGCGCAATTGGCGACGCTGTGCGTGTCGCATGAAGAAGCGCTTATTCAACAGATTGCCGCGCTGGTGGCTGAGGCCGGTTCGTTTGATGAGGCTATTGCTGGTATGGAGGCGCTTAACATCAACAATTCCGCCTGGGCGGACTCGGTTGCTTTGGGCATGGCAGCGGCTAATTTGGCGGGGCGGAGTGATGGTTAAAAAGATACAACCTACTGACTTGACACAACAAGAAATCGACCTGGTTTTGGGGTATAGAGAGAAGCAAAAAGAGCGAGCTAGACAAAGAAAAAACAGGGTTCATCTTCTCAATATCGCAAAAGCTTATGAGGAATGGTTGCAAGATAATAGCAGGGGTTCTTCGTTCTCAACATTTATGGATGAATTTGGATTTAATGGCTTGAATTCAGCTGATGTATTTCGGCTTGTCGAAGAAATTAGGCGCACCTGCGATCACGCCGAGCGCCTTTGTTTTACCGAAGATTAACGGGGTAATTAGTGGCAGATTCTAAATATCCCGACACGCAACTGCCGTTTTCTGAGGCTATTGATTTTTTCAAAAAGAAAATCAAACTGCCGACATCGGGCTGGACTGATATTTGGCAAGAGCAGCACAGCCATGCCTTTGTGGTGGCGGGCGCAACCCATGATGCTCTGGTAGAAGATTTCTATAATGCCATAGTCAAGGCTAAGTGGGCTGGTGGTGGCTACGAGGAGTTTAAGCAGAGCTTTCAGGATATCGCCGCCAAGCATGGCTGGTCATACAATGGCTCTCCAGGGTGGCGCAGTAGAATAATCTACGATGCCAACATTACTCAGTCTTATAACGCTGGGCGCTACCAGCAGATGATGGCGGTGAAACATCTGCGGCCATACTGGGAATATGACCACACCAGTATTGAGCATCCGCGCCTGGAACATAAAGCGTGGGATAGCCTGATTTTACCTGCGGACGATGAGTGGTGGAATAGTCATTACCCACAGAACGGTTGGGGCTGCAAATGTAGGGTACATTCTCTCTCTGAATTCGAGGCAAGACAGAAATGGGAGAAAAAAGGCCTGTCCGGTCCCGATCAATCACCTCCTATCGAAATGGAGGAGAGAGTCATCGGTAAAAACGGCAGCAATCCGCGCACAGTGTGGGTACCTAAGGGTATTGACCCAGGCTTTGCCTATAATCCTGGCAAAGCTTTTCTTGAACCCCATACTGTGCCGCCTTTGCAGGGTTACGATGCGGTGCTAAAACAGCGTGGCGAGCCGTGGCCAACGGGTTTTAATCCGCCATTACCGCCCAAGCCCACTAAAGTGCCAGCTCATATCTTGTTGCCCACCGATACGGCGCCGGAAGTGGCTGTGCAAGACTTTTTGGAAGTCTTTGGAGCAACTATGGAACAAGGCGCAGCATTTACCGATGCAGCGGGAAGTACGTTGGCAGTAACTAAGGCGCTATTTCAAGATGGGCAGGGAGATTTCAAGTGGCTGGCTAGTGCTAAAAAAGCCGAAAGGCTTCGGTACATTAATCTACTGGCCATGACACTGATTGAACCAGATGAGGTTTGGTGGGTATGGGTAAAAGATCATCAAGATAATGGTCGGTGGCGTTTAAAACGTCGATATCTGCGAGCGTTTGAGCTTGATGGCTCAGCGGAATATGGTGTGTCGGTATTTGAATGGGGTAGAACAGGGTGGACGGGTTCAACAGCATTCATGACAAATCAACCATCCGAGGCATTGCGCCAGGAATACTTTGATAAGCAGCGTAATGGCAGGCTGGTCTATAAGAAGTAAAACCCGGTTCCTGCATAAACCGGGTCAATGGTTCAGATTTGAGGGTTATGCAGAACCGCAGCTTCTTCACCATATCTTTATTATATAGGCGGTAAACGATTATGCAATTTGAGATTGAATTTAAAGCGGATCACCTTAAACGCGTGATGGAAGCAGTCCGGCGAGAAATCGCTACGCCGCAGGAAATGCTGGGAAGTATGGGTGAGTCGTTACTGCGGGTAAATCGGGAACGTCATGACAAGGGCCTGGCTCCGGATGGAACTAGGTGGAAAGAATTGTCTCCATTGACCTTGGCTCAGGGGAATCGCAAGGGTGGGCCGTTGAATAAGTCTGGTGATCTATTACACAGTTTCCATTATCAGGTAGCGGGCAATAGGTTGGTGTTGGGATTTGATGGCGCATTTGAAGCCAAAAAAGCTGTCTGGCACCATTTTGGAACCGACCCATACACTATCGTGCCAAAACATAAAGCAGTGTTGGCATTTGCAGGTATCGTTAGTAAACGGGTTAATCATCCGGGACTGCCGAAAAGACCTCTAGTTGGTTTTCCTGCATCTGATCAAAAACTGGTTGCTGATGTAACTGCTGATCATTTGGTCCGCGTTTTAAAGCGCGTTCGATGATTGAATAAACGGCATTTAAATAGGGATAAATACCCTAACTCCTGAGCTAATTTATCCTATTTTTCTCCCGAATTTTCCTCGTTTTTACCTCAATTCATCCGGAATTCAAGAGTTTTTTATTTTTCCATGTTTCTCAGTATTTACGGGGCTTTCAGGCCATTTTTCCCCATTGTACTTTGTCCTGTTTCTCCCCCCTCCCTACTGTATGGGCCGCATCAGATATTGTCGTTAAGTTGTTTTTTACTCAAGGATAATGACTATGAATATCGCAATCGAACCTCTACTGGCACTTGTGATGGGGATATTGATCTTGTTGGTGCCGAGATTTTTAAATTATTTCGTGGCCGTGTATTTGATTGCCGTGGGTGTCTTGGGGCTAATGCACCATGGCCTCACGTGAGAGGATAATCCCAAAGATCAACGTCACGCCGTTTGGGAATAGTTTTGAGTTAAGTATTTTTCTTCAAGAGGAGTACTGTCATGTCGCTTAGTACAATTTATTATCCTGATGCTTGTTGGCGTCATTCCAACTTGGCCACACAGCCGGGGGTGGGGCTACGGACCTAGCGGAGGGCTTGGGCTGGTGCTGATGATCTTATTGGACAAAATCTAGTGCGCTTTCAGAGTCAAAGCCGAGGCGAGTTGTCTCATTGCAATGCGAGTAGTCAAGCCGGCAAATATGTACCTAATTCGGCATATTATCGGGGAGTTTAGCTTGCTTTGAACCCAATAACCGATCAAAGAACTCATGCATCAGCAATGCGCCGAGTATGAGTAGCGTGCCTGTTGCCACTTTCATGGTCAGCGGTTCATGATTAACGGCATGACCCAACAGCAAAGCCATGACCGGTGAAATTAAAGTAATCAGCGCAACCTTGGTAGCGCTCTGGTGGATCAGTAAATAGTAATAAAGCACAAAGCCGATCGTCGTCGCTATCATCCCCAAGTAGACAATAGATGCCAGACTGATCGGTGAAATTTCAGTCGGCCAATGACCGTCAAACTTTGCCCAGGTAATCAGGTAAGCGGGCAGAGACAACAACAGGCCGCCCGTTACCTGGGATAATGCCGGTATTTTTCCGTCAATGCGTTTGACCCAAACCGAACTGACAGCCTGCAAAAATGTAGACACCAGTACGCCGATGATACCCAGCACTGCGTCATGACCCAATTGCAAGGCCGAGCCGAACATGACCCACAAGCCGCTAATGCCCAGCACATAGGCTAGCAGTCTGCCCAGGGTCAGGCTCCGTTCCCCTAACCAGACCGCCGCCAATAAAGCCGTCATCAACGGTAAAAGGCCGAATATCACCGAAATCCAGCCGGAAGGAATAAATTGCGCCGCCCAATAAACCACCAGCATCGACCCGTAAATTTGTACGGCCACGGCAAGGTAAGTCAGTAGCGCTTTACGATGCCAGGCTAGGCGTTGTCCGGACAGGCCCAGCATTAATAAGATGCATAGCGTACCAATCGCCATTCGCCCGGTTACCCCGAACAGAAACCCCGGACCTTCGCCACTCCATTTGATAGCCAGCGGTGTCGTCGCCCAAAGCAAAACAATACTGATGTAGGCTAGATATATGCGCATTAATTTAAATCGGGTGCTGTAAAGAAAGATGCCGGCACCGCTTTTCGATAGTGCCGCTCATCAATAGATGACTTACTTGATCGGCGCTAGTTCAAAAATAACGAGTTCGGCGGTATCGTCACCGACGTTTTCTACCGCCATCAGCTCGCCGGTTTCCCAAAAAACTTCACCGGCAGCGTAGGTGTTGGCTTTGCCGCCCTCAATGACTTTTAATGTGCCTTTAACCACATAGCGAGGCCCCGGTCCTTCATGGGTATGCCAAGGTGTTTTAAATGCGGGTGGAAACGCGACCCGTATCATTTTGGTATTGATGTTCGGACTGGAAAGCTCCAGTTTTTTTTCTAATAAAACGGTTCTATTCAGGCCGGTTTTCTCTTGGGCCGAGACAGCCTGTATGCCGCTCAAGAATAGCGCTGTAAGCGTTGCCAGAATAAATCCTGTTGATTTGATGGTTGGTATTTTTAACATCTATCGGCCTCTCGATTTTATGGTGGTTAACTGTTTTATATCTATATTTTGTAGCTTTGTTAAAACAGCTTAAACAAAAATTATACGCTACGGCCTGTTTTTTCTATTTGTTAAATTCTTTAAATGCACACAGAATATGCGCATCATTATAACGCTTTGACCGATTTACCAAATCAGGAGACGAGACTATTGCGGCTCTGGATTTTTTAATGACCGCATTTAAAACACAACACCGACTCTACGCATGAATATTGACAACATCACTCAAGTAAAAAACTACCTGCTTAATCTGCAAGACCAAATCTGTACAGCGCTGGAATCTGTAGAACCTGAAGCTCGGTTTATTGAAGACCTTTGGGACAGGGCTGAAGGTGGCGGCGGCCGAACTCGGGTATTGGCCGATGGTCAAGTTATCGAACAGGGCGGCGTTAACTTTTCGCATGTATCCGGTTTTAAACTGCCCCCTTCGGCAACGGCTAAACGCCCGGAACTTGCAGACCGGCAATTTCAGGCAATGGGTGTGTCGCTGGTCATTCATCCCAATAATCCTTACGTGCCGACATCGCACGCCAATGTGCGGTTTTTAATCGCGGAAAAACCGGGTGAACCGACTATCTGGTGGTTCGGCGGCGGTTTCGATTTGACGCCGTTTTACCCGTTTAAAGAAGATGTGCTGCACTGGCATCAAACCGCCCACGCTGCCTGTCAGCCGTTCGGCGATGATATTTACCCGACTTATAAAAAATGGTGCGACGAGTATTTTTTCCTTAAACACCGGAATGAAACCCGTGGCGTAGGCGGGCTGTTTTTCGATGATTTGAACGAATGGGGTTTTG
>Ga0208629_100588_pt1 | contig 17009 bp, 5 predicted proteins | sample LakWasMet19_HOW5_2_FD_183865 | JGI IMG/M metagenome (GOLD analysis project Ga0208629, IMG submission 183865) | Freshwater sediment methanotrophic microbial communities from Lake Washington under simulated oxygen tension - Sediment Metagenome... | ecosystem: Environmental > Aquatic > Freshwater >...
TCGCGAGTGGTGACCCCGAAGCGCCACTCTCGGTTGCCCATCCTTGCCGCAGCAGCGTCAGCACCTCCTGCAGAAGCGGTAACGGCCGCGGGGGTGGCGGCGGATCCGTCGGCGCTGCGACGGCTGCAGCCTCCTTAGCTGCCTTCCCTCCAGCCACCTTCGCGGGGGCAGCCGCCGCTGGAGCGGGCGCCGGCGCAGCCGCTACGGCAGCAGCCGCTGCTGGCGTGCCGGGCCTCGCTGACGAAAACCCCGTTCTCGCGGTGTTGGAGCCCGCAGTCTCTGCAGCGGCGTCGCCCCTGCTACGCAGCAGCGAGGCAGGCGGCGGCAGCCCCTGCTCCTGCAGCCGCTCCCACGGCTCGCTGTCGCGGTCGTGCAGCTCCACACTGACGGGCCGCGACTTTAGCCAGTCCCGCAGCTGCGCTGGGTCGTGCAGACCAAGGCAGAAGACCGTGCTGTGGCGCCACGACAGACTGCTGCCGTGCGGTAGGAAGGGCGTCGCAACGACACGCGGCGGAGGCGGCGGCAGAGCAGGAGCGTCGCCCTCCGACGGTGCAGCGACACTGCCGCCGGGCGCAGCGCCGGTACTCGCTGGCCCATGTATCGCGGCCGCAGGGATCACGACCTTGTCGTCTGCGGTGACGGCAACGATGCGCTCGCCGCTGCCGTCTGCGGCGCCATCCCCTGCCGTCGGGCCGACAGCTGAACCATCAGCAGCACCGGCCGCCGTCTCGATGGGGCGAGCGGCTGCGAGGCCAAGAGCGGGCGGCGGATAGAAGCGGAGGAGGGCGTACGCAGGCCTGCAGCTGCGCTGCAGCAGCGTGTAGGGGCTCGGCTCCAGCAGCGCCCTCCGGAGGCGGGCGTCCACCCCCTCCGCGAGCGTGATGCCGGGCACGCTTGTGGCGCTGTGCACCGTGATGGTGAGGGGGTTCAGCAGCTGCAGCATGGGCGGCGAGAACAGCACCGCCGGGCGCACGGGTGTCTGCTCCTCCTGAAACGTAGGCGGTGCGGGAGCGCCAGCCCCAGCAGTAGCGGCAGCGGTCGCGCCGGCACTGGGCTTGCCGCCAGCCAGCTTGTCTTTGCTGACAGCCGCCGCACCGCCCTTCCCCGCTTGCGCCGGCAGGGCGGCGGCCGGGTCGACGGCTTTCAATTCAAGCCGGGTTGCACTGACCACGCGAACAGAAATATGCAGAAATCGAAACCCAGGCAGCGGCGGGAACGTGGAATGCACCACAACGCCCTCCGCATGCGCTGGGTCCGCTGCGCCGTCGCCGGAAGCTGCCGGCGTCTGAGCGTGGGCCTCGCTCTCGAAGGCACAGCCCAGGAGGGATTCAAGATCGCGGATCGAGGGAGGCGCGGCTGCCGCTCCTGCGCCCCCGGCCTCAGGAGCCGCAGAGGCGGAGCCATTGACTGCAACTCCGGCCCCTGGCGCAACGGCAGCAGCTCGGGGAGGCGGCGCCAGCGCCTCAAGGGCCGCTGAGGCGGCTCCGAACGACACTGCAACCCCACTGCGACCCGCCAGCAGGTGCGAGCAATCTAGCGGAATGGCGCCTAGGAAATGGAACGGCGGCGGCTGTGGCTGCGCGACGCCCTCCGAAGTCGGGGCTCCTGCCGCCGCCTTGGCAGCTGGCTTCTTGGAGTCTTTGCCCGGAGCGCCGGCTTTCGGGACGATCGGAGCTGTGTCTGCCGACGGCTCTGCGGAGGCGGCCTCCAGCCCCAGCATGAAGTGCGTAACAGGGTTGGTGTTGAGCTGCGCAGCAGTTCGAACGTCTCCGTGGAGCCGAATTGTGTGCGAGAACTCGAGGAGGCGCGCGCTGGTATCAACGGGCTCTGCGGTCGGCGCGGCATCCTTTGCGGCAGCGTCGGCCCCTTTCTTCTTCGCATCTTTTCCCGTCGTTGGTACCACAGCTGCAGGGGTCACAAGCTCATTCGACTGTAGCTTGCACGCCTTCCAGGCACCGGTTGCAGTCATCACACCCGTCTCAACAAAGTGACCCATGAAGGTCGTCCTGAGAGCTGGCGCGTAGGACCACGCCTCATTACTGAGCAGGCGGGGCAACGCATCCTGTGCGCCCACAATCCGAAGATGCAAGTCGCAGGTGTAAGGCTGGACAGGCTGCATCTCTGCCGCAACTGTGTGACAGTGTGTCGACGTCAAATCCGCGAAGTTCGCCAACACAGTTCAAGCAGACCCAGCGCTCCGTCACGCATTTTCAAGCATCTTGCAACTGAAAGGTTTGCTGTTGAGTGAGTCCCGGGCTGGCAGCTCGCACTTGCTTCCGCTGCTAACGAGGCGCAACGTGCCGTTTTGTTGCACGCCTGTGAAGCGGTTTCGTCAAAACCGTCTGCAGGTCGTGACTTTCGTTTTAGCAGCGCTGTGTTGGATGCACCTCGTCCACGGTTCCTTGAACCGAGACAACTGTGATGCGAGGTCGAGCAGTCGTAAAGAGGCGACGACAATTCAGTCGCCCGCGTCACGACGGCCGCCGGCGGACCGGCGGTCACAGCCCGGCCGGGCGCTCGGATTCGAGGCTTGCAGGCGCACAAGTCACAACGGTTCGACTCCGAGTCGGCACAATGCTGGGTCCGGAGCTGATCACGTGAGAGCCCGCCGATGCTCATTCACCTGGCGCTTCCTTCACCTGGCGCTTCCGCGTACGCACCGGCGCCGCCGCTGCTGCCGACCGACGCTTTACGCCGCCGCCGCGCGGCGCGCTCCACCTCAAACTGCTGCAGCAGCGACTGAATCTTGCGCTCGAAGCCCACCGTCACGTGCGCGACCCGGCCCTCCGCAGTGTCGAGCAGCGACGCGAGGCGAGAGTTGTCCGCCAGCAGCTCGCCGACGCGGCGCTCCGCGGCGCGGAACCGGTTGAGGAGCGACGAATCCTCCGCGTCGACCTCCAGCGCCTCCGCAGCGGCGGCGAGGGCAGATCGGAGCTGGTCCCGGTCCAGCGAGAGCTTGCCATTCCGCTCCTGCAGCACCAGCAGCTCCGCGCGGGTCTGCTCCAGCAGCCGGCTCGCCACCGCCGCCGCTGCGGCCCCAGCGCTGTTCTCGTCTCGCCTCTGCTCCGCTGCCTTGGCAGCGAGCAGCGCGTCCCGCGCCCGCGCCAGGTGCACGCGATACGACGCATTGGTCTCCTCCGCCCTGCGCAGCTTGCCCTGCAGCGTCGCCACCGCGGTCGCGGATGCGCTGAGCCGAATGCGGTCCACGCTCGCCTCCTGCGCGACCGTGAGCTCCTCCCGCAGCTCACGAATGTGCTCCGCAGCGGCCTTCAGCCCAGCCCGCATCCGCGTGTTCTGCGACGCCGACAGCTCCAGTCGCCGCTGCAGCTCCGCATAGGGCATGCCGCCACCAGCACCGCCGCTGCCGCTGCCTCCAGAAAAAGACCCGCCCGCCCCTGCGCGCATCAGGCTGCGATCGGAGGGGGGAGACGACCCCGCCCCGCGCGCTTTGAGCGTGGCCAGGGCCATTGACACGGGGGGCGACCCCGGCCCCGTGAGGCCGGCGCTCGGTTCCTCCCTCAGCACATCCTCCAGCGTAACGCCCTCGACCCGGCTGAAGCGCGCGTACTCGCCAGCGTCTGGGGTGAGCTCTGCGACGCGCGCACGCAGCGCCAGCGCGGCCGCGAACAGGTCCAGCACCTGCTGCCGCATCACCGCCTCCGCTGAGCCCTTTGTCGCCGCGCTGGCGCCCAGCCGCGAGCCCAGGTCGCGCGCCTGCGCCTCCAGCATCGCGTTGTGCTGCGCAAGGGCCGCGACCCGCTCGCGTGCCGCCTGCGCCTCCGCGGTGCGTGACGTGAGGGACCGACGGAGCGCCTCCATCTCCACGCGCATCTCCTCAGCGTCCGCGCGCGCGACGTCGGCGCGCGCCTCGGCGGCACGGGCCGCAGCCGTCCCCTCCTTCGCGCGTCGCTCAGCGTCGTCCAGCGCCTCCAGCAGCGGTTGCGGGTCGCCCTCCAGCGCGTGCCGCAGCCGCGCGTTCTCGAGCTCCGCCTCCAGCACCTGCGCGGACAGACTGACCATGTCCTCCTCATACCGCAGCGCGACGAGCTCCGCCGCGTCGCCCGCCCGAGAACTGCTGCCGGCGCCCCCGGTACCACTGCCGATGGAGGATACGCCGGTCGCGCTTGCGCCCTCGCCGCTGCCAGACGCCACCGAACTTGAGACTCCACCGATGCTGATGCGGTCGGAGGGGTCGTCAAATGAACCGATATCGCCCGCGCCGCTCAGAACCCTGTCACCGAGCCGAGTCAGCGTGGAGGCGCCAGCGTCAGCATGCGCGGCGTGAGCGGATCTGTGCTGCTTGGCTTTGACGTCCGGAATTTCAGCGTGCTGGGGCCGACCTGGTTTCAGAAACGGTGCTTGCGCAGTCGAGCTGCGACGCCGCTCGCCAGAGCCCCGCTGACTCCGGCCAGTGGCTGCGAGTTGCACTTCACCTGGAAGCCCCGCAGCCTGCCGCAGCTCCATGATGGTGCGGCGCTGCACGGACAGCAGCCCACGCACCGTGTAGCTGTTGACGAGCGGGTACGTCTTGAGCGACCGCAGCATGGCGCCCAGGTCAAGCAGAGCCAGTGAAGCGTCGCTGGATGCGCCGCTGGTGGCTAACACGAGCTGCAAGCGGAGAGGGTGTGCAACGACGGGATGGACGGGTTGTATTTCCGCCTCAATCGGTCAAGCTCAGGGCTTAAGCGCGCGTGCGGCAGGGCAGATACTCTGGCTTCCATCGACACTCACCAGAGCTGCGGTGAGGTAGCTCCCTGTCAGAGCCTCTTTCAGCAAGTGAGTCAGCGGCGACGCTTCGAGGGGAAACAGTGGCGACTCGCGATCGCCGTTCACGGCGTTGGCGACCAGCGCCTCCTGAGCCGCCGCAAGCTCGGAGCGGGCCTCCGCCTGTCTGCTCCCCAGCCCTGCAGCGCGGCTTGGAAGCGGAGTGGCGCCCGATCCGCCGCGCGAAGCACTGCCGGCTGCCGACGACCCGCGAGCCGCGGCTGCGACCAGCTCATTGCCGCTAGCGGTGTCGGGCGCCTCCGCTGCCATTTCCTCATCCAGATCTCGCAGGCGCTGTGCGGCGTGCAGACACCGGACCGCGGCCTGCAGGGACGCCGCAGACCGACAGCCGCCAGGTGCAGACCCCGTACCGTTCTTGGTCCGAGCCGGCCCCGAAGGCAACGAAAATCCACCAGACGCAGACGCGGAGCCGCCCGCTTTTCCGCGCAGCAAATGCAACCCGCGGGCTTCGACGAGCAAAAACACGGACCGCAGGTGCGTCGGGGGAGCCTCGGCGCCCCGCGGGCCCACGTGTTGCTCGAGCACGAAGCGGAAGATGCGGCTGGTCCGCTGCGGATCCACCCGCAGAGGCGGAGGCGGCGCAGGAGGAGCTGGCTCCGCGGGAGCGCCTGCCCTGCGGCCACTGGTCCTTGCTCCTGCAGCGCCTACCGGGCCCCTGTCGCCTGCATCGCCAGCAGTACCCCGAGAGGCCCCTGCCTGAGCCAGCACGCTGCCAGCAGCCCTCAAAGCAGACCCTGTGCGCGACCCGCTCCGGCTTGTGTCGCTGGCAGACGCCGCGCGCTGCGTCTGAGCAGCGGAGACGCCGGCAGCACCACTTGCGGCTGTCAGAGCGCCCAGCGAGTCGTCATCGAATGCACGGGCGCTCAGGCGTGAGGATGCGGCACCCGCAAACCCCGCTGCACCGTCGTATACAGCAACCTCGTCCACCTCCACAACCTCGTCGGAGTCCGCCACGACGGAGCTCGGCTGAGAGTATCGCGTGTGTTGACGACTGCCGCGAGAGTCAGCAACTGGTAAAGCCGACACTGCACTCACTGGGACAGGGCTGCTCAGCGTCTGCCAGGTCGCCTGTGCCGCTTCCATCAGCTCGTCGACATCCGTGATGCTGGTAATGGGCCCGAGCATGAGCGCCCCCTCCGCGACCGGACCGTCCCAGATGGTTTCAATAACGGAACCAACAGCTGGAGCGGCGTCAGCGCCCGCTGCCAGGTCGTACACCCGAGCGTCATCGACAGCCAGTGCAGAAAAGAACAGGCTAGCCTCGATCTCCATGTCAGCAGCCTCCAACGTGTTGCGCTTCTCCATCAGCTGCTCCCAAAGCAAGCCAAACACAAACCGCGACAGCCCAGCGGCCGCAGCGGGCTCGCAGACGTGGACAGCGGCCTGGTGGCTGTTCGCGCCAACGATGAGAGCGGTGTTCACCCCCTCGAGCATCGCTGACGTAAGCGGGGCTGTAATGTCGTGAACGACATCCGACACGGGCTCAGCGTCGACAAACACGCTGTCGAGCTGCACCGAGGTCGAAAATGTGAACGATCCTGAAGTCGAGTTGAGCACCACGTTCTCGCCCCCCGCCGCCGAGATCGCAACCCGACCAGCCAGCGCATGCGCCCTCGTTAGCTTCGCAGACACCACGATCGGGGTACCACCATCAGTTTCCGCCATGGGGCTCAGCCTGGACACATGCAGCGTCAGGCGAGAAACGGCAGCGCGTCGGTGACGTGGAGGACAAGCCTGCGCTGTGTGACGGAGTCAAGAAGCCGGAGCGTTGCATCCTTTGATTGTCTTCGAAGCCCGCCGCCTTCGCGAGTGCGTGAGTGTTCAGCGGTTCGCGCTCAAACGTGCGCCGCGGCTCAAAACCAGTTCTGTCGTTCTTGGGCTCAGCTGCACTGCTGCAGCCTGCAACGTTCGAATTTCGTCCGTTCTGCACGCTGCGTTTGCCAGGGGTCTGCGGTAGTCGGATGGGTCATCGACGCATTATCCCAGTGGTGGTCGTACTGCGAGCTTTAGGGTTTCGAGCACGAAGTGATTCGCTGCAGTGCGCTTGCCCAGCTGTCGAGGCCGAGGCGCCATGGCCCAACAAGGTGGCAAGCGGCTGGAGAAGCTCAAGTTTGCCATTTATCTCATCAGTGGGTTGCCTGGTTGGCGCATTGGGGGCTTTGCGCTTGACATTGATGCGCGCAACTATCACCAGCCCCTAACGAACGACTGATTTTGCAGCGCCGGTGATTTCCGTCTACGTGTTCAGTTTGCCAGCGGTTCACGAAGCTATCTTTCGGAATGTGAGTACGCTGAAGTGGCGCACTCAAAAGGACCCAACCGAAGTGGTGCTGCCTGCAGAGTCTATCACGCGACCCGGCTCTCCTTCCGCTGCAGAGACGATATGTTGTGTATCAAGACGACTCGGAGGCTGCTGAGGAGCGAGCCGCTGCCATGGCTTCCACGATGCAGCAGCTGAAGGCGCTTGAGCAGAGGGCAAAACGTGTGAATTCGACCGCAGCTGGCAACGAGTCGGCCGCAGAGTCCGCCCCGCTGTCATCAAGTGCCGCTGGCCCGCTGCGGTGACAACCGTGTGCCCTCCCGCGCGTGCGACGCGGAGTAGAAGCCGTTGTAGTCCAGCCAGCCCGCGACGTCCAGCAGCGTCGCGGTCGCGTCGCCCTCCACCTCGGCCAGGCGCGACGTCGCGCTCGCCTGCGCAGTGCGGACGAGCACCGCCACGCGCTCGCTGAAGGCGCCGTACACCTCCTGGATGCGGCCCAGCAGCCGCGGCAGCGCGGCGCACGCGAGCGCGGCGGTTTCGAGCACCGCGGGGTCCGCCGCCTCCGGCGCCGCGTGCAGTGTGCGGGTGCTGGGCCGGCTCATGTCCACCCGAGACCGCACGCTGGCGAGGGAGGCGCGGCTCATGCGGCTGCCCGTGGACACCACGCTCCTGCGGTCGTCATCGTCGTCGTCGCCGCTCGCGCTGCCCCCTGTGGCGCTTGCGCTCGGGTCAGGGCCCGCGCTGCTGCGGGACGTACTACTGGTGCTGCTCAGCAGCTGCGACACGCCGGCGCCACCACGAGCGGTCGCGGCAGACGCCGCAGACCGCAGCGCCGCGCCGCGCGCCGTTCCCGCCGCTGCAGCGCCCGCCTTCGCCCCTGCGGCTGCAGTCGACCCCGCTGCACGTGAGCTCCCGTCGCCGCCACTGCCAGCGAGGAATGCCTCTGCGGCCCTCACCTGGGCCATGGCCTCCACCACCCGGCCAACCGCGTCCTGCAGTCCGTCATAGAACTCAGCGCAGCCCGCCGCGAAGCGCTCCGCCGCGGCGAGCAGCCACGCGATGGCGGCCGCGGCGCGGCGCTGGTCGGGCAGTAGGAAGCAGCGGCGCGCCACCTGACGCAGGTACGCCGCATGCGCCGCCGTCACCTGCTCGAGCGTGTCGCAGCGCCGCAGGGCGGCCAGCAGCTCGCGCCACGGCGCCGCGAGCGCGGCGTGCAGCAGGTGGCCGTGCAGGCTGTGCGCAAACTGCAGCACGCTGCGGCGCCAGCACTGCAGGCTGTGCGCGGCGCGCAGGGCGGCGGCGAGCTCCGGGGGCAGGCTCCCGCGCAGCGGCCGCAGCGCGCGGGCGACGTCCTCGTCCGCGCGTCTGCTGTCGTTCGTCAGCGCCTCCAGCTCAAAGACGGCGCGCTTCAGCCGCAGCAGGAAGCCGCAGGCGCGCGCGTACTGCGCCAGCAGGCGTGGGTGCAGCACTGAGTCTGCGAGCGGCGGGGGCGGCGCGTAGCGCAGCTCGATGCCGCCTTGCAGCAGCTCCTCGGGCCGCGTCGCGCCGTACCCCACAAACGCCGCGCTGAAGGCCGCGGGGTCCAGGTGGCCCGCGTAGTCTGACACTGGGGGGTCACTGTCCCTCCCCTCTGCCACGCCTGCGGCGCCGACAAAGTCTGGAGGCGCGGCTGCACGCGGGTGCGCCGCGGCCGCAGCTGGACTGCTGTGTCCCCGGCGTCCGCTGGATGCCGCCAGCGCGAGCCCACTGCCAGCGGCGCGTGGAGACGCCAGGTGCGGCCCAGGCGTCTCCAGCGCCGTCTGCAGCCAGCGGGTCAGAGCCGCGGAGCTCCGCAGCTGCTGCGCGGCGCTGTCAGCGTCGCGCTGCTCCGCGGCCGCGACGGCCGCTCGCGTCGCAAGGGATCCAGTAGAGGCCGCCGCCCCTCGCGCCGCGGCACGCTCTGCCCGCTGGCGGCCAAACGCCGCGGCGCCGGCGTTGAGCGCCGTGAAAACGCGGCGAGTGAAGAGCGCCATCGTCTGTCCCTGCTCCAGCAGGAAGACGGCGCGCAGCGACCACAGGTGGTCGAGCAGCCGTAGGTCGCTGTAGAGGGCGGACTGCAGGCTGCGGCCCAGCAGGCGCTGCGAGCGCGTCAGCTGGCGGCACAGGCCCTCCAGCACCCTCTGGAAGGCGAACGGGTCAGAGAGGGGCACAGGCGCAAGGCTGCTCCCTGCGGTCGCTGGCGCTGCGACTGCAGGCTTGCCGGGCGGCTCGCCGAAGAGCGTATGAGTCCTGCTCGTGACCGGCGTGCGGTCGCGAGACTGCATGGCCACGGCGGTCACGGTGTCTGTCCCGCCGTCCCGCTCGCTTTCCCTCGGCTCCTGCGAGGGCGGTGTTGTGTGCTCTGACAGCGCCTCTTGCACCCCAGCCCACTCGCTCGCGTACCCCAGACCCAGTGCCTCCCACGCCCCAGGCGCTGCCGCCCACGCTGGCTCGCTGGCACTCCCCTCCACAGCAGGCCCAGCCTGGGCACTGCTGACAGCCTCCGCAACCGTACTGGCGCCTGTGGCGCCGTGCAGTACCTGCGTTGGCGCCAGCTGCGGCCGATGCGTCACAGAGCGCTCGCTGCGGCTGGCCGCTTCCGCGCGGGTCTCTCGATTCCGGGCCTGCAGCTGCCGGTGGACCAGCTGCTGCGCGTCAAGCGTCGTGGCTAAGCCGCCAGCGGCAAGCGTCGCTTCTGCGTGTGCTGTCGCTGCAGTTGGCCGCTCCGCTGGGGCATGTTGAGTCGGCGCCTGCGCGTCGTCGACAGCTGGCGGCGCAACGGGTGCAGCGGCGGGCACGGTTTGCTCTGCTGCAGAAGCCGCGAGAGCAGGCGCCTCTTGAATCTGCTCTCTTTGCTCCGCGGCTCGTTGGTCGCTGTCCTCCGGCTTGGCCAGACTCGATGCCTGCTGGTGCGGGGCGTCGTCCAGGGATTCAATGGTATCCGCGTCACTGTCACTGCTCCCCTTGCTCGCCGATGCGTCGTCACTCGAATCGTCGTCCTCCTCTTGCTCCTCGTCAGCCTCAACGATCACATCGAGAGTCGGCCCACGACGCCGGGAAGGGCGTCCACCCATCCGACCTCCGCGTCTACGCTGTCGACGCTTGCCCTGGCGCCCTGCCAGTGAGCCGTGCAGCCACGGGTTCTGGTCACTCAGCAACACCACGGCACTGGAACTTGCATCTGCGGAGGCGCCGCCCGCTGAAGCTGCGGCGGCAGCTGCAGCATCTTTCTCTTTCTTTACGTCCACCTGCGCGTCGATCGACCACCACGCGGACGGCCGCACGCCTGGCAATGGCTGGTAGCCGCGGCCGATGACGGGCTTGGCCGCGGTCGAAGTCACGCGGGTCGCGCCATGCTCCGAGACCCCTGCACCTGCCTGAGAGCGGTCGGCGGCGTGCTTGGCCGCGGTCGAAGTCACGCGGGTCGCGCCATGCTCCAAGACCCCTGCACCTGCCTGAGAGCGGTCGGCGGCGTGTCGCAGTGTAGCCGGTGCCACGCCTGTTCCGGGGTTGCTGTCAGCGTCCCACGCTGCATCAGTAAGCAGCAGCCGTTGCCTGGCGGGCAGCGGCGCGGCATCCGCTCCCGTTTCTGCCGTCGGTTGAATACCTGTCTCCAGAGTCCGGCGAGTAGGCCCGCGCGTTCGAGCCGGCGTTACTGCAGCACCAAGGCGGCTTTCCACGCCCGCACCGGGCGGCGGCGAGGCACTGCGGTCGGCGACAGGGCGGAGACACCACAGCAAGGCGTTGCGAGGCTCGTGTCGGGCTGCGCCCCCGGTGCCTGTCCCCATTGCGCTGAGGAATACTTGCAGAAGCTGCGACACACATGAGCCAGCGCCGGGGGCGCTGTCCGCCGTAGCAAAGCCCTGCAGAAGCCGCGCGCGCGCAGCCACGCGAGCAGTAAATGAAGGCAGCGCACCGTGCTGCCCGCTGCTCCCAGCCGCGCCTAGGGGCTGCAGCAACGCCATCGTGAACGCCGCCTCAGACCAGCCGCCGCCGCCGGTCATCAGTGCACGGTGCAGCAGGCTGAGTGGGGAGCGGGGAAGCAGCGAGGCCGTGGCCAGGTAGCGATCGAAGGCGTGCAGCTGCGCGCGCGTGCGGCGCACACGCAACGACAGCTGCAGGAGCGAGCCGCCTGCCACACCCGCAGGTGCATCGTCGTCGCGACGCAGGCAGCGCGGGACGAAGCGGGCGTCGAGCCGCAGCTCTGCATCGGGGCTCAGGTGCCAGGCATGGGGTATGGCCACAACGCGAGACTGGCGCACGTGACTGCAGGGCTGGGCCGGCGACCGCACTGGTGACGCCCCGGCGTTGCTTTGCGGCCCTCTGCCAGGTGCACCGCTGGCGTCAAGCAGGTCGGCAAGGGACGTCGGTTGGCGACCCGCATGCGCAGCTGATGAGCCGCGGCCGGCACCAGCGGAGCCACCCGCAAGCACCCGAGCCCAGCGCAGCCAAGGCGCAGCTACGGCCTCCTGCCACCTCGTGCTCGTGAGCGCAAGGTCAGACGCAGCCACGCAGCCGCCATCAGCGCCTGTGGCACCCGCGGCAAAGCCTCCGGCGCGCTCGCCCAAGAGAGAAGCGTTCAGGAAGCCATCAACCTCATGTAGGAACGCCGCCACGCAGCGCTGCCACGTGCGCCCTGCAACGTCAAGCTGGCGGGGCGCGCTCGGGAGACGCCTCGTCGAGCCACAGTCACGCGTCGTCCCAGAGTCAACGGCGGGCAAAGCGGACAGCTGTAGAGCGAGCATTGAGTCGTACGTGGCGTCGATAGCCCGCGCAGCAAGGGCAGCCGGCGCTGTGGCGAGCCTTTCCACTACCCGCAGCACGAAGGGCTCAACCTCTGTGCCAAACGCAGAGACAGCCCCCCGGCCTCCCGCATCAGCAGACCGCAGAAGCAACGCCGCGTCGCTTCGCGGAGCGGAGAATACTAGGGTGCAGGTGCGGTGGAGGCTGTCAATACACGGCGACAAAGAGCTCAGCCAGGCCACCACCTTCGCGATCTTCAACGGCTTTGCGGCTGCAGGGGCGTCTGTTGCAGCAGCGGCCACGGCTTCCTCGTGCCACGACCTCGAAGGCACCTGCGCCGCTGAGAAGTCCGACGGCAGTCCAATCGCGCCCGTGGTTGTGGACTCTCTGCGCCCAGCAGAGGCCTCAGCGGCCATGCCGAGCACATCTGCAACCATGCTTCGTAGCTCCGTGACGGCCTCCAGAAGGCTGGAAGCTAGCGCCCGCGCGCAGCTGCCATACAGCGGAAGCGCTGCCAGCGGCACGGCGGCTGCTCCGAGGGCATCGCACGCGCACTCCGCCGTCTCAGCCGTCCCGCGCGCAGCGGCGGTCTGCAACGCCACCGCCACCAGCTGAGTCGCGTCCCCGCGAAGCGCGGGCGCTGCCAGCACAGCGGTAGCGCTGCTCACCGGCGGTAATTGGATGGTTGGCTGCAATAGCCCCAGCACGCGACGGCACAGGAAGGACACGTCGTTGAGTTTATTTGCTCGCGGCAACCACTCCTGCACCACATTCAGGTAGCAACGTGCCGCCTCGCAGCAGGCGGGCGGCAAATATGCGATGGAGGCCAGCGGCGAAGACGTGGCCGTGGCGTCAGCGGGCGCAAGTGGCGCGTGATTGTTCCCGGAGCATACCAGCGAGCGCGTGGGTGCGGCGTCAGCGACTGAAGACGCTGCGACTGAAAGGTGCATGTGTGCAGCGGAAGGCGCGCACTCGTCAAGGAAGCGAGACGCTGATGTCGCCAACTGCTGAACAGCGGCCCTTCCATCGCCTACTTCGTTCAGCAGTGTTGCAGTGTCGTGTCCGCTGCGTGCGGCAGGACTGGCAGCAGACTCCAGCAGCGCTGTGACGACGGCCATGAAGACAGGGCAGCGCGTGTGTGATGGTGCGTATCTCAGCAGACCTTGCGCGTGCGGGCTGTCAGCATCGTCAAGGTAGCACAGGAGCAGCGCGCGCACGCACGCTTGCTCAAACTCGGGCAGGGAGACGGCCGGCTTGGCCGCGGCCGACGCTGGCAGAATGTCGTCGCTGTGGGCATCGGCCGCAGCGGCAGCCGGCAGCAGTGCATTGCCGCCAGGAGGCAACAGTGAGCCCACTGAGCCCACTGTCGGTAAGGGCAGCAGCAAGTTTGTTTCTGGCGCCGGCTGCTGCGCAGGTTGCAAGTCAGCGAGCGTGAGCTCGGTATCATCGCCGTCGTCGCTGCCCTCGTCGTCGAATTCATCGAGCCAATCCCCAAGCTCGTCATCCGAAGAAACAGCCAATCCAAACACCGGCGACGCTGCCGCGAGGGCAGCTTCTCCAACACGAGCAGCATTGTCTTGCAGCGTTGCGCCAAGGACGTCCTCGCTTAGATCCAGCAAGACCGTGAGGTATCGCGCCTGTTGTGCTGCACCCATCGACTGCAGCTGCTCGAGTGAAGACCGCAGCCGCGCCGCGTGCTCCATTCTTCCGTGGATGAGCAGCTTCTCTAACAGTCCGTGAGCGCGAGCAAATACGGCTCGTCCAGTCGGGTCGGGCTCGGTGAACCCTGAAGCAGTCACGGCTGACGCGTACATGAACTTGAGGGCAAGCGTGTCATTCTCCGACCCTGCTCGAATACCGGGCGTAACATTGCGAACCAGTTGCGACAACAACGTTACCACCTCCTCTTTGAACGATGACATTCTGGCTGCGCGCCGACGCGAGCTCGAGAGTGCGATCTGGGCCGATCGTGCCAGAATCGGCCCACGCAGACCAGGTCAGTCCGGGCAACAAAACGGCCCTGCAATAAAAGGTTGCAGAACAGTGTGTTTGGGGACTACAATCTGGACCGGACACGGAGAGTGTACAGCTTGCAGGCTGCAGAAAGCGCCCAACCGAGACGCACCGACAACGGTTGACGTTGTTGTTCGAAGCCTAGCCTAAACTCGCAACATGGTTCTGCAAAGCCCAGCCTGCGTCACTGGACGAGGGGGCTCGCTTGTCATTCTTTTACAACATCGCTTGCGCAGCGGTAACGCTGGTCGCCCGAGTCGTTTGCAACGGCCGGCGTTCACCTTTCTAATCCGGCAGCGGGCCAGCGTGACGTCCTGTACGATGGCGTTCTCGGCCACACGGAGCCGCTTGAGAGGTTCACCGCGGCCAGGGGCGGAGGCGTCCCTGTGGAGTGATCTCGACAGCGGGTCTGGGGCGTGGGACAACATCCCAGATGTCATTCGGCAGGGGTTCCGCTCTCTGCTGGACGTGGTTGCTTCCGAATCCGAAAAGCGGCGCAACCTGGAGACTGAGCTGAAAGACGCGCTTTCACGCTTCTCTGAGGAGGCTGATTCCTCTCACAAGTCGTCGGCCCAGATGGAGCAGCGCAACCGCCAGCTCACGGCGGACGTCAAGGACTGCCAGAATTCATCAGCGCGGCTGTCGAGGTGTGTTTTGTCGGCCGAGGCCAACGGCACTGTCCCTGCAACTGGCGAGTTCTTGTATGCTACTGTTGAGCTGCTCTACGTTCGAATCCTGTGCACCGGTGCAGGGAGCTCGCCGGAAAGGCGGACAAGGCTGCGATCGACGCCGCCCTCCTGCGCAAGGCGGACGGCGTGGACGTGGCGGCGCTGCAGCAGGCTCATATGGAGTGCGCGCGTGCCGCCGCTGCGGCGCAGCAGAAGGCTGGAGACGCGGCGGCGGCGCTGGCGCTGCTGCAGACGCACGTGCAGGCAGAGATTGCTGCCGTGCGGCAGGCAGCAGACGCTGCGAGCGCCGCCGTCGCTGCGGCGCTCTCGTCAGCCGCCATGCGCGACGGCGACTACGCGCCGGCTGCGGGGCTCGTAGGGCTGCAGGAGGGGCTCGCAGGCCTGCGTGACGACCTGGCGGAGCTGCGGTCAGACCTGCAGGCGAAGGCGGACGTCGCCGCCGTCAACACGGTGCTGCAGAGCAAGGCGAACAAGGTCACGGTCGCGCAGGCGCTGCAGCAGAAGGTGCGTGCGTCCGCGGCACTCCGCAGAGTCTGCTGCTGACGCGGTCTTCATCGGGCTGTGTGCGTGCACGCCCTGAACATGTGCCCTCTTCGGTGACTGCCTGTCGGCTCGCTTGCGTGGCTGCCTCGCCTCTCGTGTCACCATTGACTGAACCACCGCGTATGGCCCTGCAGGTGAGCCTGGCGAAGCTGCCTGACCTGCTCACGCCGCTCTCTGCTCGCATCGAGGAGGGCGACCGCTGCGTGGCGGCGCGGCTGTCGGAGCTGGAGGGGTGTGTCGCCTCGCTGGCGGCAAAGGCTGCCTCGACAGCGGCCGTCGTTGACGCCGTGGCAGCGAAGCCGCGGACGCCCGCCCCGCCACCTGTCTCCCCTTCCGTGCACAACCAGCACCAGCAACAACAGCTGGTCGAGCTGGCACAGGCTGCTGCGGACGCGGCAGTGCACGCTGCTCTGCGAGAGGCGACGGAGCCGAGGCTGCAGGCACTGGAGCGACGGCTGAACGCGCGCCTGCAGGAGACGGAGGCTGCGCTGGCGAGTAAAGCAGGGGTAGCGGAGGCATCAGCGCTGCGCGAGCAGGCGCAGGCCCTGTGGGCAGAGTTCCGCGCGCTGGATGCACGCGTCGGCTCTGCACGGGACGAGGCCACCTCCCGACTTGCCGCAGCCTCCGACTCGCTGCACCGGCAGCTGCAGCTTCTGTCCGCAGATGTGGCGGATGTGCGAAGCGGCGGCTGCTCGCCGCGCCCACGTTGCTGTTCTGCTGCTGCTGACGGCGCTGGTGGGCTGGTGCTTGGCGCAGCTGCTTGCCACCCAACGCCTGCATCGGTCTCTGAGAGGCCTAATCGGACCGGCTTCTCGCCGGCGGCGGCGCAAGGATCGAAGCGCTCAGGTGGTGACGCTGGGCTGTGCCAGGGCTGCTGCGTGTGCCGCGCGGCCGGCGGGCTTGTCCCCGGTGTTGTAGATGCCGCGGACGTAGGGGCCATAGGCTCAGACTCTGGGTCACACGCGAGCCCACCGCCGCGCCGCACGGAAGAACGGCGTCGCAGCCAATCGTCGGCTGAGCCGCCGCCCTGGAACCGGGAGGAGAAGTCACCCCACCCACGCGGCGGCCAGCCTCCAGCACCGTCCACGCTGCAAGCACAAGGCAGCAGCGCGTATGCGCTGCAGCTGCAGCTGCAAGTCACGCGGGCGGACGTGCAGGCGGTGCACGCGGAGGTGCAGGGCATTCTCAAGCTGCTCGGCATGCGTGCAGCCCACACGCATGACGGACACGGCGCCTCGGCCACCGGTGGCGTCGAGAGGGATGGTGGCGAAAGCCCAGCATCGGGGGCCACTCTGACGCTCACGCCGGGCACCGCAATCGCCACGTTGCGGGCTGCCCTGACGCAGTTGCAGGACCGTATTTTCCACACAGAGATCGCCTTCGAAGAGGGGCGGCGAGACGCCAGTGCCGTGCGGGGCGACAGCATTGAGCTCAAGGATGCGGCGCTGCGGCAAGCGGCAGTGCTGCACACTCTCGAAGCCCAGGTGACCTCCCTCGCGTCCCGGCTGTCGGAAGTCGAAGCGGTGCTGTGCCTGCTGGCGCCCACGCTGTCCGCGAGCGCAGACAAGACCGCGTGGCGATCTGGCGGGCGCGACCACGGGGGCTCCAGCAGGCACAGCAGCGGTGCATCGCTGGAGCGGCTGCCGCGAGAGGCGGTTGAACGCGACAGTCGCAATGACCAGGCGAGAGCTCACTCTTGGAGCCGCCCTGAGAGCGCGGGGGCAAGAGCGGCTGCGGAACACGCCCCGCAGTGGCAGCAAGGGGGTGTTTCTCCATCGGGCAGCACGGCCGCTGACATGATTGGTCGCCCGCGACAGATGGCGACGTCTCCAGCGCTCTGGTCGTCGCCGCCGCCGGCACCGTCCGCACCGTCTGCAGCTCGTGGCCATTCACTAGGGGCCGACAAACAATCTTCAGCACAGCAGTCCAAGCACAGCCGCGGTCTCTCTGATATCCAG
>Ga0208629_100589_pt1 | contig 17003 bp, 15 predicted proteins | sample LakWasMet19_HOW5_2_FD_183865 | JGI IMG/M metagenome (GOLD analysis project Ga0208629, IMG submission 183865) | Freshwater sediment methanotrophic microbial communities from Lake Washington under simulated oxygen tension - Sediment Metagenome... | ecosystem: Environmental > Aquatic > Freshwater >...
GCGAGTTGTGAGGCTGCTAATGTGCGCTGCACACCGCTGGACAGCCGCGGCGTGGGCAGCACAGAGCAGGCTGCTGCGCGCGGCGCAGTTCCAGCTGGGGGAATTCCGGCAGCTGCTGCTGCTGCTCCTGGGAATGGAGGGCTTTCATGTGGTCTGTCTGCAATCGTGGCGGGCTCCCCTACGCGGGTGGTGGTCAACCGCTGAGTCGGCTCGGTGTGGAGTGTCCACCCCGGGGCTCTCAGCACGTACCATGCCATCCACCGAGGGAAGCTGCTGAAGCCTGGGGAGGGATTCCTCCTGTTCACGGCTGAGTCGACGCGCGTGCCACGCAAGCCGCGCTGTGGCTTGCATGCGTTGTTGTGTCCGCGGGAGAAGCCGCGTTGTGCGTGTACATTAACGATCGCGATCGGCGTTGACAGATTGATTACACGTGAACATGCCATCGACATCGATATCGCGGAGTTGACTGCCTCCATACACAGTTGAATCGCTATAGCTAGCGCTCATCCGGCGGCAGGCTCCCTCTGCCCTCGCCACAGCCTTGTTCGGATAACACATAGCCGCTCACATTGCGAGCTCCGATCCCAAATTTAAACGTGTAAACACCACGGCTGGCGAGCGCGCGATGCTACGGACGGTCTCACAGCAGGGCCCGATCCCCTCTACTGCGTGCCCCCTGCGCCACCCCTTCCAGCCTGCCTGCTCGCCCCTCACCACGCATCGCTGGGCGCGACGGCCCTGCCGGCGGCGCCCGAGACCGCGCCGTCCGCGCCGCCCGCGGCGGTGGGCGCGGAGGCTCCCACAGTGCCCGCGCCCGCCGCCGCCGCGCTGGCGGGGCCGGATCCCGCGCTCGCGCCCGCGGCGGCCGCCGTGCCGCCGCCCAGCGGGCCGAGCTCAAAGTCTGCGGACAGCACGCCCGCCTCACGGCACGCCTCCGCCAGCGCGGCGAGGCCGCGGCGCGCCTGCGGCGCGTCCTTCTCGATGTCGCTGATCGCGTTGGCGGCGCGGCGGAAGCCGATGGCCGCCTGGCGCTGGCTGATCGTGCCCGCCGCGGCCGCCTTGCCCAGCAGCGCCACCGCGGCGTCGCCGCGCTTGCGGTCGGGCCAGAAGTCGAGGGAGAGCACGAGGGCGCGGTAGACCACCTCGTGGCAGAAGTGCGGCACGCCCATCTCGCGGATGCCGCGGTGCGCCTCCTCCGCCTCCCCGCCCGAGAAGTACTCCTCGAGGTCCTCGCGGATGCTGCGCTTCACGGAGGGGAGGTCGAAGGCGCCCGTTACGTGCCACACCTGCTGCAGCTTCTCCGCCGCGTGCGGCACGGACAGCAGCGCCCGCGCCTCGGCCACGATGTCCCCTGCGGTCGCGGTGACGTACGCGTCGCCCAAGAAGGCGGGGGGCAGGATCTCGTCCGCGATGGCGCGCGCGAGGAACTTGGCGGCGAGGGCGCGCGCGTTGGGCACGTCCAGGCGCAGGTCGTCCAGGGACTCGAAGAGGCGCTCGAAGCCCGTGCCCATCTGCAGCATGCTCAGGTCCAGGCCTGCACGGGGCGCCGGGGGGAGGGGGGTAGGAGGGTAGGAGGCGTCAGTGGGGGTTAAGGGGAAGGAGGTCGTGTGAGCGAGGTGGGGGGTCAGTGGGTGAAGGGTGCGGTAGAAGCGTCAGCGGGGACATGAAGGACGGTACGCTCCGCGGCAACGGCCATAAGTGCCCCAGGGGGCGCTCAACAGCGGCGCTGCAAGCTCATGCCTGAGGACTCCGGGTGCACCAGCGCCGCTGCGTGGGGTCCACCCACGGGACTCGACATGTCCCAAACTCCCGCCCGCCGTGCCCACGAGATGCCCCACTGCGTGCGTGCTCTGCTCACCATACAGCAGGGAGAGCAGCCGCGAGATGAGCTCGCGCTGCGCGTCCGAGCCCTCTATCCCGAACGTGAGGGCCCGCTTGACGAGCTCGTAGTTGAAGAAGGGCGTGTGCAGGTCGTGCACGGCGCTGCGTGGACAGGCGTAGATACGAGATCCAGACAAAGCAGCGGGGAGTCGGCGTGGGCTGGTCAAGCGTGCAGCAGCCGCACTCAACAGCGTCGCTGATCACGGCTGCACACTCACGTCAGGCACGCCTCGACGTCTCCCACGGCAAGGAAATCACGGAGGATGTTCGTGATCGCCCGCTTGTAGTCGCCGAGGCTCATCGTTGGTGGCGGGTGCGCGCGCACGGCTCCTGGGCCGTACGCTTCCGCCTCGTTCGAGGCAGAGCGGCCAAGAGGAACATCGTCCTCCTCGCCCTCCTCGTCTTCGTCCTCGTCATACTCAACCGCATCCTCGGGGCGGCCAACGTGCAGCTTCCGCTGCGGGTTGTGCTTCGTGTTCTTGCGGCGCTTGGCCCGTTCCTCAGTCGGCGTTTTGATCTGCGCTGCGAGGGCTGCGGCCTCAGCTTCCCGACCAGCCATCAGGTCCGCAGGCACACCATATCGAGCCAGCGACATGAGAGTATCCTCTCTGTTACTAGGGTCTCAACAAAATCAGGCCTGCCCGCCCCTTGAACTGCCGCACGCGCTCCTGAGAAGGGATGATCGCTGTCGAAGCTCAGATGTTCTGCTCGCGCAAGCAGCCGTGAGCAACGTCTAGCTCCGCGTTGAAGGTTGCAGCGGGTGTCAAATAGTGTGTACAGTGCAGCAACCTGCCGAGAGGGAGGCTGGCAGGGCATTCGGTTGGACTTCATTCGGCCATCGGCAATTCTGCTGCCTCGAAGGGTGTCATGCACATGACACGTGTTCAGTTGTCGCTGGCCTCAGGACGTGTGATAATCGCGATATGTATAAACTGAAAATGATAGAATATGTTCTCCGGTCCTTGAGCAGCAAAGTCAATCTTTTCACGCCTTTTACTTGAAAAGACACGTGCTCTTGGACATCAACGGAGCAAAACCCAATTTCTTCCAACCTTTCCTGTCCATTACGGGCGGGGGAAACATTTTTTGCACAGGTGTCGGAAGTGGCAAAATCGCACTCGCGCGCACGCGGACACGGTCGAATACCTCTGTTGCTTCAATCCCGTGTCATCTGTGCTCGCTTTCGTTTGGAGCCCACACCCGCGCCAGCGGATCCGGGACTCGGGGCCAGCGCCGCACTGGCAGCTGCCGGCGGCGCAGCGGCCCGGGAGCCCGGAGCCGCCGCGGTGGTATCGTCTCCATCGGGAGCTCCGCCTGCTTCGCCAGTGCCTCGGGAACGTCCCCCTTTGGCACGAGCTTTGGTTCGCGGCTTTACATCCGCACCGCCTCCGCTTTCTGCGAGCGTGTCCTCCAGCCGAATGATCGCGTTCCACTGCTCTTCCGAGATCGGCTGCACCGACAGCCGCGGTTGACGCAGCAGCAGCATCTCGCCCAGGGCAGCATCGCTCACTGCTGCGGCGCGCAGGGACGCGAGTGATACGAACGACCGCATTGGTCGCACGTGCTTCAAGTCAACGGCAAACCAGCGCGGCGTCGATTCCGTGTGCTTTGCATCGAACAGCGGGTGCCGCGGATCTGAAGCGTCGGGGTCCGAGTACGCAGCTCGGGCGACTTCGGCAATGCCGGCAATGCCAGGCACGGCCGTGGAGGAGTGAAAGAAGAGCACGCGATCGCCCGCGGCAACTTTGTCGCGCAGAAAGTTTCGTGCCCGGAAATTGCGCACGCCGTTGAATCGGCCGCAGCAGTCCTTCTCGGTCAACAGCCGCGAAAACGGGTAGGACAGGTCAACGCCGCCAACCATGTGCGGATCGGGCTCCGATTTGAACAGCCATCTGCCTCCGGGGTTTGCTGCCTCTGATGGAGCTGCGGAAGAGGAACTCATTTCCCAAACTGCAACATCAACCAGAGCGTATGCAACAGGGCTATTGCCTGAGCTGAGATTGCCGCTGGGTCCGCTGCGTTGCGTAACTGAGCTGTGATATCGTCTTCATTCGACATTCGACTGTCGAGCTGCTCACAATGCAGCTCATTGCACAGCCCCGCAGCGGCAAGCCGACCGTGAAAATTGGCCACTGCGATGGGAATAATCCTGCTCACATCAAACGGATCCGAAGTTCGAGCCGCTTGAAACGTGGCGTGAAGTTCCGCCCCGGGCCCGCGTGCATGGGCACACGGCCGTCAACTTGAAGGTTGCTGAGCGTTATTCGCTGGACCTGTCAATCTCTAACGGCAGTTCGCAATCGCGAGCCGTACCTTCGGTGTGCAGTGCAATCCTTACAGCTCTAGAGCTCCATCAATCCGCGAAAACAATGCCTTGAGATCCACGGTAGCAGTGTTAACCAGTCCGGCATCGCATGCCACTTCAGCCTCCCGCTGCCTCGACCCGGTTCATGCACACGTAGGAGCCACGACGCCCTCGCCAGCTCACGGCGGCGCGAGGCGCATCTGCCGCGCCTCCGCATCTAGCCCCTCGAGGGCGATGTCTAGCTTGGTCAACCCAAACATCCAGGGGTGCCGGCGTGCCGCCTCGCGCGCGGGGATCCAGCGCTGCAACCCGCCGTCCGCCTCGTACTCTGCCAGGCGTGCGCGGGCCGTGGCAGCCAGCTGCAGCAACTCGGGCGGGCCCTGCATGCTGGTTGTGCGGGGGAGAGACGATGGCGCTCTCGATTCGCCCTCCGCATCTGTTGGGTTGGTGCGCGCGTCAGCACGCAAACTGTCTGACAAGGGAGGGCGCATGGCACTTGCGTCCGCGCTGCCGCGAGCGCGGGGGGCTGCACTCTCGGCTGCAGGCACGACGGTGTCGATCTGCTCAAGCACGTGCGCGATGATGTCATCCGACATGGTCAGCGTGAAGTCCAGGTGGCCCGCCGAGGGGAACTCGACCATGGAGGAGATGCCCGGGCGGATGAGGGACAGCAGGCTGTGCTGCTCCTCCAGGTTCTCCTTCGGGACTAGCATGTCCTTGCCGCCTGCGAGGGGGATGCCACGGTGAGGCTTGTGCAGAGTGCGCAGCATTCGAGAAGGGGTGAGCAGGAAATACACACTGGCGAATACCGACACGTAGATCAAGCGCAGGGCAACTGAACAAACGAAAAGAGAAACCACTGTCTCACCCCCGCAGGAGCGCCACAGCTGCCCGCCAACCACCGTGCTGCTCACGCACAACCGCCACTCAGGTCGCGGACACCATCAGTACGCACCAGCCACAAAGTGCACCGGCACATCCAGCAGGCCGAAATCCTGCCTGTAGTTGGGTGGTTGATCCGCCCCGTAGCGCTCCCTGTTGGCCTTGCGCCCGTAGTCGTACGGCTGGAACTCCTTGACGCGCATGTTCTGGATGCCGTGCCGCAGGATCTTGTGCGACGTGCCGCCCACGGGGTACTCGGAGAAGGAGATGTACCGGAAAACGAACTTGGAGCGCTCGCCGCCGAAGAAGAGCGAGCCCAGCACGGCCATGAAGTCCCCCGTGCCCTGCAGAGGGGGCGAGCAAAGAAAGCAGATGGGCACAGAACGGAAGGCAAAAGATGATCTGCAGGTGTCATCTGGAGACTGGGAAGGGTGCAGGGGCATCTGCGGCCCGGGGCAACGATCAGGAGCGGCAAGGCAGAGCAGCACGGGGAAGAAGAGCCACCAGCGTGCTTGCGAACACGACCGTTTGTCAATCCTGGCTGCGTGCAGCGCCCGCTGCAGGCCGCAGTGCAGTCTGCGACTTTGGCCGGAGCGTGGGCACCCTGCACCGCCCTCACCTGCAGCCGCTTGAGGTCCTGCAACGCGCGCGCTGCGAAGCGCTGCAGCGTGGAGGAGCGCATCGGGAAGGGCCGCTCCGCGCGCAGCGCGCCCGCGCCGTACAGCACAAAGAGCAGCATCTTGGAGACGAAGGGCACCCACTTGTGCAGGCCCGCGGGCGAGAGCAGGATCATCTTGTCCAGCCAGTGGGGCCGCCGCAGCGCTCGCGAGAGCAGGACGTGCAGCATCAGCACGCAGCCGCCCATGCTGTGGCCCACGCCCACCACAGTACAGTCGTCCGCTGCTGTGCTGGTGGCATCGACGGGAGCTCCGCGAGCATCCCTGCCGGCGCCAGCGCTGCCGCTGCTGTCGGTGTGAGCCCCGGAGGCAGATCCGCCTTTCTTCGCTCGGCGGCCATCTTTACCAGTCTCTTTTCCTGCCGCCGCTGTCGCGCCGCCGCTGGCCGCGCCTGCGCTGCCCTCGCCGCGCAGCTGCGCCCTCAGCGGCGCCTCCAGCGCCTTGATGATGCGTATCTGGCGCATGAACGCCATGACGTCCAGCGCGTGGTCGTCCACGCCGAAGCGCCAGTACTCCGGCTGGCGCGGGTGCAACGACAGGTGCACGGGAATGCCCTCCGCGGAGGTGCCAATCACGCTCCCCAGGCGGCGCTGGAAGTTCGCGGCACCGGTGTCGGCGTGGTCACTCGCAGCTGCCGCCGCGGAGGACGGGGCGCTGTAGCCAGAGCGCAACGCAGATGATGGGGAGGCTGACGAGGCACCGTCGCGTGCCGCATGGCTCACAGTGCCTTGCGCCGGCTCTCCAGCAGACGGCCGCAGGCCACCGTGGGCCGCGGCTGTGGCCGCAGCGGCTGACGCCACTGTGGGCAGCACCCCCGGCGGCAGCGCGGCAACGTCCGCACCCTCGAAGGAGTACGTGCGAGACCGGGCGAGGGTGCCGCGCAGAGGCGACACCATCCGCTGCCTCACCCCGCTACCGTTGGTGTCGCCGTCTGCGCTGTTGGCAACGCCGTCGCCGTTGAGACTGATGCGGCTGGCGCTGCTGCTGAGCCCGAAAGCCCCAGGTACCACTTGAGGGCTTGTGGCAGGCGCTGGCGCGCTGGGGCTTGCATTTGCGGCAGCCGCTCCGTTCGCCGCAACGCCATCTGCACCCGGAGTTGCGCCACCGGCGGTGACTCCACCACCGACACTGTCTACCGACGTCCCACGAGGCCGCAGCACGGCGGGCAGGGTTGACAGCGAGGTCAGAGACGCCACGCGGGAGCTGAGAGCCCCCGGCAGCGTGCGCGCCGCCTGCGTCGCAGCCGCCAGCGCGCCCGCCATGCTCGCTGTGGCCAGCTTGCCAACCTCTGCGGCTGCGTGCGCCAGGCTCGCCTCCCCGCCCCCTCCCGCGCCATGCTCGCCGTCATCGGTCGCGCCCGCGCGGCCGGCCGTCTCCTCGATCTCCTCCCCGTAGTCTGCGGGGTTGGCGCCCAGCCCGTTGGTGCCCATCGCGTCGTTGGAGCCGCGCAGGTTGCCGAGGAACACGTCGCAGCCCGCCTGGTACGCGCGCGCTGCGAGACTGTACACATTGCCCGTGCTCACCCACGCCGTCGCGCTGTCCAGCAGGCCGTGCATAAAAAACACGACGCGCCGGGCCTCGGGGCGAGGGATGCGGACGAGGGTGAGGACGTATCCGTCGACCGTCACGGCAGCGTACGTTTCGACGGGGAAGCCGCACACGGCGTCGATGATCTGGCACGCGGTGCTGACGGCGCTGATGCGCGGGAAGGGGCAGTAGCTGGAGGACGCCGCTGGCAGCAGCGGCGCGTGCAGCGCCAGGGGCTCTGGAGGGGCGCCCGCGGCGCTTGAGGTGGAGGTGGATGCGGGGGCACTGAGGTGTGCGGAGGGCAGCAGCAGCGGACTCGCGGGCGCCCCGCGCACGTCGGTGCCTGGCAGCGCGTGCAGGCGCGAACTGCCGTGCACGGTGGCGGCGCGGTACAGCGGGGAGCCGACCCCGCCGGCGCCCCCCGTGGCGGTTGCCTCTGACGTAGACCGGGAGGGCGACAGGCGCGGAGAGGCGCCTGCTGCCGAGCCCAGGGAGGACCGTCGCCGCCCGCCGTGCTGCCCGGGGCGCGCCCGCCCCGAGTGCAAGCCCGCGGGCGGGCGCAGGCTGTCAGAGGGCAGGGCAACGCGCAGCGAGGGGAGCCACGTCAGAAGGCCACGCCGAGGGGCGTGCGGCTCCGCGGGCGCAGCTGCGGCGGCAGGGGCTGCGCTGGCGCTCGGTCTCGGATCTCCGTGCTTGTTCGGCAGCTTGTTCGAGCTGGAGGCGGGCGCGCCTGTGTATCTTGAAGTGGCTGCGGCGAGAAGATCCGAGGCCCCGCCTGCAGCCTCATACCCAGGTGCCTGCCACTTGCAGCTGCAACTGAGCCGGCTGCAGCAAGATCGTGGCGCTCCGGCTGCTTTCTCTGCCGCAGACCGCCGCCTGCACCGCGCGTGCACCCACTCAGCAGCCACGGCGTCGATGTACACGAGGATGGCCATGCGAGCCTCGTCCACGATGCCAGGAGACCAGCGGTTCCCCGGCGTGGGCTGCACCTGGTGCGCGATGAACTCCCCCGTCGCCTCAAGCCGGTTGGCGGTCGCTGTGGGCACAGAAAACTCCTCCATGGCGCGCTGGCACAGCTGCCGCGACACCACCGTCTGCGGTGGATGCGCGGGCTGCGCATCCGACACTCGAGTGTGTGCGAATTGGTCGATTAACCGCGATACATCCGCAGCTGTAAGGGCGCCAACCACCGTCTCGGCCCTGGGGGCTTCTGTCAGCCGCGCTCTCCGGGCTCGGAGGTAGCCAGGCTCGACCGTCCAGTGCAGCGCGAATGATGCAGCGCCATTGATAATTTGGCCGCTCAGCCGGAAGCTTTGCAGCACGAACGTCTTCAGAGCTTCGGCGCCTGATATAATCGCGTCATCCATGGCACATTGTTACGCCATCAACAAGGGCGCATGCCACCCGCCGCACGTTGTCGCGCTGTTTCTGGAGGCTCAGGCGTCCGATTGTTCGGGAACCAAACAAACGGTCTCTCTTTCGGAATATAAACGCGAACGACAAATGAATGGCTGGGTTAAGCGTGCTCATGCTTTTGTCGCTGCTTCGTGTCGGACAATCTGGCGCGATCCACCAGCCAAAGGCATGCAAGCGCCGGTTTTGAATACGCAAAGAACGCGAATGAATCCTCCGCACGGCCGTACGCGTCCCGCGGCACTCCGGCCGAGCCTGGCTGACTACCCTGTGACTTAGAGCGCTAGGTTGACGCCTTGCTCGTCTTGTCACAGACCGCAGCAGCGATTTCAAGCTGTGTCATGAACTGAGCGCAAGCGAAATTGAGCGGTGCCGCTGAGCTTGAGGGGGCTCTCAGACAAGCCCACGTTGCTATGTGTGGTATCGGTTGTAGCATCTCGGCTGCTCGGGCCCGCACTGAGGCGCTGATTGCCAGCCTGCTCGAGACCCTGAGCCGCCGAGGGCCTGACCACCAAGGGACAACGCACGCTGCCTTCACAGATGCTCTGTCATTGGGCATGGTCTCCACTGTGTTGCACATGCGCGGTGAAACCGCTTGTGAGCAGCCCGTTGTGGGTCCCGCTGGGGACATTTTGGCGTGGAATGGCGAAGTGTTTGGCGGCCTCGCAATCGATGCCGGGTGCAGCGACACTCCGGTGGTGGCGGCGACACTTCGCGCCGCAGCCAGTGTCGGCCCAGCAGAGCTCGTACATGCACTGTGCAGGGTTCGTGGCCCCTGGTCCTTCGTGTTTTGGCATCCGCAGACGCGGCGGCTTTACTTCGGTCGGGACCCTGTTGGCAGGCGGTCGCTGCTGATGCGATTGCCGACTGCCAGCGACGGTGACAGCGCCGCTTTTGAGCTGTGTTCCGTCGCACCTGTGCGTGCGCGTGGCAGTTCGGCTGGCGGCGCAGAGGCGAGTGCAGAGCTCGGTCTCAGCGACTGCTGGGCAGAGGTCGAGCCTTTCGGGGTCTATGCGCTGTCGCTGGACGAGGCCTCTGCGACTACTGCAGAGGCCCCCGGTTGGTCCGCCTCTACTGGCGCACTTGGCGGAGCCATGTGCGATCCGGCTCCATGCGAAATCATGTGGAGTGGCGAGGCCGGCACGGGCTTCGCAGGCTGCTCCCTGCGCCGGTACGCCTGGGATGCCACGTGCCTGCAGCAGCTGCCGCGCCAGCCAGCCGGTCTCGGCGCTCCCGTAAGCGGGGATGAAGCACACGGCGCTCCTATCGCGCTTCGAAGCGCGTCGGATGATGAGGCGGCGACCGCCTCTCTGGCGCTGCTGCGGGCTCTGAGCGACGCCGTCAAGGTGCGCGTGGCATCGGTGCTGCCGCCTCAGCGGGCCCGCCCAGCCGCGGCAGCTCTGCCCCCTTCCAGCCATGATCGCAGTGCCGCTTACTGCGTGTCAGCCGCACTGGGGCGGCCTGCTGCCCCGGTGTTCCTCCCAGGCGCCGCACCGCTTGTGACCGAGGCATTGAATGCCTCCCTCCCTCGCGACTTCGCGCTCCCTGCGAACGCGGTAGCACACGTGCAGGAGACGTTCCTAAATCACTCTTCTGGCAGCTTGGCGCCGGCGCCGGCCGCAGCGGCGGACACGGCAGCGGACGCAGTTGCCGCAGAGCCTGCCGCTCCGGCTCTCTCCGGCGCGCGCATTGCCGTCCTGTTTTCGGGCGGGCTGGACTCAATGGTGCTCGCCGCGCTGGCCCACCACCACGCGCCGGCGGGCGAGCCCATCGACCTCATCAACGTGTGCTTCGCAGCGGACCACCAGTCGCCCGACCGCCAGGGCGCGGTGGCGGGTCTCGCGGAGCTGCGCGCGGCATTCCCCGGCCGCTCGTGGCAGCTGCTGTGCGTGGACGAGTCCGTGGCGGTCGTGTACAGCGCGCAGCTGCACACGGCGCGTCTCCTCTTCCCGCGCCTGTCGCACATGGACTTCAACATCGGCAGCGCGCTGTGGTTCGCCGCGCGCGGGATCGGGTTTGTGGACGTGCTGGTGGACGTGGAGGCGCAGGCGCAGGGTGGCAGCGGCTGCGGCGGATGTGGCGGTGGCGGCGATGCTGGCGGGGGCGGCTGCGGAGGGGCTGCCGTGCCGGAGGCGACCGCAGACGCTCGTCCCGAAGCCGCACACCTGGCAGCTGCGGCGCCTGGGCGTGCAGGGGCTGGTGATGCCGCATTACATGCCGCCGCATCGACGCCGCGGTCCTGCACCTGCCGCGTCGCTGCGGTCCACTTCTCCCATCCGCCGTCCCGCGCCGAGGCTGCCGAGCTGCGATACGGTGGAGCTGGCAAGGGCAGCAACCTCAGCGATTTCAACACCCGCACCGGTTCTGGCAAGGCATTCTCTAGTGCAGCTGCCATACGTTGTGAAGCGGATGTCCACGGTGCAAGTGGACAGGGCAGTGATGACGCTGCCGCCCTTGGCCCCCTCGGGGTTGTGGCAGGCCTGGTGCCCTCAGAAGCTGTCACCGCAGCGCTGAAAGCGGACAGCTTTTCCCATGCAGCGGGCGCCGCAGATAGCCCCTGCTTTACGCCTGAGGGCAGCCCGCTGGACGCTGCCGAGGCGGCTCGCCGCATTGCTGCTGGTTACGGCGCGGCGCAGCTTCTGACCTTCACTCACGAGGCCGCCGGAAGCACCGCCTGCGCCGGCGCTGCTGCTGGCACGCGTGGCAGCGAGTACACCGATGCTGGCGCAATCGCGTCTCCGGTCACCGCTGCACCGCTGCCCAGCACCGGCGCTGCCGCAGCCCTAAGCCAGGCCAAGGCTCCCAAGCTTTGCGCGGGCGGCGAGCCAGGCACCGCATGCAAGAGCGGCGCAGCCAAGCAATGCCCAAACGGAATGTGCCGCCGGTGCTGCCAGCGCGCGCTGCGCTGCCACAGCGCTGCAGCGACGGGCACTGGCGACGGCCCCGTGCCGCAGCCGTGTGCGGCTCACATCAGCGCCCGCGCCGCCGCGGAGGCGAGAGCGGCAGGCCCTGGGGCCCAGGTAGGCGGCGCAGGTGACGCGGTGGGCGGCAACGGAGCCGGCGCCACAGCTGCCGGCAGCGGCGCCGCCGCCTCGGCACCAGGGGGCAGCTGCGACCCCGAAGCCTCTCCCTGCCCCTCTTCTTCCCCTTCCTGCTCCACGCACCGGCTGCGTGTGCTCGTGCGCTCCTCAGCCCGCGTGCTGCTCTCCGGCCTCGGCGCAGACGAGCAGCTGGCCGGCTACGCCCGCCACCGCAGCGCGTGGGCCCTCGGCGGCGTCGCGCGCCTGGCGGCAGAGCTGGAGGTCGACACGGGCCGGCTGTGGCAGCGCAATCTGGGGCGGGACGACAGGATCACGTCAGACCACGGCCGGGAGGTGCGGCTGCCCTTCCTGGACGAGTCTGTCGCAGCGCTGATCAAAGCACTGCCCGTGCCGTGCCTCGCGGACCTGGCGCTGCCCTTCGGCGTGGGCGACAAGCGCGCGCTGCGGGTGGTCGCGCACCTGTTGGGTTTGCGTCGCTGCGCGTGCCTCGTCAAGCGCGCCATCCATTTCGGGTCCCGCATCGCCAAGCAGAGCAATCAGCGCGCCTTCGGCAGCAACGCGAAGGGCAAGGGAGACGCCGCTTTCGTGTTCTCCTTTGCAGCGGTTGGCGGGGCAGCAGGCGCCGGGGCGGACGAGGACGGTGGCAGCTGAGGGAGGTGGCATGTTTTGGTACATGACTGCCACTACAAATCTTGCCACTCATTCACATCTTTCGCAGCTGAAGTGTGCCACTCAGCAAAATTTATTCGGACGAACCTAAAAGGACCCTTGCGTGCGATCATAAACCAAAGCGTCATCTTGAAATCACAAACTGCTTCCGACGAGCGTCATTCGCCAATGGTTCTTTTGAATGGCCATCCTGCAATCTTAGCGCACACCCCGTGTTCGCTGCCACCACTCGCTCCGACTGCAAACCTCACCGCAGACGCAGAGCTTCGGTTGCAAACCGGTACCGAGGGGCAAAGAGTGGCACCGGGGGTGCTTGCAGCGCCTCGCCACGTTGTAATTGAACGGATGACGCGGCGGGTTGCACTCGGCGCAAGCTTTGTCATCGCGAGTCTGTTCGCATGCGGCGGCAGTGTGGTGCAGATCAAAGCCGATGTGCGAGATGTCTATGGCTGGCCAGTTCCGAACCTCTGGAGCGCGCTCACGTTTTGGGATGGGACAGGCTTCTCAGCGCCCGTCAATCAGACGACGCGAGCCTTGTACCCTTTTCTGGACACGATTGAGCTGTTCACGGCGACTGGCGGGTGCTATTTGGGATTTCCCGGCTGCGGAAGCCAGCGCGATCTGTTGACAACTCCCTCGTTCGCAAACAGCACATTCAAATTCACCCCGATAATGTCTGCCATCGCCAACATCGTTGCTTCTGGCTTCCGCCCATACATCAAGACGGGCAATGTGCCGATGAGTTTCAGCGCAACCCCGCACGTCGGTGGCTTTGGGTTCAATGACCAGCCGCCAGCGAATTACAGTGCCTACGCGGGCTACATGGCTGCCTTCGCGCGATCAGCAGTTGCGCAATTTGGGCTCAACACCGTCCGTGGCTTCCGCTGGGGCGTGCTCACAGAATATAATAACCCCGACTGGTTTGCCGCGCCCGCTGCGACGTACGCGGCGCTGTACGACTGGACGGCCTGCGCGCTGGAGTCTGTGCTCGGCGAGGGGCACGTGGACATCGGTGCGCACGGGTGCTCGCAGTGCACGAACGGGTGGCCGCCCGAGGACTTCCTGGTCCACGCCTGGAACGGCACCAACGCCTGCACGGGGCGGCGCGGGGCGCCGATAACCTTTTTTTCCAACTCTTTTTATGAGCGCATGCCCGGGACGCCGGGCGACCTGTCGTGGGTTGCGCGGGATGTGCTGCCGTCCGTGCGGTTCGCGCGGTCGCTGGGCCTGAACAACCTCACGTTCGGCATCGACGAGGGGCGCCTGCTGTACGGCACGGACAGGCTGCCACTGCACCTGCGTGCGGTGGGTGCCACGTACCAGGCGTCGAGCGACGCCCTGTTCTTCAAGCATCTTGTGGTGGCCGGATTGGAATATTACTCGAGGTGGGGTGTCACCACGAACGGTCCCAAAGGGTTGTGGACGTGGGCTGACGATGTGGACCCCGTCTCCACGCAGGTCGCGCGGCTGACGTATCGGATGGCTGGGTCGTCGATGCTCCGCACCACAAACACGAGCGTGAGCGGCAGTGGAGGCCGGAGCATCGTGGACGGACTCGCTGCGTACAACGCTACCACGCAAACGCTGCAGGTCCTGGTGCTGCGTCACTTCCCGACCCCGGCTGACAACGGCACGGATTCAGCGGCAGTGCAGGTGTGCGGGCTCAGCACAGTGCCGGGGACCCTGCAGGGCAAGCTGTGGCGCGTGGATGCAAACCACTCGCAGTTCTGGGACGCCTGGCAGGCCGACGTGCTGGCGCGAAACCTGACCTCGTTCGCGCCCGGTTGGTCTCCACAGGGGGAGCAGGTGGTGCTGACCAACGCTTCGCACACTGCCTTCTTCCGCAGCCGGGTGCCGTATTTCCAGCAGCTGGCGGCGCTGCGGTCTGAGCCGTCGGCCGCCCAGCTGGTGGGCGGCTGTGCATCGTGGAATGTGTCGCTGAGCGGCCACGCGGTGGCGTATTTTGAGTTCACCGTGGGCCCTACGCTCCCGACTCCCTCCGCATCGTCCGCCCCGAGCGCCTCGGCTGCAGCGAGCCACTCGCCCGGGAGTACTGCCTCCGGCTCTGCAGCCAGCTCGGCATCGGCCTCCTTGGCCGCCGCCAGTGTCAGTGCCAGCGCAGCTGCGTCTGGTGCGGCAAGCCCGGCAGCGGTTGCGTCAGGGAGCGGCGCCGTCAGTGCCACGCCTGCAATCTCAGGTACCAGCAGCACAAGCCCGACGCCCAGCGGCAGCAGCAGTAGCTCGGTCAGCCACTCAGCAGCGGCGTCGGCTCAAGCCGGCGGTGCGGGGTCTGGGGGCGACCCGGCAGGCATTAATGGCGGCAGTACCAGTGGAGGCGCCAGCTGCGCTGGGTGCGCCGACCCTGCCGCTGGCAGTGGTGGCGGCGGGACGGCTGTTGCAGCGGGTGGGGCGGCTGAGGGGGGAATTCCCAAGCTCGGATTCGCCTTCTTGCTAGCCGCTGCGGTACTCTCGCCGCCAGCCCTGGTGCTGCTCGGCATTGCGTACCTCCGCCCGCAGTGGATCGGCCGCAGTCCCACGCGCGCCAGCCGTGGCAGGCGGCTGACGACGCCGCGTTCTGGTGCGGACCGCACAGGCGGCGCTGGTGCCGGCGGGAGTGCCCGCGACGAGCGCGCGGTGCTAATGACGCTTGAGATGGGCAGCACCAACCCAATTCACAGGGCGACCGCTGCTTCCGCGCCATCGCTGGCATAAACGCGACCAACGGCGCAATAAAATTCTTTCATGCGCGCGCAGGCGTCACTGTTGCGGGTTGGCGTGACTTGACGTGGTGGGAGCAACGGTATCAGCGACCGCTCTACTGGCCGGCATCGTTGCGCGTGCACATAGCGAGCCAACCATGAGCGGCTGCCTTGAATGCAATGGCAGCAGCTGTGTGCTGCTGCGCGGCCCTTTCCTGCGTGTCCGGTTTGCATGCACGAGAGCCTCAACATTTTCGGCACTCGGATACCCTTTGAATTGGTAGTTGTGAGTGGCGTTCCACAACAAGCAGCTCAATGAAAAGTCTGATGACTACCGGTATCCGAACATCATTGCATTTGCTGTCCCACAGCAGCGGTCGTGCCGAAGCCACATTTCAGCTTTCGCTGGTGTCTGGTGTTAGCAGCTGGCCATCCACGCGGGTACGGATGAAAGCTGGTGCCGTGGCTGGCTGTCAGTCCAAGTGGAGGCTGCCAAAGAGCAGCGGACAGGTGCTGCCAAAGCTCCCATTGCATGCGTGCACGTGTGCCGTCTTCACGCTGCTGAGTCGGAGGGTGATGGCAACTCTGCGCGATCCCCACAAGGTGGTGGTCCTGCCATGCACGCGACTGTCATCCACCTTCACGAGCTCCGAGGTCAGCAGGTACGCAGTGCTGGGGCTTGACCCACAACTGCAGCACTCAGCGCTGACGCCACGCGGGGCGCCAGCAGCGGGATGCGTCCCATGTCGCATGGTGGTTTGGGGGCACATTACCGTCACAACGCCACAGCGGCAACCGCGGCCAGATCTGGCGAACCGCTGCGGCCGTTGTCAAACGTCACAGCTGCGTACAGCTGCGAGCGCCGTTCTGCGATCGTCCAAGTGTATCGATTGAAATCATTATGCGACTGTCTACAGTCATTGTACCACGATGTGGCAAAATTTCGCGCTGGTTGTAAAGGAAAGCGATCCGTAATTGCTGCGAATTTCGTATGTGAACGTTCGCGAGTGTCATCCGCCATCGCGCGCTATGTTGCAGCGCGAAAGACGGCGGCTGCACGCGCACATCCACGAGCGCCGCTCTCTCTTCCTCCCTTCGGTCGGTGCTTTCTTCAGCTCACTCGCTGTGCTTTGGAGAAACAGGCACGCAGGCCGACTCCGACTTTCCGCGATTCTCACACGCAGCCGTTGCTCTCCCCGAAGCGATGGCCGCCACAGGCCGGAGCGCGCTGGACGGGTATTCAGCATATGGCAGCGGCGGCGGGGCTGATACTTTCCGTGGTGCCTCCGGTATCGGTGGCGCTGCTGGCAAAGGCGATGACGACGAAACTCTTCGAACTGTGAGCGCCGTGTGCTGTGCAACCTGACGGCTTCCCAATCAGCTTCGTCACCAGCACGCATTTTGAACTGAGCGCTGTTCGGGTCTTACTCGCTGCAGGCCGTGTCGAAGATGATGACGGATTTGCGGGAGCCAGGGCTGCAAAGCGTTCTTTCAGCGACGGTGCGGGAGTTGACCTCGGGGGTTGGCATTCCGGCAAGCCACTCTGACGTACAACGCGCCGCGGCGACCGGGACTTCAGGCGCTGCAGCTGCCAGCTTGTTTGGGACGCTGGCCGCCAACACCGGCGCGGAAGGCGCTGACAACCTCGCCCGCACGCTGGAGGTGCGAAGGCGCTGCTGCGCGGGCTGGGCGATGCGATGATGTGGCTGGGGAGCGGGTGCGGTGGGGAGCAAGGCTGCGCTCACGGGTCGACGCAGGGCGACGCAGGGGATAAGGCAGTCAGCTGGCCGCGTCGTGGGTGTTGCGGCCGCTGCTCAGCGCGGCGTCTGCTCACCCGTGTGCGCCTCTGCGAGGCTCGAATTGCTGTCCCTTCCCTGCAGATCCTTCAGCGGGTGTCTCTCGAATCGAA
>Ga0208629_100594_pt1 | contig 16942 bp, 14 predicted proteins | sample LakWasMet19_HOW5_2_FD_183865 | JGI IMG/M metagenome (GOLD analysis project Ga0208629, IMG submission 183865) | Freshwater sediment methanotrophic microbial communities from Lake Washington under simulated oxygen tension - Sediment Metagenome... | ecosystem: Environmental > Aquatic > Freshwater >...
GGGGGGGGGGGGGGGGGGGGGGGGAATGTCGATGCTCGTCTGTCCTTTCGGTGCGTTGGAGCCACCTTTGCATGCGCATGAGCGCGTCACTCACCGGTGCTGATGCTGACGTAATAGATGGACAGAACGGTGCTCTTCATGTCGGCGGGCGCCTGCGAGAAGACGAACTCCAGGCCCGTGATGGACACCAGGATCTCCGCGGTGGTGATGAGCACGAACTGCGGGAACTGCGCGAACATGGACACGCTGTGCGGCGGGCGCTCGTCCACGATGCTCTGGAGCACGCCCGTGCACACGAAGCTGAGAGCCGCGATCTGCATGCCCGCTGCCATGCGCCGCAGCGGGGTGGGGAACAGCAGGTTGCGCGTCCCGTCCTTGTTGGTGCCGTAGTACTCCAGGGCCGGGATGATCCAGCGGTCGAACACCGGGATGAGGATGATGACGAGGATCGGGTTCAGCACGCCCAGCGTCTCGGGGGTCGTGCACAGCTTCCCCAGGCAGAAGTCCATCTGCAGGCGCTGCAGCGTCCAGATGGACCCTTGCGAGTCAAAGATGAGCTGCACGCGGAAGAATCCATGCGAAAGGGAGAATTATGGAAGCCACGCAACGCGGTGCGGCAGCTCACAGCTCGCACGCAACAAGCTGTTGGTCCGCCGAGTCAAATGCCCGCCGCGGCGCCGACATGACACTCACCCAAAAGATCGGCAGCACTGCGAAGAGGGGCAGCAGTCGCAGCACCGCCCTCACGTCCCGTACGTAGCCCTGGGTCTGTCGGTACCTGCTCAGTTCAGCATCGTGCGTGGGGGCGTACACGTCCACGGGCAGCAGGGCGGCGTGTGGCGTGGAGGCATCTGCAGCCGCGCCACCGCCGCAGCATCCGCTGCCAGGCACAGCACTGCCACCACAGCACGACGTCCGCAGCGTGCCGGTGGACGACGGATGCGCCGCAGCAGCGGGTTCGCCTCCGGAGGTGCCGGGCTTCGGGGCGTGCAGCAAGACGATCTCACGCTTGTGTGCGAAGGGGGAAGGCCACGGCGAGGCGGCCCCGTCCTCCGCGTCCGACACACCGGGAGCCGTCTCCGCTATTGCCTGCAGCTCGTACTCCACAGCCGCGTTGACGCACTGGCACGTGTTGCCAGCGTGGTCATCATCTGGAGCGAACAGCGACACGCGGTATTTGCTGCCGCCGAAACCCCCGGCGGCGCCCACTACATCACCCTCAGCTGCAACGCTGGGCGCTTGTCGGCCACTGCCGGTTCGGCGCATCATGGGCGCGCCTCCTCCCAGGAGCCGTGAGGTCTCCTCCTCGCCGGCGGCAGCGCCGCCCAGGGCACCGAGCTCGCCATCGCTGCTGTCCGGCGCTCCCGCCGCCACACCGACCCCATTCGCAACCACGAGCGGTGCAGCCAGCTGCACCGTCGGGCCAGCCAGCGGCGCAGCGGGCGCGAGCGGGTCAACGGCGTTGCGAAACACGACGCGCCCGTGCCGCGCTCCGCAGCGCTGGCGCGTGCACTTGTAGCAGACCTCCCAGAGGCGCGCCCACGCGCTGTTTCTGGACACTGGCGCGTCGTAGTAGCCGTCGTAGAACCACACGGGGACCAGGAAAATGGCAACGGACACGAGTAGGGCGAAGAAGCAGGTCAGGAAGGCCCAGCCGTACGAGGCGTGCACTCGAATGAGCGGCACGACGATGAAGGACACAGCGGAGCCGATGTTGATGGACCAGTAGAAGAACGAGAAGTAGCGGGCCAGCCGCACTCGCTTTCGCTCCTTCGCAGCGGGGTCGGCCTCCGCCGCCGCATCCTCCACTACCGTAACCCGGCCGCTCTTATCCCTGATCAGGTGCTCGTGTTCGATTTGCTCTGCTCCGAGAGGGCTAATGTTGGGCTTGATGCCCCCGGTGCCCACGGCCAGCAGAAATAGGCCGCATATGACGCCCGCAATGCCGGCGTGGAAAGCGCTGATGGCCAGGATCAACAGGCCGCACAGGTAGAGGAGGTTGAAGCCAACAATCGTCTTCACCTTGCCGATGTACACGTCAGCCAGCAGCGCGCCTAGGAGGGGGGTGAGGTAGCACACGGCGTTAAAGATGGAGTAGAGCGCGACAGCGGCACTATCTGAGTAGTGCAGGGACTGCGTCAAGTATATGACGAGCAGAGCTCGCACGCCTGCAAGGGTGGACGGGAACGGTTGTGAGACGTGAGAGCCGACGGCTGCGTTGGAGAGACTTCGGCGCGGCTGGATGTTGCAGCAATGCCCGCACCATAAAAACTGAAACGCTCCATGCCTTCGTTGGAGATGATGTTGAGCACACGCAGCGGCCGAGGCACAAAATTGTCGGTGCAACTGCAGACACCCCCCGTTGGCTTTGTGGTCGGTCGTGGTGACTGCGGCGCTGGCGGCTCATCTCGCTGCTCCCCCGTCGTGCCACGATGGCGGAGGTCGCCGGAGGAGGCAGCAGCCATCTCGTGGGCAGGGTCAACAGGCTTCGTCAGGGCCAAGCCGCTGTTGGCATGGTGTATCGTGTATCTCCGCCCTGTTCGGTGTGACGTCCCTTCGGATGCACCTCCGTGGGCTACTTCGGCTTGGAAATCTGTGTGCGTGAGCCGTGGTCTGTGGTGCACTTCATGAAAAACGCGTTTCGAAAGGGACTGCAAATGGTGATCGAATCCTTCGCTGTGAGCAGCTCGCGCATCGGATACGCGAGAACGCGATGGGGCGTGGGCTGGCCTAAAAGACAACCTCTGTTGACCCCTTGCTGCGTTGCCAACCGTGAAGCCTGATCTTGAGTTGGTGGTGATTTTAACCTTTTTTTTGCGAGCCAGCGTCAGCGGCTCGGAGTCTCAGCCCCACTGTTCCTGCCGCAGGCTAAAGTTTGAGTGTGGCATGGCTGCTGTGCTCTCGAATGAGGCGGCTGTGCTCCTGGCCCCAAAAGAGCTGCAAGTGCAGGCGTGGCCCATGCCAGAAGTTGGTCCCTCCGATGTGCTCCTCGAGATGAAGAGGATCGGAATCTGTGGGAGTGATTGTCATTATCTGAGGGAGGGGCGCATCGGGCCATTCGTTGTGAAGGAGCCCATGGTTCTCGGACACGAGGCAGCGGGAGTTGTCGTCGCTTGCGGGGCAGCCGTGTCACGTATCAAGGTCGGGGACCGCGTCGCCCTGGAGCCTGGCATTCCCTGCTCGCGCTGTGAGCAGTGCATGCAGGGACGGTACAACTTGTGCCCCGGCATGCGCTTCCACGCAACCCCACCCGTACACGGCTCGCTTGCGCGCTACGTAGCGCACCCTGAGGAGTGGTGCCACGTGCTTCCAGAGAGCGTGTCGCTGGAGGAGGGTGCAATGTGCGAGCCGCTGAGCGTGGGCGTGCACGCGGCGCGCCGCGGCGATGTGAAGCCGGGAGATACCGTGCTGGTGTTTGGCGCTGGGCCCATTGGGCTCGTGTGCGCCCTGGCGTCGAAGGCGTTTGGCGCTGCGCACGTCACCATGACCGACGTGCGCGCCGACCGCTTGGCTTTCGCCAAAGCAGCTGGTATCGCGGACGCCATCGTCCACATCGCTGATGGCGGTGCGCCTGTGGATGTGGAGGCGCTGACGAAGGCCAACGGTGGCGCCCCGTATCAGGTGTGCCACGAGTGCTGCGGCTTCACCTCGTGCCTCACGGCATGCGTCAAGGCTGCCGCCCCAGCCGGCTGTATCACGCTCGTGGGCATGGGCAGCGATACCGTCAGCTTGCCGCTGCTGGAAGCCAGCATCCGCGAGGTGGACATCAAGCCCATATTCCGATACCGGCACTGCTACCCCACTACTATTGCACTGCTGGCTGCGGGCAAGCTGCCGCAGGTCAAATCTCTCGTGACGCACCGATTCGGCTGGAGTCAAGAGGAGGTAGTAGCGGGGTTTGCAGCATCACAGGAGGCCAAGGGCGTCACGATCAAGGTTATGTTTGAGATGCCGTAGTCGTGTGTGACGTGGAGTACGTAATCATGACTGCTGTGATGTCGTGAGAACGCGTGTGAGCATGCCGGCGCCGAGGCCCGTCGGCTAGAGTGCTGGAGGAAACGTACCTGGTAGCGCAGCCAGCAACGTCGATACAAAACTAGTGCCCTCGCGCCCTTTGGTTTTGGCATGTATTCATTCCACTTGTTCCCGGTCTGTGCATGCAGTTGAGCTGTAATCACGCCGGCGCGTGCTTCACAGACCTGGATGTGGCAGTTCAGCATTTAAAAACGGTTTAGAAACGTCCTCGAATGAGTCGCCAAATCAGCGCGTCCACATCAGCAGCGGAGATCGATATTTCAAGCGTCGGGCGAGCCGGCACGAAATCGCCACGCATGCGACGCACAACAGCTTGGCGAGCTGGCACGTGGCCACACACCACGGGCTTCAAGCGGCCGGCGTCGCAGGCATCGTCAAAGCAGACCCTTGGAGCGATTGCGCCGCGTTCAGCGCGCGCAGCGCCGCCGCAAAGTGTCGGTCTCGCACCTCGGGCGCGTCCAAGCTCTCTCGCAGCGCCTCCATGCCTGCCTCGCGGCACAGGTTCGCGAGCTGCGCGCCGCTCCAACCGCCTGTCACGGCGTCTGCCGCATAGGCCTCCAGGGCTACGTCAGAGGCCAAGAGAGCACGGCGCGAGTGCACACGGAGGATGTCCAGCCGCTCAGGCGCGCCCGGCAGCGGTACCTCAATGTGGAGCTCCAAGCGGCCCGGCCTGCAGTGGAAAACAGAGCGCGCGAATGATGGGGCAGGGAGACAATGCACTGAGTTGTTGGAATCGGTGCTGGATGCATGGCGCACGGAGAGTGGAGCGGGCGGCAGCAGTGTAGCACTCACCGCAGCAGCGCGGGGTCCAGCGCGTGCGGCCTGTTGGTGGCTGCGATGACGATGACGCCATCCACGGCCTGCACTCCGTCCATCTCCGTGAGCAGCGTCGCGAGGATGCCCGTCGAGATCTCTGCAGGGCAGGGTGTCGGGGGGCAGGGATGGAACAGGGCTGGGTGCTGCTGGAAGGCAGCGCTAGTGGCACTGGGCCCACCCAACGCACCGAACAGCAACCCCTCAAGGCAGCAGGGCAGCAGGACACCACGCACACCCAGCGGCACTTACCCGAGCCGCCGCCGGAGCCGCCGATGCCGCGCGAGCCCACCAGCGCGTCCACCTCGTCCAGGAAGATGATGGCGGGTGCCGTCTCGCGCGCGCGGGCGAAGAGGGCGCGCAGCGTGCGCTCCGCCTCGCCGAGGTACGGCGAGTAGACCTCGGCGCCCGACACGGCGAAGAAGGCGGCGTGCACCGCGCTCGCCAGCGCCCGCACGAGCGTCGTCTTGCTGTTGCCGGGCGGGCCGTGCAGCAGCACGCCGCGCGGCGGCGCGATGCGCATGCGCGCGTACAGGTGCGGGTGGCGCAGCGGCGCCTCCACGGCGCTGCGGAGGCGGTCGACCACGCGGTCCATCCCGCCCACGTCGCTCCACCGCGTGTGCTCCACGCGGGTGCTGATGCCCCGGAGGGCCGAGGGCACGATGCCCAGCCGCGCAGCGATGAAGTCTTCGGCCGTGATGCAGTCCACCGACCCAGCGGCGTCTGCAGGCGCAAGCCCAGTGCCAGCGGCCAGCAGTGGACCCGACAGAGCGTCCGCCGGGGCCGCGGCATCCGCCACATCCGCCACAGGTTCGAGGCCAGCGACAGGCACCGGCGCCTCCTGCATGCCCCCAGAACCGTGCCTGCCTCGCAGCTGCTGCAGGAGCCTCTCGCGGCGGGCGGCGGCGCGGTCTGCGGCGAGCCGCGTCGCGTCACGGCACAGCGCCTGCAGGTCAGCGCCCACGTACCCCACGCACTCGGCGGCGAGCTGCGGCAGGAAGGCAGCGGCTGCAGGGTGCAGCGGCGCGCCGCGCAGCTGCAGGCGCAGGATCTGCAGGCGGGCGTCCGCGTTGGGGATGTCGATTCGCACCTCCCGGTCAAAGCGCCCCGGGCGGCGCAGCGCAGGGTCGATCGCATCGGGCCTGTTGGTGGCGCCCACGACCACCACGCGGCCAAACGCGGCAGCGCGCCCCCCTGCGGCGGCAGCGGCCTCCACCTTGTGCTGCACACCATCCATCAGCGTCAGCAGCTGCGCGACGAGGCGCGCCGTGACGGGGTTGCTGCTCCCTGCGGCGCCGACGCGCGCCCCCTGCGTGAAGCGCCGCGGGCAGAGCGCGTCCATCTCATCGAGAAAAACAATCGATAGACCGCCAGACGGCGCGGCGTCCAGCGCTGGCCGTGGTGGCGCCGGCGCCCCCGCACCAGCAGCGGCCCCGGACGCGGGAAGGCTGTCCGCCGCGGGGATGGGCGCGGAACGGCGGCCTGCCGCGCTGCTCAGCAGCGATCGAAGATCCCGCTCCAGCTGCGCAATCGCGACGGCTGCCGGGCTGAAATCGTGCACGGTGACGAGCTCCTCAGGGCTCCCCGCCCCCTCGGCACTGCCGCTGTCGGCGGCCGGTAACAGATCCTCCTCCTTGGGCCCATCCTCACCCGCGTCGGGGCTGCCACTGCCGCCGGGCCTCCGGCCCGCTGCGTGCGCCCCCGCAGCGGCAAATATGGCCCGCAGCCGCGCCTCCGTCTCGCCGGGGACGCCAGACATGATGGAGGAGCCGTCCACAGCAAACACCTTAACCACCAGGCCGGGCAGGGACCGCGCTGCGATCGCTGCGGCCGCCCGCACCAGCTGCGTCTTGCCTGTCCCCGGCGGGCCGTGCAGCAGCACGCCGCGCGCTGGCTGGAGGCCCACGGACTCCAGCAGCGCGGGGTGGGTATACGGCAGGAGCACGCTCTCGAGCAGCAGCGAGAGCGGCTTGTCGAGGCCTGCGACCGCCTCCGACGAGTGCAGCGGCTGCGACCCCGCTGCCATCCGCTCAGCGGGCGGCGCGGCTCCGCCCACGTCCATTGGCGCGTTGCTTGATTCAACTGGCCGCTCCCCCATGCCCCAAAAGTCCATGGGCAGGAATGCAGGCGGCGGGGCCAGCGACACCACCGCCGCCTCCGCCGCAGGCGCGGATGTCACGCTGCCAACAACCACGTGTGCTGCCGCCGCGGCTGCGGGCTCAGCACGGCCCGCTGCTGAGCGCGGCCCAGGCCTAGATTCTGCGTCTACCAGCGCCTCGGTCGAGCTAGGTGCCGTCGCTCGCAGAGCGTCCGGTGTGGCGCCCGCTGTGTTCGATGCAGGTGCAGGACTGCCGAATCCAGCGGACCCACGCACTGCCTTTGCTGGAGACAGGTCCGCGCGGCCGCTGGAGAACGTACCCGGGGCTGTGAACAAAAACTTGGTGGCAAGGGTGACTCGCAGCACAGGAGCGGGTGGCATCGTTCGCGTTATCTGCAGCTGAGGCCCTGCTCCGGGAATCAACGCCACCTGCGCTCCGACGCAGACAAAAGCATTCAGCAGTGCGGCATGCGCCTGCGCGGCCAGCAAGGCACCATGCAGCGTCGCAGCTCCGTGCTCCTGTGGAAGTTGATGCGCAAACACAGTTATTGCGTCACGGATATGAACGCTCGGCACTCGGCACAGCACAAAGTCACTCTGCGGCTCTCCCGTCAACTCAAAAAAGGGAGAGCGAGGAAGCGGGGCGCATGACGCGATCGCAACCGAGAGCGCGCGAGCGCAAGAGCCAACTTCCTCCGCGGAGAGCTCCACTGCAGCGGCGACACTTGTTGTGGAGTCTCCAGCGGCGCCGATGCCAGCGCGTTGAAGGAGGGCCCTGATTGGCTGTAAGCTCCCATCTCGCTGAAATGCCAGCACGGCATCCAATGGACCACATTGAAGAGCTGTCAACGTTGATTGTGCCACCGTTGCCGCAGCGCTGCCTTCATGGATGACCGCCCTGACCGACACCGCTGGAACCGGCTTCACAAACGCAGAGGCGATCATTTGTAGACTGTTCCACGTCAAAGTCGCGAGCAGCCCCAATTTGAATATAACGGCGGGGTACTCTACTCGAACAGGCCTTGGATACATTGTCGATGTCGACTCTATCATATTTTCTGTCGATCGGCGTTGACGACTCGTTGGGCTCAAATTCAGCGCTGCAAAGTGTCGCTGCGAGCAAGACGCCCCAACGGGAACGGTGCATCAGGACACCCGAGACCACTGCCACTCGGAATTGCGACAGCGACAAGTTCTGCACACAATCGCAGCAATTGGGCCCGGAAGCTGAAGCTGCTGAACTTGTCCACTTGAAGCCAACCGTCCGACGGAGTCCGTCGCCGACGGACTCACCGGTCAAGGGCCAATCGGAGCTAGAAGTGGGAAGCTCCTGGCGCAGCCCGCAGGAGCAGACGACAATCGAGCGTCGTGTTTCTGACCCCGCTCGGCTCGCCTGGGGACAACCCACGAAGCGTGGCATGTCGTGCCGGCTCGGGTCCGGGCAACTGGCGCCGCGACTGCGCGTCACTCCTGCGCCGCATTCACCCTCTCCACTGGACCCACGCAGAGTTGCGATGAGCCTTCGAGCACAGCGAGCCTCGCCCCGGTCAGCCGCGCTCAGTTCCCCCATGACCGCACATCCTCAGGCGGCTGCGACCTCACGGCAACGCCACGTTGCCAATCCGCACGAATGGCGACACCAAGACGCCCGCGTCCGTGCGTCAGGCAACTGGTCGCTTGCGCGCCAACGGCGAGGCCAAACGGCTACGTGGCGGCAGGGTGCATCGGGTCACTAACCTCACTGGCACGGTAGCCAATAGCGTTTGCGCGTACGCAGTGCGCCGACGTGAGGGAGTTGCGAGGGAGCGCAGCCTGGGGCCACTGCTGCCAGGTATAGCTCAGCAGGAACCGCGAAGCACGCGCCAGCAAGCAGCACCTGCGCGCTTCATTGGCGCATCACAGACGTGGACGCTCTCTCCGTCCCGGCTCGCACGCCGCCGTGTCCGGCCTGGATGAGTTCTGCGATAGCGTTGCATTTTCGTGCCAAGTAACGCTGCCGAACTCGCACTGCGTTGCGGGTGGTGTGACGTCTCGCGAGGGTCTGGCGAGGCGGTCTACCAGCGCTCTCGAGGAACGCCTCTCGCGTTGTGGGGACGTTGCTCGAGCTTCCATGCGCAACACAGTGTCATCAAAAACACACGGCACGCCAGCGTGCTGGTTTCCGGCACAGCGCGTACTGCCGTGCTGCGTGTACATGCCGCCACCAATAACCTCGACCGCACCGTTGCATGCAAGCATTGCAGCGACCATGTGCGTTCAGTAGCGGCATCCAGCAGCGGTGGCGTTGAGCGGCTGTCAGAGGAGCGCAGGCAGCGCAGTAGCGCGCCGGCACACACCGCCTGGGCATGTGACACCTGTCAGCGCCATGCAGGGACGACCCTCGAGCATCACCGGCATCCGCTGCGAGAGCTGTGCGCTCACTTGCCCGCTCTTCTGCCACCTCGGCTCTTCGGCATCTTTGCCTCCGCAAAGAGCACGTGTTGCCGGACAATGGGGTCGTACTGCAGGAGATATGAGCACGAGAAGGAAGTGATGCCATCGCAGTCAAAGCGCGGGAATTGGAGTAGGTGGCGTGGAAACACGTCGCAAGTTTTTCTTGCATCTCAAATTCACACGTGGCCACCGCTTACCTTCATGAATGCGAGCTTATGCTGAATGTTAGTCGGGTTCTTGGTCGTGGCGTACACATAGCTGCACCGGTTGAGGAACGGGTTTCGGCAGGGCTGGTGGTGAATTGTCACGTCAAATTTAGAAGGCAGCAACGAGTGACCAGATGCGCAGGTCGCACGCCAGGCTTACCCGGTGTTGGCCGTGCTGACCAGACGGATCAGGATAGACTTAAGCTTCTGCACGGGGAGCAGACGTGGTCATCCCAAGCCGCAGTGAGGGACGGTAACGAGCTCAGCCATCGCCCCGACGGTGGACCTTAAACTCGCGTGATAAACATACCTTCGTCATCCTCCAAAAGATGCCTCACAGGCGGCCCTGGAGTGTGCCTCTCTCCAGCGCAGTTGCCAGCGGCCAATCACGGCAATCGCAGTTCCGTCTCGAGTTGCGCCGTGCGAGCGTTGTTGACCAAAAATGTCGAGCTCTCTGCGCCGAGGAAGGCGATAAACTCTCTTGTCGATGATTGCACAACGCTTGGCGTGCGAGTGGAGGAATACGAAGCCGCAGTCCGACTGAGAAGAGATGCACGGAAAGTTGGCGAAACTCTCAAAAGCTCAGAACATAACTCGTTATCTCTGTATTTAAGCGCATATCACCTCACTGCATACCGTGGCCCATGCATGCATGGGCTAAGTGACTGCACGGTTTCCGTAGACTCGTAGATTCCTGGTCGCATCTGTGGCGGGCATCGAGCAACAGGGGCATCATGTCAGATCTACCTGGCACAATCTCCCAGGCCGTCGCGGAAGCTGCTGCCGAGTTTATGCGCACGCGCACTGCGATTGCGTGCGGCGCTCTGCCTTCCAAGCTCCGGGTTCTGAGCCTTGACTGTCAAAATCCGGACCTCGATCACGAGGTGGTTGTCGCGTTGGCTGCCTGTGTTGACGAGTTATCGTGAGTCGGCCTGCTGTTGTAAATTCCCTGGACTTTTGTGCTGCCGAAATGGCTCGTCTTCGCGCTCGTGTGTGCATTCACTGCTGCCTCCGGAATGTTTTTGCACCTTGCAGCTATGAGTGCGTCGGGTCCTCCGCGGCGTTCACCCGGTTGATAGAGCGCGCCCCGGCCTCGTTAGATTCGCTGGCGCATGCGGGAGACGTAGCACAGTTCTTGACGGCAGATACATCGGACTCCGTTCCCTTCGATCTGGTTCTGCTGCCTCTCTGGCGATGGTCGTTAGGAGGCAGGGCAGGCCTGGCATCCGCTGATGCATTGATTACCGCAGCGTATCGGAAAATCAAGCGAGGCGGCACTTTGCTTGTTTTCGAAGTGGACGCCACCGCCGGCGTGTTCGCGTGCCGCGCAGAGGTGCGCGCCCAGCTACCGGCAGCGGTGCACGAGTCTGCTCACAGCTTCCCGGCGAGCTCTCGCAGCGGCACGGCTGTGTCCGGCGCTGGCGCCGGCTCTCCCTCGTGTTTCAAACGCTGTGATGGCATGCCGCAGCTGGATGCGCCGGCGCTCTACGCGGCGCTGAGCCGAGCCGACGATGCGACTGCGAAAGGCGAGTCGGAGTCTGACGCTACGGTGCAGACCGATGAGCCGCTCTTGTTCTGCGAGCCCGCGGATGCGGGCGTGGACCTCACGGCCGCCGTAGCTGAAACGGAGCGCGCGATTCAAGCCGCTGCGGCAGCGATCGCAGCCGGGCGGTCGTCGCCCAAGAAGCCGAGCGAGCGCGTGCGCGTCCGTCTGCAGGCCGCCTGCGCAGCGTTGACTGAGGCGTACGGCTGCGACGCGCAGCAGATACTGGCCTCCTACCCCGCCGTGGCTGCGTCGCTCCTCGACGAGCTCACGCGCCTATCGCTGTTCAACGTACGGTCGAAAGCCGGCGCTGACGGCACTGCGGGCGGGGACGATGGGGCAGGAGTCGCGCCGGTTGTGGGCCACGTTCCGATGCGGGTGTGGCACGTCATGCGCGCCTCGGCAGCGCAGGCGGCGGCCCTGAGGCAGCGCGATGTGGCGCTGGCAGCTGCCGCGCGCGCCGCCGCAGAGCGGAGCGGGGACAGCGACGGGGCTGATGCCGCCGCGAGCGGCAGCGGCGCCAGCGGCAAGGGTGGGCTGCTGTCTGCGGTGCCTGTGCTGGACGCTTTCTCCTCAGTGGCGTACTCGGCGCTGGAGGTCGTGACCAAGCGAACGATGGGCGGGGTCAGCTCGCTGTCCACGCTGCTCAGCGTATCTGCGACTTCCACGACGCAGGCCGCCGGTGCGCCACGACCTCTGTCGGGCAGCTCGTCGCCAGTCGTGAGCCAGGAGGCGATAGAAGCCGCCAAGAACCGCGCACCGGGCACCAAGTGGTGGCTGCTGGGGTGCGAGAGCGGTGGCGAGGCTGATGGGAGCACCGTTTCAACCTCAGCGTCAGACAACAAAGGCGACGTTGCCAGCTTTTCGCCGTACTGGCATCGCCTGCCGACCGGCTCCGCCCGCGCCTTCCTGAGTCGCAGCTACCGGACATTTCCATTTGCGCTGCCCCCGATGCCATTATTATATGCCGTCCCGGGGGTGCTCTCATATGACGCGGAGGGCGCTCACCAGCTGCCGTGCCGCCGGCGCCAGAGCGCTGCCAGTGGCCATGCCGCGATCGCCGACGGCGGAAAAGCTGCTGTCCCCGCCCGAGGGAGGTCGCTGCCTGGCTCTGCCAGCGCGGGGACGAAGGTTGCGTCGGGCGCTGCAGGGGTGGTGGGCGCGACCGGGGGTACCCTTGCCACCTTTGACCCGTGGTTCCCGCTCGGGTCGGAGCGCGGTTTCTTGAATCTGGGCTTGGCCAGCTGGGTTGTGCAGCGCGCCGAGTGGTCGCGGCGGCCCGCGGGGTACACGCACCCGCCTTACCCGGAGGACGTGGACGAGGAGCTGGAGGAGATGCTGGGCGAGCTGACAGACACGGGCGTGCGCGAGCTGGCGCTGCCCGGGCCCGTGCGGCTGCCCGACATGCTGGACATGCTGCTGGACTGCTGGAGCCCCATCTCGAACGACTCGGACTCCGACCCGGACTGGTGAGCGGGCATCGCATTGCAGGGCTTGCCTGGTATTCGGTAGCTACAGGTCCCGACGCAGAAACGGCGCGCGACGCAATTGCAGCCCATGGCAGTCTAAGGCCAGCGACGCATACGGTGCCCGGCCACGGAGTTCGATAAGTATCGCTTTTCTGCGAACAGCACTGACACTTCAATTTTCCTAGTAGCTGGATCTACTGCTAGAGCACGGGTCCATCACGATACATCGTTGAGCTCGGGTTCTCGGCACTCGCAGCATCTTTCACCTGATGTCACACTCAGTGATGTGGCGATTCGAAGCTATGACTTGGCTCGCTGGAACGTGCGCGGGCTCATACGGCAACAGCATGCTTTTGGCTCCGCTGTTTTGGGGCTCTCGACGTCGCGCTTCCCGGTCACCTCCGCCTTCACCAAACCCGCTTTCACGAGCTCCAAATTGGGATCTGGAAGCTTCCTGAGCTTGGCGGCCTTCAGCTCCGTCTTCGTGTAAACGCCCACCGCGACCATGGCCTCGTCCGCATCCCCCCTACGAAAAGAGGCCTCATTATCCACCTCCTCCTCGTTAACACCCTGAGGTCCCACACCCGCCCCCAGAGGAACAGCTGCCGCCATCATGATTGCAAACACCAACGATGTGATCGACGAAAAACCGCTTCGACTGAGCTCAGCGAACGCGCCAAAGACAAGGCGGCTGGTCAAAAGGAACAGGCACGGGGCGGGCAGCGGCCGCGCGCCCGTGCAAAGCAGCCAGCTGCCCTTAACACCAACGCCAGGTGCAAGATGTTTGCCTCCCCCTCCCGCGGAGCTCGAGGGATCGGACACAAACAATCCAGCACTCAAAGATATTCAGGGTTCGCGTGGTCGCCGAAAATCGTGTCAATAGGCAAGAAGTCGGCTCTGTCAATCGTAGCTATAGTAACAGAACCAGCATGTTTGAACGGATGGCAGGAACGCCAAGCGCGTGCACACAGCCCACTGGCAGCGATGTCAGCGTTGACCCACGCACATGACAGCGCGCAGCCTAGCCCTGGCATGAACGGATATCGCACGGGGCGGCGTCACGAAGCTGCGAGGCTCGAAGCGGCTGCCGCGTCTGCGCCGCATTTGAGACGTGATAGCGCGATCGGTGCTGAAGCCGCCAGGAGAGGAGCGCTTCCAGGATCGCCAGCGTGTCCGGGCTCGCAACGCTAGGGCTGTCCAAACCATTCCTACCAGACGTTGGCGCCGCGATAGCGTCGCACCGGTGCGCAAGCCTTACCGCGAACGCTGCCACCGCGCCGTCGTGTTGGCCGAATCTCGTGTTGTGTCACACTGCAGCTGCGTTGCCGAAACACCCACGAGCGGTCAGGTTTCGCACACCCCGACCCAAGACGGGCGTGCGATCGATATGTCGCAACCAATTCCGCCACCCCCGAGTGTGGCGAAGCTGGGGGCGGGAGGTGCGGGATGTCGAAGAGGGCACCCAAAACGCCCCGCCGAGCGCGTTAGCGCTTGATGTGGCTCACAAAGTTGACGCTGAGGAAGTGCAGCACCTGGAAGACGCCCACGAAGGCGCACAGGTACCCGACGTCCTTCCAGCGGTTGCCGTACGAGAGGCCGAAGCTGTCCGCCACGTACGCGTAGCGGTCCACCGCGCTCGCCGGGTTGCCTGGGATGGAGAGCACCGTCGGGCAGGTGTTGCCGCCGTCGGGCGAGCAGTAGAACTGCGGCGCAACCAGCGCGTCCAACGCGTACGTGATGGGGTCGATGATGTGGGCCCACTTCCAGCCGCGCGGGATCTGGGGCTCGCGCAGGAACAGGCCGCCCAGCAGGAACAGGATGGGGATGACGAGGCCGACCTGCAGACAGAGAACGGAGAAAAGGCAGCGGAGAGCCGTGCGTTGAAAACGACAGTTCTGGACAGCAAGCACGTCGCACTGTCCAGCGCTGTCAGCAGAGGCGGCGACACCGCTGGACTCACCATCGCCTGGGCGACCTGGATGCTGGGCATCACGGCAGCGAGGAACTGAGCCAGCGAGATGAAGGTCACGACGAAAACAAAACACACAAGGCAGTAGAAGAAGAACACGCCGGCGTCCGGGTTCAGCCCGACCATGAAGTACACGATCGGCACTGAGGTCTGCAAAAACATGTTCAGAGTGATGAGTGGCGGATGCAGCGGTCAGGGTATCGGCAGACAGCAAGCCAAAACTGGTGCACCCGCACAACTGGCAAACACCGCAGCGCGCATACACGGAATGAACCACCCGTATTGCGAGTGCGGAGACTCCAAGTGCCCCACACTAGGGCAACCACATGTGATCCCCTTCAAGAAGACGCACCATCACGATCAGCGCCATGTACGGCAGCTCGCTGATGATGCAGGAGAGGGCGTATGCAGTGGGGTTGTACATCAAGCTGAAGCGCTCGCGGTAGAAGACGGGGCGCTCCTTGATGAGGACGGGGAGGCACGTGTTCATGTTGAGCAGGCCGATGAAAGCGCTCGTCATGAACATCACAGAGACGATGGACTGCAGTGCGGGGGGACGAGAGAATGGCGCAGGGAAGAATACGAAGAGCTGATATACTAGCGCTGCGAAAGAGACATTGTGCTGACAAACTGCGGCTGCCAGCAGCGGTTGCCACGAGCTGTGATATTCCGCTGCAGCACACCACACCGCCCGGCAAGCATCGCTGACCTGGATGCCGGAGACGTCCGTCGGGCTGACGTGGTAGTAGATGACGCCGAAGAGGATGTGCAGACCGATCAGAGTAAAGACCCGCGTAAAGTTGTACTCTGTATTGCGGTAGAACGACACCTGCCCGCGCTTGATCAGCGTCATCAGCTGGAAGAGGAAGTCGCGCGCGTACGGGCTGGCGAAGTGCGGCGCCACGCTGCCGGGCGCGGGCGTGCTGGCGGCGCTGATCTCGGCGGCGGCCTTCGTCCACGTCTGCGAGGCGAAGAGGATCGTCTGGTAGTCCACGACGCCAGGGCTGGTGTCGGAGGGGCCGGCGCGCCCGTTCTCGATGGCACCCGCGGGGATGACCGTTCCCACACCCGTCACCAGGGGCTTGGCGGCGGCGTTCACGCTGACGGAGGAACGGCCCGCGCCGTGGCGCGGCGCGTCGGCGGCAGCGCTCGCCACACCGGTGCTGCCCGGGCTGACCGCCTCAGCGAGCGCCTTGCCTGCGGCGGAGACGCCGCGCGTGATGACGTCAGCAACGTCCGTCACCGCGCCGAGGACGGCGGCCTCGGCGACGATCACGCCGCTCGCGCGGCGCTCCGCACGCACCGAATCCGGCTCGTGGTGCGCGCCGGCGGGCTTGACGTCCTCCGCCGCGGCGTGGATACCAGAGCTGTCCGTCCCTCCGAGCACATCAAGCATGTAGCTCGCCGGGTTCATGTTGCGCGGGCAGCGCGGCGTGCCGGGGATCGACTCCATGTAGCGCACCAGCTGGCGGCCGTTGCGGCCGATGGGGCCCATGTACACCTGCCAGCCGCCGCGCTGCAGCAGCAGCAGCTGGTCGAAGGACAGGAAAATGTCCGCCGCGGGCTGGTGGATGGTGGTGACGACGGTGCGCCCGCGGTCTGCGATGCGGCGCATGACGCGCGCCACGACGGCAGCGGCGCGCGAGTCCAGGCCGCTGGTGGGCTCGTCCAGCAGCAGCGCGGGCGGGTTTGCCACCAGCTCCACCCCGATGGTGAGGCGCTTGCGCTGGCCGGGGGACAGGCCGTCCGCCGCGCCACTCTCGCCGATCTTGCGGTCTGCAATGTCGTCCAGCTCCAGGATCTCGAGCACCTCAGACACCCACGCCGCGCGCTGCGCTGCGGAGACGGTCGCGGGCAGGCGCAGGCGCGCGGAGAACTCGAGCGCCTCGCGCACGGTGCTGTACGCGTTGTGGATGTCCATCTGCTCCACGTAGCCCGTCATGCGCGCGAAGGAGCGCTGCTCCTTCGGGAAGCCGTTCAGCAGGATGGAGCCCTCCATCTTGCCGCTGTTCTTGCGGCCCGCGATGACGTCCAGCAGCGTCGTCTTGCCGGCGCCGCTCGCGCCCATCAGCGCCGTGATGGTGCCCGGCTTCGCGTAGCCGCTGACGCCCTGCAGCAGCACCTTGGTGGTGGCGGGCACGCGGCGCTTGGCCTTGGTGATCGGGTCGACCTCCGTGCGCGCGGCGATGGGCACCGTGTAGCGAATGTTGTTAAAGACGAGGGTGAGGGGCGTGAAGGGCATCGCTGACGCCGCCGTCGTGGGCAGCGCGGCTGCGGGCGCTGCGAGCGCCGTTGAAGCGGCAGGGATGGCAACAGCTGCGGAGGCAGGCACGGCCACCGCCACGGCGACCGGGCCGCTGCTGGCGGTCGCGGCCG
>Ga0208629_100596_pt1 | contig 16878 bp, 20 predicted proteins | sample LakWasMet19_HOW5_2_FD_183865 | JGI IMG/M metagenome (GOLD analysis project Ga0208629, IMG submission 183865) | Freshwater sediment methanotrophic microbial communities from Lake Washington under simulated oxygen tension - Sediment Metagenome... | ecosystem: Environmental > Aquatic > Freshwater >...
CTTTCCTGCACCGCGTGCGTGTGCCCCTTGACTGTTAACAGTGTTGAAGATCCCGACCACTAGTCACACGGCGTAGCTCGATCCGTGGCCGATTGCATGACCAGAAACCTTTCCTGCACCGCGTGCGTGTGCCCCTTGACCGTTGAAGATCGCGAAAACTAGTCGTTCACGTACACGCGAAACTGGTACGACATGCCTGCCTCGAGAACTTCCAGGGCTGTGCCGCTCACGGTATAGTCCTGCCCACTCGGCACCGCACTTGATACGCGCGCATAAGCTACCAGGCTTCTGCGTTCAGCCTGGCAGGCGAACGTTCGCGAGTACGGCGAGGTGGCTGGCAGCAATGGAGCCCACGCGCGCGACGGAGAGCACACTGTAGCGGACGTGCAGCGCATGGTGGCGGCGCTGCTGGGGTGGAGCCACGTGACTACGCAGCAATGGAGCCCGCGCGCGCGACGTAGAGCACACTGTAATGGACGTGCAGCGCAAGGTGGCGGCGCTGCTGCGATGTAGCCACGTGCGATTCATAGTGAAGCTGCTCCCATCATCATCATGATCTGATACGCGCGCATGAAATACCGGGTGAATTTCAACATGCACTCCGCCTGCGCTTCGGCCTCTTGCTCATGCCTCTGCCTATGAGGACATCAAGTCCGAACTCCGTGCCCTCCGCGACCTGCTGGCTGCCCAGCCTCGGCCCGCCCCTGTCGCGTCTCTACCCGCCCGCAAGCGGACTCCCGCCGAGGGCCGCCCAGTGCGCCCGCAGAAGTCCTCCGCCGCCACGCCTGCTGCGCCTATCTTGCCACCCAGCCGCGTCGACGTTCTGAAAGCTCTGCTGGGGCGCTAGTGGCCAGGCGTGTCTGCAGCAGCGGCCTCGAGCGAAGAAAAAAGACGCCTTGCGGCATCGTCGGAGTCCTCCACATCGCAATCGTGTTCGGCACCCTCGTCCACCTCAGCGGTGGGCGCCAAGACCGCGACGAAAATCCTCCTCAGGAGAGTGAGGGCTGTCGTGTCGGCGGGCGTCACGATGTATCGCTGCCTTTGCCGACGGGATGCTGCGCAATCTCCCTCGTGAGCTCGCAAGGCCCGGATGCTCTTGTACGGCTTGTTGCAGCGCTCACACCTGCCAATGGAATCATCGTGCGCAGCATGGCGCGCTTCACGGGCTTTCGCACAGAGTTCCCGCTGCAGCGCCCACATCGGCGGCGTCGGCCAGACAGGGCCCCGCGTGGATAGGGATGGGAGCTGCAGCGGCTTGCCATGCAGCGCCGTGAAGTGCTTCTGGGAGTCGGCAAGCGGCAGCTCATCGGCCAGAAGCGCCTCGGCGACGACGATGAGTTCTCGCCCATCAGCCTGCGGCTCCACCCACCACAGGTGCTGGTCGTAGCACCAATGGCAGTCTTTGCACAGCTGCACGCCATTTTGCGACGTGAAAAGACCACCGAGGCCAACGCGCATGGCCTCGCGGGGCGCGGTCTTCCTTGAGACGACGTGCGCGACCTCAAGCACAGACGGGGATGCGCCACACGCAACGCACTCGTGGGGCAGTCCTGCCTGTTCATCTCGCAGTCGAACGTAGAAGACCATCTCCTTCTGCATCGCGCTTGAGCGCGCCGATGTGTCGGAGGCGCCGTCGTCTTCCGCAGGCTGGCGCGCGGGTGTGGAGGACGGGACCACGAAGGGGTCGGTGTGCGGCGAGTTCGCGGCTGAGTTCGGATGGATGTACAGCGATGCTTTGCCCTCTCCCAGTGCAGAGAGGAACTGCAGGTACTCCACCTGCGAAGTCAGCGCGACGCGGCGCTCGTGCTTGAGCTCGCTAGTGGCGAACCAGAAAAGCCGCGCGTCGCCAGATAGCCCGAACTTGAATCTGGCGGCTGTGATGAACAGCTCAAAGGTGTCAAGGACAGGAACCTCGTGGGATGAGCGCTCGAAGTAGTGCGCCACGCGCACCGTTGCCCCGATTTTGATGAGCATCTCGAGAAGCGTCGTGCCCGCACCCGACCCAACACCAGTGCCTGCACGAGATGAGGGCACGAGCGCAGGTGAAAGGAATCACACACACGTGGCACTGGGAACGCAGTGCATACAAAAGGTCGAGTACGCTCACCATCGCGGCTTTGTGGCGCTGCGGGTGCTTCAGCTCGATGCCTCCGCAGCGCCCGTTCGGCAGCACGCGGTGCTACGTCTTCGACCGACGTCGGGGCGAGACCGCCAACTCCCCCAGCGCCTGCAGCACGAACATCGAACGGGACAACGGCGGAGATGACAGCAGCGGGCAAGCAGCACGGGGGCGGAATCGGCGCACAGCGCGGGGACACGCTCTCGCAACCCTCAAACCAAGGAGCCAGGCGGCGGAGAGAAAGCAACAGCGGCGGCGACAAAGAATCGCTGCCGCGGTTGTGGGGAGCGCATCAGGCGAAGCCTGTGCATCAGGGCGCACACGTGGCAACACTGAGATGCAGCACAACGGCGGGACATGAGAGGACGGACACACCTGCTCCAGCCGCGGCAGGACCTCCAGCGCCTGCAGCAGAGAAGTCGAGCAGGGCAACGGAGGAGGCACGGTGGAGACGACATCTGGCCCCAGGGGAACGCGCAGCACGGAGGCAAGAACGCGGCTCAGCACTGATCCACGCAGCACCACGTGGCTAAGCGGCGATCACGGTCACGACCGGGGTAAGCGGACACGCCGAAGAGACGCACCAGCGGCAGGGGACGCCCGATGGAGCAAGATGAAGACGTCGCCAGCACCTGTGCGACTCGCCACCGTTTCATCGAAGGACACCTCGTTCTCGGCGGTCGGTAGCGTGGTAAAGTTAGGCACAACGTGCACCCCCCACTCGTTGATCGAAACAGCGCGCACGCTCTTGCTGAGCGCCTCATCCGCTGCCAGAAAATCGACCAGTTGGTCAGGACGAACATCGAGCGGACCAGTGAAAGGGCGAGGCTTCGCACAGCCGACCTTCACCCAGACGATGCGCGAAGCCATATCGTGGCGGGTCGCAGTTCGGAGCACAGGAAGCTATCGAACTCAGCGCGGACAATGAGACCGTTCGCGAAGCCTGTGCGATGGCGAGCAAGCTCGAGGACTCGACGAGGAGAACGCGGGCCCAAATGCAACTGGGCTAGAGCGACACGTGCGCCAGCGGTGAGGCTACCGTATCTACGCCGATTGGTTTCCTCACGCGGCGGCCGCGGCGGATGTGACAGACGCGAGATGTTACATTTGTAACAACACCTATCGGACGGACGGTGGTTTTGCTCGAAGCCGTTGAGGCTCGCCCTCATCGGGCCCGCCGCCCGGAGCCACCTTGCTTCGCGGAGTTGCAATAGTTGCAGCATTCGCTTTGGCGCTCTCTGCATGTAGTCCTGTTGTTCTCGCCGCCTTCTTCGCAACCGCCATGGCCGCCGCGCCTCCGACCTGGCGTGTCGCCTTGCACGGCGGCGCTGTGGAGCCGAAATTCGTGACAATCAAGTTCGACCCTGCGCAGCCCACCTCCGTCTGCGAGGTTGCCGAGGCGGCCGCTGCGAAGCTGGGCCAGGCAGGTATCGCCCAGATCCATCGACCTTTTCAGCGTCTCCAAGGAGGCCGCTAAGCCCAGCTGCGCCCAGTGCAACGCTGCCGTCGACGACCCGAGCTCCAAGATCGACTTGTCAATCTCACTCAAGGCGGCAACCAGCCGCGATGCCACGCTGCGTGATGAGGCTTGGTTCGTCCTCAAAATCTCCTCGCCCGCCGCTGCGCCCGCCGCTGATGAGTCTCGTGCCGATGCGCCTGTACTTGCGCCCGTCATCTTGGCTGGCGCGGCGGCAGCAGTTTCTCCGCCGCTGCCGTCGCCAAGCCACGTGCTGCTGCGTGGATCAGTGCTGAGCCGCGTTTTTGCCCCGGTGCTGAGCGCCCCCCTGGAGCCCGATGTCGACTCCACCGTGCCTCTTCCGTTGTCCTGCTCGACTTCTCTGCTGCAGGCGCCGGAGGCCCTGCCGCGGCTGGAGCAGGCGCGTCTGCCCTTTTGTATCCCGCCGTTGTGCTGCTTGTCAGTGTTGCCACGCGTGCGCCGTCATGCGCAGGCGAAACGACGCATCTCCGTGCCGCCGCCGCTGATGCGTTGTCTCCGCCGCCTGGCCAAATGGTGTGGAGGGTTGACGAGGACGTGCCCCCGCGTTGTCTGCTGCCCCATTCGTGCCCTCCGCTGCAGGCGCCGGAGCCAGCGGTGGTGGTGCCAGTGCTGGCCTCCAGAGCATCGCGGTTCCGCAGGCTGTGAACAACCTCAGGCAGGTGTCGTTCGTGATCCAGCCCACTGCGAACTTGTCCAGTCTTGCCAGCGACAAGGCCACTTTCCCCCAGAGCTCCTACGTGGAGGCGTGGATTCAAGTCGGCAGCCAGCGTTTCCCCGAGGCTCCTGCCACTGGTGCAGCGCGTGCATACGCTTGCACGGTGGACGCAGACAATGGACTCGGTAGCGTGGTCAGCGCCCCCATCATTGATCTGGAGAACTACTGCGGTGCCACCGTGAATGGTACCGACGCCGAGTGCGAGGCGTTCGTGTGGTCCATCATCCCTGGACAAGGTCAAGGAGCACCTCGCCGTCGACGGCATCAGCGGCAGCGCACTCGGCGGCCAGATCATCATCAGCATCAACGGCACGCTGGCGGCTGCGTGCTCCTCCGAGACCACGCGCTTCCTCAGCCTGACCAAGGGCCGCGTAGAGGTGGTGTAGAGGCTACCCGGGCGTCCACCCTTGCGATCATTTTCGTCGGCTGTAATATACAGCGCACGAACATGATGAGCAGCAGCGCCAACCGCCCCCGCCGCGTGTACATCGACAGTGATGACCGCAGCTCGGGCACGCATGACGATTTTGAGGTTGAGTTGCCTTCGACTCACATGCTACCCCGTGCCCGCTTACGAGAACAAGTTTTGCTACAGGAGCACCGCCTCCGTGCTCAACGGTGCCGTGCTTATGGCGACGGTCAACGTGAATCGAAATTTCGCCTCCGTCCAGGAACTCGTCGACCAGGTCAACGCCGACACATATGCGAACACGTATCGCCTCGACATCGGCACCAACGTGCAGGGCCCTGCCAACCTTTTCGCGTGGAACGCCACCACTCGCAAAATCACCTCCTTTGACACGGGCACCGCAGGCAACGTTCAAATCATCGGATATTTGGACGACGGCAAGAATGGCATGTGTTACCATAACCTCGCGTTCCGACTCGGGTTCGCCAACGAGTACCGGTCCCGCGGCGTATTCCACTAGCGCAGGCTACGCCGCCGCGTTCCCTACGTCGTGCGTGTTCCCCAGCATCCTGCGCACCACGAGCATCTACATGACGTGCTCCCTCTGCCACGGCGACAGCATGACATCGAGTGCGACGGGTAACCGCGACCTCATGGACAAGGTACCCGTTCCCGTGGATAACGCGGGCGTTGGTTCCATTGTGCAGTACGTCAATAACATGAAAGACCGCACAATCAACGCAATCCCGACCACCTTCAAGCGCGTACGGGTCAACTTGAAGTTGCTCGACGAAGAGTTGCAACCGCTCGCCCTCGCGTCCACAGGCACGGCCCGGGGCACCGTTCAGGTCGAACTGCGCACGTTTTACGATTAAGATCAGTGCACCATGACAATGACATTCGCACGCCCGTCGGGCAGCAGGTTGATCACTCGACCCACTGCCTTGCGATACAGCGCGAGCGTGATGTCATCCTCCTTCACAGCGACGCCTCGGATGCCACCGTGACGGCTCTCACTGGGCACGGGCACGATGTAGTCTCCAGCGGCAGCCCCCAGCACGTTCAACTTGACGGGCACCTGATCCGCGAAGGCAACACAATCCACGGTGACACGCTCCGCCTCCAGCCTCGCTGTATATTCCGCAAGCGCGGCCGCATACGCATCCTTCGCCTCCTGTGGCGCATCTGCCAGGGGCTCCACCGGACGCTCTCCCACCGACGCAACCCACACGTCTCCTCCCACAATCAACGGATTCGTGCTCTTGATCTCAAACGCAGTGGCATCCGCATGACGGTCAGTCAGCCTACCGCTCGCATCGATTCCCATAATGTCACCCTTCGCGGCGTTGAAGTCACCTCCCTTGCGCATATACTCGGCATAGTCCGCACCCGACATGTTCACGGTACCCAGCGCGTTGATAGAACGGCTCGTGGTTGTGCCCTTGCCCACCATCACGCAAGTATTGGACGCGGTCCAGCCCGAGATCGTCGGAACAACGAGCGGTCATCGGCGGAACGGTGCACTTGCGCAGCGACGTGGCGGCCGTGGCGATGGTGCTGCCGTGCTCGCCGCACGACTGCGGGTGGGTTTGCGTTCGGGTGCGGCGGTCCGAGGAGGCGACGGGGATGCCACTCGCACAACACGCAACCATCCGGCCTGCCAACGTCCGGGAGGCTTTGCAGTGGCTCACCACGCACAACCCGTTGTATGCGGATGCGGTGTTGGATTTCAGGCAGTTGGAGGCGTGGAGCGCCAACAATACGCGGCGAATGCGACGACGACGCAGAGTGGCGGGCACCAGTGCATGGGGCTCCTCAGGTAGCAGCAGCATCTACAGGTGTGCGTGACACGCACACGCAGCCATGGGAGCACAGCAGAGGGCTGCAAAACGTTGCGATGTTTGTTAAACGCTCAGGAGCGAGGTGTCAACACAAGCGGAGCACTCTTCGAGCGCATTTTGGGATCATTTTGCATCGTTGGTCTGGATATGCGTGTGCACTTGACAGGAAGGTAAAATGAAAGTCACGATTAGCTTTCAAGCCCAGAAAGCTGACACGGATGCACAGCAGGTTCCGGCTGGATGAGCCACCGTGGCAGCAGCGACGCGCGCACATGGATTTGAGCAACGGTGAGGCTCACGAACACATGTCGGTGATTCGCTGTAACGAAAGGCTCAACAACCCGAGCAGAAACGCGGAGGGAGGCTCTGGGGACGGTACCGCGCCAGCGAGGTACTACGATGTGCGCTCCCCCGGCTGCTGCAAGCCCACGTTCCAACAGCCAGCCGTAGTCGGAGATCGTGCAGCAAGCTGGCCCCACAATGCCCAGCAGCTCAGTGTGCATGCGTACTGTCCGGAGCGCGCTGGCCCGCAGGTTCCCACGCGTTTTCTTGTTTACGCATACGCCGCAGCGCTGCCCGACGTCATCGAGGTAGCGGGGCTCGCGGAGGGCACCAGTTGCACCGCTGCAGGCGCCGCGACGTGGCTGTTGTGTGCCTGCGCCACCGTCACCGTCTTGGTGCCATACCCTGCAGGGGCACCACCGCCGCCGGCACTGGGGGAGCCTGGCGCGCCGCCGCCCGCCCCCGCCCTGCGAAGGGCCTCCTCCTTTGCTGCACGCTGCAGCTCATCGAACTTGGAGGCGTCCATGTGCGCCGCGCGGCCGCCGTTCTCTGACATGTCCACGAGGTAGCAGAGCAGCACCGAGTCGATGGAGAGGTCGAAGACGATCATGAAGGCGGTCGCGACGCTGTAGGAGAAGAACAGGTTGATGAGGATGACGAGCCATGTGCTGGTCAGGGGCGTCGCGCCGCCGGGCTGGAACGTCGCGGCGTTGTCCAGAATCGCGTACGCGATCCACGTCGTGCCCACAGCGATCATGACCTTGCCCAGGAACATGACCAGCTCGCCGAGGATGTTCACAGCCGCGAGCGTCGTGGCGTTCGCCACGATGATGCGGAACACGGCGCCGCCCGACTCGCAGAAGGAGGAGCCTTTCATGGCCGTGTAGATGTACGCGTTGCGCGAGATGAACTGGATGCACTTCTCCATCACGGCGAGGCAGCACTGCAGTGGGGTGGCGGGGGAGTGTGTGTGGGGGGCGGGGAAGTGGGGGCAAGCGTTCAAGGCAATGGGGGGGAGGACGGGGAGACGTGGTGAGCAGCAGCACATTGCGGCCGCGCGGGAGTGTCGACAGCATAGTCGGCGCACGCGGCACGTCCTCGACACCAGTCGCAGTGTCAAGCCAGCAAAGTCAGGCATCAGCCGGCTGCCGCTTCCGCAGTAACAGCCGCTACCAGGAACGCACCTGCAGGCAGCAGCAGATGAACTTGACCCAGGTGTTGTTGGCGGACCCGTTGTCCTTCATGCGCTTGTACACGTACGCCACAATCACGCGGATGAACTGCGGCGGAGGGAGGGACAGAGAGAGGGAAACGGGGGGCAGAGAGAGAGAGATCAGCATGAGCGGCAGACACGGAGCGCGTGAGGTGGAGGTAAGGGGCAAAGACGGCACTGGCTTGTTGCTCTTGTGCAGTGCACAGGGCAGGCGTCCCGTATGACTCCTGCTTCCCTCGACACAGCTACAACAGCAGCGGCAGCAACAGCAGCGGTGGTCACCCTGTCCGCAACAGCAACAGCAGCGTCTGTCCCCCTCCCTCCCCTCTCTCACCTGCATGATGGCGATGAGCAGGGATCCGAAGGCCACGGTGCCCATGTAGAACTTGAAGGTGCGCATGAAAGAGGACATGAGGGGCCAGCTGCAAGGGCAAGGGGAAGCAGAGGGAGGAGGGCAGGCGTAGGCCAGGGTGTGGGCACCACAGTACACCAGTCAGCAAGTCACCCCCCGGCACCACACAGCACCACACATCACCAACTCACGTCTCGAGGTCGTAGTACGTCGCGGGGCGCGGCGCGTCCTTGGGGATGGGGGACGGCCGCCCGCAGCAGCAGGAGAGGGGGTTGAGGATGCTGAGGCACGAGCGGCGGGGCACCTCCCGGGACGCCCCGGGCACACGGCTGAAGTACCAGGCGCACACCGTGCCCGCGATCGTGAGCGCGGCGAAGCCCGTGATGAACTGTGCCGTCCACAGCAGGCCGAAGAAGTGGTAGATCAGCAGGTAGTTCATCGTGGGGTAGTCCTCGATGGTCGTGAAGGTCTCGTTGAGGCCGGGGCTGCTGAGGAACGCGTTAATGGTCGCGTTGGTGACCCCGCTCATCGTGCTCAGCTTGGCGATGCTCTTCGTCACATCGGAGGCCGCGTTCACGACCGCCGTGTTGCCCGCCGTGGCGAGGGACGCAGCGACGAACACCCACCACACGAGGAACAGGCCGATGCCGATCACGGTGGTGATGGGGAAGCACACGAGGGTGGGCAGATCCTGCAGCGCCTCTGCGCCCATCTTGACGGCCTTGATCGCCACGCCGATCGCGCGGCGCAGCGTCACGACGATGAGCAGGGCGATGAGGGTCACGGCGGTGGACACGTAGGCGATGATGCGGTACGAGTTCTGGTTGTCGAACTCCTGCGGAGGGGAGGCGGGGTGAGGGGTGGAGGGGGTGCGGAGGGGTGAGGGGTGGGTGGGTGGGTGGAGCGGGATGGGCGTTGAGAGGCGGTGGGGCGGGGTGGGAGTGAGACCGCACCACATGAAGCCAGACACGTCGGCTGCCCTAGCGCTCTCACTGGCTGCAACGCCTGTCGCGCGAGGTACACCGACCACTGCAGCGACAGTCCCGCAGCACAGGCGGCACTGCCCCGCCTCAGCGTACAGACAGCGTGCGCACTCACATCCAGGAGCGACTGCGGCACAACGTAGCTGATGGTGTTCGCAGCGCCGTTGGCTGCGGTGCTGAAGTTGTCGAGCTGGGCCTGGATGCTCGTAGGGAGCGTGATGTGGATGAGGCCGCCTTTCTGCAGGGGGCGGGGACGGGGAGAGTCAGGGAGAACACCAGGCACAAGGGGAGCGGGAGGCGAGGGTGAACAGGGGGCGATTACAGGACAGCACACGCCACACCCGACACCGCTGCGGAATTCCAGGCCAACTCCCAGGCCCGCCGAGGCGCGCAGAGTTCATCGGCTCTCACACCACCACACTGGCATCTGCAGCCAGCGACCACCATTCAGCGCCACACAGCAGCATCTCTCAAAGCGGCGATGCTGCATGCGTTGCTGACCCTGCCACGCCCGCTCAGCGACAGCGTTTTGCATGCGGTGCTGCCTCTGCCACGCCCACGCCCTCAGCCACCCACTCACGTAGTAGAAGTAGCCGGTGAGGAAGCCCAGCAGCAGCAGCACGAGGGTGATGGTGCCCCACACGAACACGGCCGTGAACCACTTGGCGAGCATCAGCCACGCGAAGCCGAAGACGAGGGTGATGCCGACGGCACACAGCAGAATGACCCACCAGGCCCGCTTCAGGTCGCCAAAGTAGCGCCCCAGCGTCTGTCGCACCGTGTTCATCGCGTCGAACAGCTGGTTCGTCTGCGCGGGGTACTGCGTCGTGGACGCCTTGTTGCTCTGGGCTAGCACGCACGCAGGGTCGCTCGCGGAGGTGACGCCGGGGGGATAAACACACATCGCGCTCGCGACGTTGGTCGTGTTGTACACCGGCACGCAGCGGTAGAAGACGGAGCTGGTGGCGATGGGGCTGATCCAGCAGTTGCCCTGCACTGTGGCGCAGCTGAGGCCCGCGGGCGGCGTGTAGTAGTTCGTGGGGTTGATGCTGGACGTGTTGGTCAGGCACTGGTTGATGATGAAAGGGGTATACGTCGCGTTGATGTTGTAGTTGCAGATGTTATCGAGGGTGCCCGGGCACGCGGACACGCAGACGCCGTAGAAGGTGTAGTCCAGCGGGCTGCTCTTGGCGAGGTTGAGCAGGAAGTCCTGTTGCAGGCGCGGGTACACGGTGAACTTGGCACCCGCCTTCGCGCCGGTGCCGCACACGTTGCCCTGGTAATCGACTCCGTACACTGCACGACCACAAAGGGGGCGCAGGTGTGAGGGAGCAGCGGTGGCGTGTGGTCAAGCAGCCGTACGCCCCTGTCCGTCGCCGTCGCGGTGAGCCATCAGCTGACCGCAACTGTGTCCAGCCTGCCCGCCTGTACCTCCCGCAGGCAGCCTCTCTCACCGAGGCGCTCGGGGTTGCCGTACTTGAAGCCCACCGCCCCGATAATGATCATGCCGATCCCTGCACGACATAGCAGGGGAGGCGTCGAGTGAGGCAAGGTGGCAAGTAGCTCAACTCCGACTTGCGATGAGACGCAGCGCGCGTGTCCATACGAGGCCGCAAAGGGAAACAATGTTACGACGTCTCACGCAGCACCCCACTCAAATGACGAGCGTTATTCTGGCCCGTAGCGGCACTGCGTTGACCCTCCGCATCGCAGTACTCACAAAACACCAGCATGAGCATACAGCACAGCACGTCCCGGCACTTCCGCTGGGGCGCCTTGGCCATGCCCACAATCGGTTCAGCGCTACCACAGCTGCACAAGATTGTGTACAGCGCAATATCGGAGGCGGAGCTGTCAGAGAAGGCTTCGCAGTTTCAGAACTCGACCTGCGGGCCGCTTCGAAGGATGGAAGTCGGGTTGCAAGGACATACCCGCAGCATCCCGTCCGAGAAGTCGACGCTGCGCTCGCCGTTGCTTTGGTCGCCATGGCACTGGTCCGCGCAATGCGCGAGAGTTAGTGTAACGGTCTGTGAGCGAAACAGAAGCCCACTTCTCGGCAGTTTCGTGCCGGAGTGGTTGATGCCAGCGATCACGACGGCTCTTAACGAACTGCGTAGATCGCAAGCTAGCGCTGGCACCGACCCGCGTCGTCAGAAGCTGCGTTGAAGGGAGCCGCGCATGGGTGTCTCGACCTCACACTAATTTGTCTGTCCGCAAAGATTTTAGTGTCGCGGCAAAGATCACAGAATCCTCCAGCATACCAGGCCAACTTTCGCACTCACGTCATCGCTCACCACGATTATTTGCATCCATGTTTGCTGCACTGCCGAGAAGGAGCTCTGACTTGTGAAACCGGGGGCAGATCAGGCGTATCGTGTGTGACGCACCGCTCGCGGTCTGAGCGCGTGTTCAGAGCAACCTTTCCGCGGACTTTGCTTAGATCGCAACGGCATGGTGGCAGGAGACTTTTCCCTCGCCCGCACTCGAGCGTGGCTGCTTCCTTTCGTATCCCGAAGTACGGCTGACGTTGTTGTGGTGCAGCGTTTTTTCGGCGTCCTGCCAGGACTTGGGCCCACCTCTCGCGTGTGGGATGCAGTCTTCCACTTCGCTGCCAACCTGGGCAATGAAGTGTTCTTCATCATCTTCCTGCCGTGGCTGTTCTGGGATTGGGACGTCCTTGTGGCCCGGCAGGTGATCTTCCTCTGGTGCTCCAGCTATTATGCGATTCACTTCATCAAGGATAGCCTCATGTTGCCGAGGCCGCCGGCTTTCAAGGCGTGTATCGTTCACGCACCTCGTCTGGAGGCAGCTGCGGTTGCTGAAAGGGCCCGACGCGGACCCACGGGGCAATCCGCCTCTCTGCAGAGCACGGCGGCCGGCAGCTGTTCCGCCGCGTCGGCTGACATTCCAGGCAAGGAGCCCGTCTTTCAGACGTCAGGCAGCCCTTCTCACGCTAGCGACGCTGCCGCCGCCGCCGTTCGCAGCGCTGCAAGCAGCCTGGCGCCGTGCAAAACCGACTACGCTGCAGTGCTGGCGGAGGTCGATGCGTGCACATCATGTGTGCATGGAGCTGTGAAGCTGGAGAAGCAGTACGAGCACGAGTACGGGTTCCCGTCCTCGCACACGCACAACAGCGTCGCCATGCCATTTTTCGTGCTGTACCTGACGCATGGCCGATACGCCGGCTCTGTGCCGCTGCTTGCTGCCGCCCTTGTTGCCTGGTGTGTGTCTTGCATCCTCAGCCGCCTCTACCTCGGCGTGCACAGCGTGCCGGACCTCATCGGTGGGGCGCTGCATGGGGTTGTGATGCTGGCTCTGCACGTAACATACGGAGCGGCTCTCGATGACTGGTTGCTGAACACCCCCCCGCTGATCGTCGCAGCAGTGATGGTTGTCATTATGGTGGGCGCAACGATAATCTACCCACGTCCCGCAAAGCCGGCGTGGGTGCCGACGCCGGGAGACACCACTCTCATCCTGTCTGTCACGTGCGGCGTGAGTATCGCTGCCAGCTTCATCGCAGACGCGCACAAGGCCGCTGCCGCAGACACGATTCACGGCATCCGCAGCCCTCTCGCCTTCGCGCTCACGCTGCCGCGGCTCGCGCTCGGGTTTGGCGTCCTGCTGGCCATCCGCGCCATCGGCAAGGCGGCGTGCATGTTCGTGCTCCCGCGGCTGGCCCCTGTGTGCTACGCAGACGCTGATGATGAGAGTGTCATGCCCGATGCGCCCGCGCAGCCCGCCGCACCAGCTGCCGTGGCCCCGGCAGCAGTCTCTGCGACGGCAGCCGCCGCGGCCCCGGCAGCAGTGGCGGCCTCGGCAGCGGCTGCGGCGCCGGCGCCGCTGGCGGCAGCAGCCATCAGCCGTGGCGCTGTAGACGAGATTGCAAGCACCTCTGCAAGCGGTCTGCGCCGGCGCGGCGTGAATACCGCCGATGCCCGGCCACCGTCCGCATTCGAGGCGTCGCACATTGCTGACAGCGTCAGCGACATCAACCTTGACCGGCACCGCAGCTTTGGGGCCGACAGCGCCTTCAGCGACGACCTGACAGAGTGTGGAAATCCAGACTCCCCGCGACCCTCGCCCAACAACCTGTCGCGGAGCGCTCTCACGACTAGCGCGGTAGCTGCGCTCGCGGGCGCTTCAGCGCCCAGCGGCCCCGTGGCCACCGGTGCCGCACTTCAGCTTGTGGTGGGAAGCGGCACGTCTCCAATCGACCCAGCGTCCGTACAACCGTCTCCGTCCTCTCAGGCCTCATCCGCGGCGCTCAACTCATGGCGTGCGCCCTCACTCGCAGGGGCTGCACACGCCGCTTTCGCAGCGTCCGACGCTGCCGCCCCTGCTGTGGCTGCAGCGCCGCAGCCGCGAGGGGTGCCCCCGGGTAAGATTGTGGTGCCCCACCACCGCAACTACTGGGTGGAGCTCCCCACCAAGATGGTCGTGTACACGCTAATCGGCCTGAACGCCGTGTACACCGTGCCGCGGCTGTACCAGGCGCTCGGCTGGAAGCACTACGGGCTGTGAGTGTGTTGCTGCTGCTGGTTGTGAGCTGCTGCTGTTGGTCATGTACGCATGCAGCCGCTGCGGCTGGTGCGCGCCCGCAGTGTTTGTACGTAACTGTTGGCGGCAACTCAAGGGTCTACTTGCGCCTCGGACTAACTCCCCTGATTTCAGCTGGGAATCGTTGTCTACTTGATCTCAACGTTGTGCGAGCGACCTGTGAGTGATTACTGTCGCGGTAATTCCGTTCGATATCGCCACTGTCGCGTAATGAGTCGCGACGCCAAGCCGAAGTCGTCCTGAACATTCGATGGGGATACTGTGCACTACTTGTGCGCGCTTGCCGCTTAGTTCGTCGTCATATCAAAGAGAACACACTCGACTCGGATCCGGATGGCATCGCTCACACGTGAACACGAAGTCGTCGAACGCGGAACGTTGATCTCTGAGTGCACGGCGCTGCGGAGTCGGCTGTCGTTGAACTACGTGCAGCCCAGACGCGAGCGGATTCGGGTTGTGCGCGCCACGCACTGCGTGTGCGAACAACCGATCAACGGCGAGAAGAAGCTTCCGGCGGAGTTGCCTTCAGTTTTCTCGTTCTCCTCTCATGTTTCTAGTCGTACCGGTGCAGTTTCAGCGTGTGCAGCAAATTTATCATCGCAAAAGCTGTGGCAAGATGGCGTCACAGCTGCTCTTTCGCCGGCACGCCGCAAGGCTGCTGCGCGGCGGCCAGCCATCCTGTGCGCCGATCTGGACTGCACGCTCGCTCTCGTGTAGCACTGCTGGTTTTGCTAGTCGCTTGAGCTTTGGGTCGAGCAGCTGCGGCAGCCTCTCAAAGCGGCTGCCTGTCGATTGCACTCGCCGCGGGCTGCGAACTGCCTCCCATCACATGCACGAGTTGACAACGAGCTCAACAGAGGCTGCCCGCCTGTTTGATTCTGCAGTCCATAGCGTGGGTTTGCTGCTGTGTTGAAATAGACGTCTGCACTCATGTCGCAGCTATCGCAGCGCGAGCATATGCAGAATGCAGGCAACGATTGTTCCAGCACCGCATCTCTGCCGGCCTGCAGTACGTGAGCTTATCCGGTGATCCCGCGGACGATCTCGAACGAGCCCTGGAGCTGGATCCCGATTTTTTGTTGGCCCACGCCACGCTGGGTATGCTGTATGTGCTGTCCACGGGAGTGCTTCCGTCCCAGGAGGTGTGTCGGCACGGGACCGTTTGCTGCATATGCGCTCCTGTATTAGAGACGACAGCACCTCTGGCGCATCCAGCAGCCGAACCACCTTGCCATGCAAGCCCTCTGAGTGACATCTAATCGACGGCTCACGTTCTCTTGTTGCAGACCGTCGCGGACTGCCTGGGGAACGTGCGTCGCCTACTCAGCGGCGCAGGGGCAGCGCGATTCAGTCTCCGCGAGCGGGCGTACGCGCACGCATTCATCGCTTGGTCGCAGGGCCGGTATCGCGCCGCTGCGGCTATCCTCGAGGGGTCGCTGCTGCAGCACCCGACAGACATCCTTACAGTGCGCACGGCACACGACGTTCACTTTTTCAACGGGGATTCGCTCAACCTGCGGTGGGTGCTGCGGACCTGCGCGCGGGCTTGGCTGCGTGCGGGCGCTGCAAGGTGGACTTACCATATCAACGCATGCTGCACACATAAATCTCAGGCGGCCAAGGCAGAACCGGTTCGGCTCTCAGACACGGCAGTGTTGTGCGGTGCTCGGCTGACGCTTTTGCCGCGGAGCACGTCCGGTTTGCAGATTGGTCTCACAGCTCGGCGCAATCCATTTCTCATGATTGTCCGACTCCTCGCACGGCGCCGTTGCAATCCCTTCAGTGATTGTTGTAATCACCATGTCGTGCACACGGCTCCCCTGCTACATCACCCCAAACTGTGATCCCTCACTGTCTTTCGGGTGCAGCAACAGCACCGCGCGTGTGATGCAGTCGTGGGACCCGTCGATGCCTCTGTATGGCCGCCTCTGCGGCATGCTGGCCTTCGGGTGCGTGCGCGGCAGTGCCTGTTAGCCTGGGTTTGCGGTGCGATATTGGGTCACTGCTCCGCGCGGCAATCCCCTCGTCCGCCAACGAAAGCACTCGCGGCGAGGCTGCGATGGCATGAAAGCTTATGGGCCCGAGGCTCTTCACCATCGCCGACGCACCGCGGTAGCCGCGTGAAACACTGTTCGCCGCGGTACCCAAGCCTGACATGTGTGTCAGCTATGCCGCGCCCGTGCGTCCGCTGTGTCTGTGCGTCCTGCAGCTTTGAGGAGTGCAACCAGTACGATCAGGCTGAGACTTTCGGCATGCAGGCGGTTAACATGGACCCGACAGACGCCTGGGCGATCCACGCGGGTGAGTGCTGTGACGGGTCTTCAGGTGGCTGAGGCGGGAATGAATAATTGTGAGCAAAGTAGTAGTGGTCAGCGTACACAGTGGCTGGACCGAGCGCTGTCTCGCTCAGTCTCCCTGTCCACGCTTGTATTCTGCATCCGACCGCAGTCGCGCACGTGTATGAGATGACCTCCCGCCTGGACGAGGGGAAGCACTTCCTGGGCGAGCTGCGGGAGCACTGGGAGGTGCGCGAAGTGCCCGCCTCTGCCGCCCCGCAGCTGCCGCACATGCAACAGCACCCGCAGCAGCAGCAGCCGCAGGGGTCGTGGCGTGACGGGGCAGCACCACCGGGCTCCCTTTATGCCGCGTCTTCCTTTGCTGGGGCGCCTGGCCGCGGCACGGCGACGGAGGGGCAGGTGCGAGGCTCCCAGTTCTCACGGGCGCCTGCGAGCGTCGTCGTGCCGACGTCGGGCCCCTCGCTCGCCTCACAGCCCGGGCTTCAGCTGCACCCGCACCACCACGTCGAGTGCGCGGCGGGCGCGGGCGGCCCCGGCGGCAGCCCAACCCGCGCCCGGCCTGGGACAGTCGAGCTGGGGGCCACCCTGCTCGAGCACCACCTGCTGTGG
>Ga0208629_100599_pt1 | contig 16825 bp, 3 predicted proteins | sample LakWasMet19_HOW5_2_FD_183865 | JGI IMG/M metagenome (GOLD analysis project Ga0208629, IMG submission 183865) | Freshwater sediment methanotrophic microbial communities from Lake Washington under simulated oxygen tension - Sediment Metagenome... | ecosystem: Environmental > Aquatic > Freshwater >...
GCGTCGCTGGCGGTCGCAGCCGCGGCGTCGGCGTGCGGGCCGCCGGTGGAGGAGCCGCCTCCCAGGCCCATGAGGCAGAGCAGCTGCATGAGGGCAAAGGCAGACTGGCGCAGCAGCGCAATGGGGCGCACGGGGGGCAGCGCGGCCGTCAGCGGCGGCAGCGCCTCCGCAGCGCCCTTGTCCGCGCCAGCCTCCTCCGCCTTGGCCTTTGCGGCGGCCTTGGCAGCCAGCACGGCAGGGTCATCCTTGCCCGTGACGTCGCGGTAGGTAAGCTCCTCCGCGGGGACGTCCTCCAGGATGAGGATGAAGTTTCCCTTCTTGGGCGAGCTGGAGGACAGGCCCAGGCCCATCAGCTGCACCTTGTCGGACTCAAAGTCGCTGGGGACGGCGTCGGAGGCGATCAGCGCGTTGGCCCACTCGGGCACCTTGCTGGCGGGGAAGGCCACGCGCTTGCTGCGCCACAGCGCGTACTCGCGCCCCTCGCTCGTCTCGATGCGCATGCCGGGGCAGGCGTCGTACCGCTCGTGCAGCCACGGCACCTTGCTCGCAGACGCCGTCAGCTTGGCGAACGCCTCCGGCACGGCCAGCCAGGCGCGCACGGGGCGGGTGGCGCGGAAGGTGGCCGTCTCGGTGTCCACGCCCTTGGTGCCGTGGTCCTGCTCGAAGAGGACGTACTTGAACCAGTCGCGCGTGCGCTTGTCGGAGAAGACGGACGGCACGGCAGTGAAGCTGTGCGTCTTGTCAATGTCGCACGCGCGCTTCTCCTGCGGGGGCAGCGGCACCTCGGCGGGGGTGGAGTAGCTGACGTTGAAGTCGGCGGACAGGCTGCTGATGGGCATCTTCTCCCACTTCTCCGCGCCCTTGCGCTTAGCGAAGCACGGCTCGCAGAACCAGTCGCTGCAGCGGCGGCAGCCCCACGAGCCCGTGTCGAACTTGGAGTTGCTGTAGCACGCGCAGCAGTACCGGCCGCTCGCGCTGGGGTTGAAGGTGCACGGGTGCTCGTGGTTCTGGTGCTTGAGCTTGCTGCGCGTGCGCGGGGCGCGGGCGGCGCGGCGCTGCGCGTCGAAGGCAAGCACGTCCGCGTACTCGTCTGCGGAGCCCTCACCAGCCACGCCGGAGGGGGCACCCTCCAGCAGCACCGCGCCCGCGATGGCGGCGCGGCGCGCGGCCTCCTCCGCCGCAGCGCCTGCGCTGCCAGCGGCCGGGTACGCAGCAGCCCCGCCGAAGATGGCGGCGCCGGAGGCCGCGATGGCGCTTGTGGCAGACGAGGCGAGCGCTGCGGCGAAGTCCAGCGGCTCCTCCGCGTCGTCGCCAGCGGCAGCCGCCTCCGCGTCGCTGTCGGCTTCCTCAGCGGTGAACGGCGCGGCTGGCACGGCGGCAGACGGCGCGGGCTTGCCAGCAGCAAAGGCAGCGTAGAGACGCAGCACCGCCTCCCCGCTGAGGGCGGGCGCGGCAGCGGCGGCCAGAAGCACCCCGTCATCGCCCGCCACGGGCACGCCCGCGGCGCGGAGGGCGGCGCGCAGCCAGGAGGCGCCGCTCTCGCCCGCGGGCGCCGCAGGGCTGAGGCGCGAAACCGCTGCTGCGGGCGCGGCCGCCACGTGGTGCAGCACATCGAAGCGGGACAGCGAGCCTGCCAGCAGGCGGCGGCGCACCTCGGCGGCCGCCCACGGGCGCCACAGCGCGTCGGAGGGGCTGCCAGACGCGCCGGCATCGGCGGGGGCGGCGGCGGCTGTCAGTCCGTCGTCCAGATACTCCACGCTCACGGCACCGGGGCCCGCCAGCTCGCCGAGGGCGGGCAGCAGCCCCACCGCGAGGGCGCTCTCGTAGTCTGCGGGCGTGACGTCGCAGGCCCACGTCCACAGGATGAGGGAGGCGGTCGAGACGTCGCGGCGCCCCAGGCTCTCTGCCAGCGCCTCCGCAAGCACCTTGTGGAAGCGCACGTAGGCGGACTGCAGGCCCGCCCGCGTCTCCGCGGCAACAGACTCCAGGCCCACCAGGTAGTGGTGGCGCAGGGTGTAGGCGTCAGAGTCCAGGCCGCTGGACTTGCTCAGCTGCTCCAGCAGGGCGCGGCGGCGGGCGCGGTCTGCGGCGCGACCGCCGCTCGCGCGCGACGGCCCCTCCGAGCCGGCGTCCGACCCGTCCTCCTCCGGCTCCTCCTCCTCCTCCTCGCCCTCACGCTCCTCCGCTGCGTCGCCGGCCGCCGCCTGCGCCGCTGCAATCGCTGCGAGGGCGTCCGCCTGGCGCTCGCTGGCGCCGCGCAGGGCCGGGCGCGCCCCCAGCAGCGCGCTCTGCAGCACGCTGCGGTCGGTGGGCAGGGCGCGGCACAGGTCCGCCAGCGCGGCGAGGCCCCAGGCGCGCGCCTGCGCCCGCACGGCGCGCCAGCGCAGCAGGCGGCCCAGCAGCGCCGGCGGGGCGCCCAGGCCGAACTTTACGTACTCCCTGATGGCGCGCGCCGCCACGTCCACGGCGCCGCCCGCGCTGGGCGCAGCGTCGTCTGCCAGCGCGTCGGTGATGTCTGCCTGCAGCGCCACGGCCTCCTCGCTCCTGGCGCCGGCGCTCGCGGCAGCGGGGGCGTCCCCGGGCAGCGCGTTGGTGGCGCCCTCGCCGCCCTCCTCCCCGTCCACGTCCTGCCAGGAGGTGAGGCGGGCGAGCTTGGCGCGCCCAGCACCCGCGCCCGCGCCCCCGGCGGACGCGGCGGCGACGGGCGCGGCGCTGGCGCCCGCTGCAGCAAGCATGGCGCTGGTGGAGGGCTCGTCGATGGCGCGGGAGGAGGACAGACGCATCAGCTGCAGCGCAGCGGAGGAGGAGAGCGAGCCCGCCCACTTGGAGCGCAGGTCGCCCAGGCCGGCGCTGCCGCCGCCCACGTCGGAGGACACGCGCTGCAGCAGGGAGGGGCCGCCCGCGGGCAGCTGAGCGGCCAGGCCGCTGTCCTGGCCGCCGGACCCGGCGCTGGAGGCGTGGGAGAGGCCGCCGCGTGCGGCGGCGGAGCCGTCCGCGGCGGCGGCGTCCTCGTCCACGGCGGGCGGGGGCGCGAGGGAGAGGATGAAGAGGGATCGGGCGCGGATGCCCTCGAGCAGCTCGTCGAAGGCCTTGGGCGCCACGGGCTTCAGGCGGCGCTGCGCAGCCGCGCTGGCGGCGCCCGCGGCCGCAGACTCGTCCGCCGCGGTAGAGGACGCCGCGGCGGCTGCCGTCGGCTGCCTGTCCTTGAACTCCTTCCTCTGCAGGCGCAGGTAGGCGCGCACGCCCACCACGCCCTTCCACGCCGCCAGCAGCGCGGGGGACATGGAGGGGTCGCTGCCGGCGCCGCCGCCGCCCAGCGACAGCTGCATCGCAGCAAGCATCAGCTCGGGCAGCAGCCCCGTGTGCTTGGCCTGCGCGAGGAGCAGGGGCAGCTCCACCTCGGGGAAGACGCCTGCGCGGCGCTTGATGGCGTTCTCTGGGGTCGCCTTCTGCAGCCAGGCCAGCAGCTTGGCGCCCGGCGCAGCGGCGTCTGCCGTGCCCTTCTGCAGCAGGCTCTGCACCCAGCGGTCCTCCTCCGAGCCCGCAGCGCCCACAGCCACGGAGGCAGCGGTGGCGGTCGCGGTGCTCGCGGCGCCGCCGGGAGAGGAGGGGGCGGAGCCCTCGGAGGGGACGTCAGGCGTTGCTGCGGCCTCCGCCTCCTCCAGCGACACCACCAGCGCGGTGATGTCGCCGGCACGCAGCTGCTCGCCAGCGGCGCTGTACGCGCCCGACCAGCCCTGCGCCAGAGGGATAGACAGCTCCCCCTTGCCGCCCACTGCTGCCGCTGCTGTGGCAGCCTCGAGGCCACCCGACAGCAGGTGCGAGCGCAGCAGCGGCCGCAGCTCCTCCTCCTCGTAGCTCACGTGCGGGCCAGCCACCAGCGTCGCGCACAGGCGGCCCGCGGCAGCGGCGAGCAGGCGCAGCAGCTGCGCGACCCACAGCCCCGCCAGCAGGCTCGCGTTGCGTGCGGCGGAGAGGCTGTTGCCCGCGGCGAGGCCGAAGCCGGCCAGGGCGGGGCGCGAGACGAGCAGGCGATCCACAGCCTTCGCGTTGCCAGCGTCCGCGGCCGCAACCAGCGCGGCGGCGTGCGCGGTTGCCTGGCGCACGCGCGTAAGGACTGCAGCGACGACGCCGGGGACGTCCGGAGTGGCAGTCGCCTTGGTCAGGCAGGTCAGGCCCACTCCCAGACCCTTCAGGCCCGCTGCAGCCGCCGCAGACACGGCTGCAGCCAGGGAGCCGGCGCGCGCCTCGGCCTCCTTCCCACTGCGGGGGCCGTCGCTGCTGCGCAGGGTGTCTGCGATCAACGGGCTCGCCACAGCGCGCAGCTGGCCCTCGCCGCCTGCAGCCGCAGCCGCGGAGGCGCCGAGGATGCGGCCCGTTGCATCGGTCTTCGGCGCGACGCCGAGCAGCTGCAGCGGCAGCGCCACGACGCCTGCGAAGAACGGCACAGATGCAGCCGGGGCGCCGCGGCTGCCGCCAGACCGGGTCCTGCCCTTGGCAGCGCCTGCTCCCTCCTCGCCGTCCGACTCGGGCTCCTTCTCGTCGGAGGCGCCAGCGGCCTCAGCGCGCTTGGCCTTCCGGCTCGCCAGGGAGGGCACGAACGCGTCGCCCGCCGTGCGGATGCGGCTGCCGCCTGCGGTCGCCTGCTTGACCACCTCAGGGGCGGCCAGCACGGGCAGGTGCAGCGTGAAGGCGAGCTTCGCCTCCCCGCCCTCCACGACGTTGCCCACGGCGGTGACGGGCACGGCGACGGGGGGCAGGTGGGAGGCGCCGAAAGCCGCGATGATGTCGCCGAGGCCGTTGGCAGACGCGGCGGAGCCAGAGGCAGCTGCGGCTGTGGAGGCGGCAGCGAAGCCCGCGGGCAGCAGCGCCGCCAGCAGGGTCGCAGCGGGCAGCAGCACGGCGCCCTCGCCCCGCACGGCGTGTGACTTCTTGAGCGCCTCCTTGGCCGCCTTGTCCCCCTTGGCCTTGCCCTTCTTGCCCTTCTTGCTCGAGGCCACGCTGCTGTCGCCGTCAGACGACCCGCCGTCGCTGTCGCTGTCGCTCTCGCTCTTCGCAGACTCCTCCTCGTCATCGCCGAACAGGCCCCCAACCTTGAACTCGCTCTCCGCGTCAGAGTCGCCGTCGGGCTTCTTGGTCAGCTCGGCTCCGTCGGTCTTGCCGGCCTCCGCGCCCGCGACGGCGTCACCGGAATCGCCGCCGCTGGCGGCCGCAGGCGCGCAGGCCAGCGCGGCCTCGAGCTCAGCCGCGGGCACCGCCACGCCCTTCTTGACGGACAGCCACACGTGCGCGGGGCAGGCGGCTGCGCCCACAGCCAGGGTGCCCGAGTACAGGCCCCAGTCGGCTGCGTCGGCGGCCTCCCGCGCCGCCTTGCCGCCGCCGAGCAGGCTGGAGCCGCTGTGGCTGGGCGGGGGCGGCACCGCGAGGGAGGCCCCATCCTCGCCCACCAGCGCCTGCAGGCGCAGGAGCTGTGACGCGAGGGGGCCGGTGGCGGGTGCGGCTGCGAGCGCGCGCGCGAACTGCAGACGGACGAACCTGTCCAGAGCGGAACGCAGGCGCAGGGCCGCAGCGGTGTAGGCGTCCACCCGCTTGGTGACGGCCACCAGCAGCGGCAGCAGGGAGGTCGCCACCCACGGCTGCGCGGCCAGGTGCGCCAGCGCTGCGGCTGCGGTGGGGAGCAGCACACCCACGACAGACGCACGGACGATGGCGTCCACGTCACAGCCGCGCAGGGCCGTGGGGAGGGCCGCCGCGGCCGCTGCAGGGGTGGCTGCCCCGGCGGCAGCGTCAGCCTGCGAGCCCACCGCCGCGGCAGCGCGGTCCAGCAGGCGCGCGCTGTGGCAGGCCAGCAGGCGCATGAAGTGCGTCAGCACGCGGGCTGCAGAGGTGCCGCTCGCAGCTGCGGCGGGCACCCACTTGCCGCCCGCCAGCCTCACGTCCAGCAGAGCCGGCTCCTTGGAGGCGAGCTCGATGCTGTTGGCGGTGGGGGCTGCGCTGGCAGCCTTGGCGCCGCGCAGGCGGCCCGCACGCGACGCGGCCTCCGCCTCCTCGACCTCCTCCTGCACGAGGGACAGCAGATGGCGCTGGTACGCGGACAGCAGCGCAGCGCCGTGCTGCACCAGGGCGCGCGCCTGCGACGCCGCCGCCTCGTCCGTCGCAGCGGCTGCCGCGGCAGGGCCGGCAGCCGCCGCGTCGGCGCTCGCGGGCAGCATGGAGAGGGTGCGGTGCCCCACGACCCCAAATAGCGAGGCGAGCAGCTCCACCAGGCCGTGCTCCTGGCGCGCATCGGTGGCTGCGGGCGCGCTGCCGGCCGCTGCGGACGACTCCCGCTGCGGCAGCAGGGAGACGACGCCCGCGGGCGAGGAGAAGTACTGCAGGCAGCGCACCAGCAGCTCCGAGTGCGCGTGCGAGAGGCCGCCGCTGGTGGCGCGCTGGCGGTTGATGAGCGAGCGCAGCAGCTCCGCGCGCGTCTGCGGCGAGGCGTAGAGCACGGGCAGGCCGGCGTCGATCGCCTTGACGGCCTCCTCCTGCAGCGAGCGCGGGAAGCCCGCCTCCGCGGACATCATGCCCTGCAGGACCGCGTCCAGGCCCGCAAGCGTGGGTGCCGCCCCCGCCACCTGGATGCCCGCCTCTGCGGGGTGCACGTGTGCCGCCACGAGGCGCGCCATGTTGGCCCGCAGCAGGCGCAGCAGCGTGCTCAGCACAGCCGTGAGCTGCGCGCGCCCAGCGCTGCCGGGCGCCGCCGCCTGCAGCGCGGCACTGAAGGTGCGAAGCAGCGCCGTCAGGTGTCCGAACGTCTCCGCGTCCGCCTGCAGCGCGAAGGGCTCCTCCACCGTGATGGCGCTGAATTGGGAGTCCACGGCCGGCAGCGCGCGGAGCTTGTTGGCAGTGGCGGAGGCGGAGGGGGCGTCCTTGGCCTCCTCGCCCTCGGCCTTCTTGCCCGCGTCCTTGCCCGCCTTGCCGCCCTTGCCCTTGGCCTCCTCCTTCTTGCCAGCGTCCTTGCCCTTGCCGTCCTTCCCCTTGGCAGCGGCAGCGGCACCTGCAGCCGGCGCCTTCTCCTTGTCAGCCTTCTCCTTGTCGTCGCTGGCGGCGGCAGCGGGCGCGCTCGCACCCGCCTTCGCCGCGGCAGCCGCTGCCTCCTCCGCCGCCTCCAGGTACAGGAAGGGTGTGTACGCGGCAGCCAGGTCCTGCATGTGCGACAGCAGGGACCCCGCGGCCTCCAGGCGACTCGCGGGCTTGCCGGTGTGCAGGGCCGCCGCAGCGGGCTCTGCGCGCAGCACGCGTCCCAGCTCCTCGGGGCCGAACTCGGCCACGGTCAGGGCGGTAGCGGCCTTGCTCTTGACGAGGCCTGCGACCTCCCCCGGCAGCGGCCCGCTGATGACCTCACACGCGGTGATGGACGCCTGGCGGCCCGAGTTGTAGAAGAAGACCGCGGGGTACACGGTCTTGCCGCGGATGCCCTTCCAGATGGCGCCCTGGTCCTTGTCGTTGATGCGCAGGGTGATCGTGCCCGCCGCAGCGTCGAACTCGAAGCGACAGACGGACTTGGGCTTCACCTCGCCCACGCCGCCGCTGCGCGCAACCGTGACGCCGCTGCTGGCGTGCACGTCGCCGTTGTAGCAGCGGATGGAGTTGGCGCCCTCGCCCTCGTAGCTCGTGTTGTTAAAGGGCTTGGTGATCCAGCCCAGGCACGTGCACTCGTCGGAGACGCTGTCCTCGTCCATGCGCACCGTCCAGCTGACCACGCCCTCGGAGAAGCCGATGTTGGTGGGCACCACGCAGTTGCTGGAGCTGGCGGAGAGCACCGTGGTGTCGTCGTTGGAGAAGGTGTAGTTTCCAGACCCCTCCGGGCGCGCGCCTGAGCGGTCGAACTTGAGAGGGATCGGGGTGGAGCCGCCGCCCAGCCGAATGCCCAGGTGCGGGGCGGCGAGCACAGCGAAGCGCGCCTGCGCCGCGGGGTACTGCGCCTTCAGCTGCTCCAGCGCGCCCGCCACCTTGCCCGCGAGGCCGCTGCCCAGCTCCTGGGACCAGGAGGCGACGAGGGCCGCCGCGTCCGCAGCCCCCTGCTCCTGCTGCTGCGTGACGCCCAGCAGCGCAGCCACGTGGCGCAGCAGCGCCGCCTGCGAGCCGGAGGCGAGCGCCAGGCGCAGGGAGAGGCTGAGGGCCTGCTGCTGCGGGGCCGGCACCACCGCCGCGCCTACGCCCGCAGCGGCCTTGCTGCGGGCGGCGACGGCAGCCGCCCAGTCGTGGATGCGGTCCAGCACCGCGCGCGGGCTGTTGTACACGGCGCGCGCGTCCACGCCCAGCACCTGCACGGCGGCGATGCCGACGGCCTTGCGGCTGTTCTGCTTGGCGACCCCGCCGCGCAGGAACACGCGCAGGCCCGTCACCAGCTGCGTGCACCCGTGGGCGCGGGCGCCCACGGGCACGTGGGAGCGCGGCGGCTCCGCGCAGGGGCGTGCCGCGCCTGCGAGGGCCTGCAGGTCCGCGGGGGCGCCCACCTCCGCAGCCGCCACCTCGGCCACCTTAGCCACACAGCGCCAGGTCACGCCGCACGGGACGTCGGCCGCGCCCGCAGCCGCAGCGACGGCGTCCTCGCCCGCGGCGCCGCCGGCGATGCGGAGCGCCAGTGCGGCGGGCAGCTTGACGGTGGAGGTGGCGCCCTTGCCCTCGTCCGGCGCGGTCTCGCACACGATGGCCTTGAGTAGCGACTGCGCCGCCGACGCCTCCTCGCCCTTCATGTCGACGATGTCAGGGTAGGAGACGGTCCCGTCAGCGGCAACGGTAGCGCCCGCGGGCAGGCGCAGCGCACCCACGCCCGCGCCGCCGCCGCTCGCAGCCCCAGGAGCCACAAACGTGGCAGGCACGCTGGTGGGCAGGGCAGCCAGGGAGACAGCGGTGCGGGTGGCCAGGGCGCGGGGGTTGGGCAGCGCATCCGACGTCACCTCCACGCTGAAGGCCTTGGGGGCGGCGCCCTGCAGGGGAGGGGAGGTGGGGAGGACAGAGGGCGACGGATAGGCGGCAAGGCGATGGAGACAACGTGACGAAGGGGTCGCCGCATGGGCATGGTGCCACACACTAGCACCCTGGAGGTCTCAGTAAACGGCGGAGGGTGTCGGCGCCCACTACCAGGAATGAGGGGGTAGCAGCAGAGGGCACTCAACACACCAGAAACCCGCAGACCGCATCGACAACTCACCAGCCAGAACAGCTTGAGGGAGGAGACGGGGGTGGGCTTGTCGAAGGCCACGCCCCACACCGCAGTGCCGGTGGCATCCGCGCTCGCGGTGCCCTTCCACAGCTCAGAGCCGACGGCCGGACCCGTGGGCACCGCGCCGGCGCCGCCCAGCACACCCGAGCCGTCCGCGTCGGGGTCGGCGGAGACGGACGCCGGGAGGCCGTACACGAGCTCCTCCAGCTGCTTGCCCGCGGCCAGGGGCTTGGCGGCGTCCTCGCCGTTCAGGGAGGCGAAGGCTGCGTGGGCGTCCACCTCGGCGTTGAGGACGCGCTCCGCAGGCAGGGGGGCGGGGGACCAGTCCTCGAACATGGCGCCAGGCGCGAACCCCTCCAGCATCTCGCACAGCTCGCCGCACGCGGTCGCGGCGGCGCCGGCGTCCTCCTCGCCCTCGCCCTGCGGCATGCGCTCCGCGGCGCGGATGAAGGAGGAGAGCGTATCCAGCACCAGCGCAGTGAGGCGGTTGGCACGCGGATCCACCTTGGCGGGCGCCACAGGCAGGGACACGTACGGCACGTCCGCGGCGCGGCGCTCATGCTGGCACGCGGTGTGAACGGCGCCCAGGCCCTGCAGCTTCGCCTCTGTGGCATCAGTGGCGGGGCTCAGAGGCGCGAGGCTGGCGGCCAGCTTCTGCACTGAGCGCCCAACGGTCTGGTGCTTGTCAGGATGCTTGTCGGCCTCCTCACGTACACCAGCACCGAGCAAGGCAGCGAAGTCCCCGCTCGCAGTCGCTGCAGAGACAATGAGAGCTCGCAGCAGCGAGGAAAAGAAATTGACGAAAGCTCCGCAGCACACAGATATCACGAAGTAGCTCCAAGTCCCGTCACCGTACACTGTGCTGAGGCACACAGTAGCGATACATAACTGAAACGACAGCGACGACAACCCGCACGGCAACGCACCGAGGTCTCCGCGCTTCGCCAAAAGATTGGTGATTTCCAACGCGGCATTTCGCGATGGAGCTGACGCTGTCGGCTGCAGCAAGGCAGTCGACAGGTCCGTTACCGCAAGCCTTGAGGTTTCAGCGCCCATTTGCGCAGCCTAAGCGTGCAAGGGAGCGATGAGCTTCTCTCAGCGCGGCTGTCGAGCCGGAAGTGACCCTACCCGGGAATCCGGGAAAGCAATCTTCCGAACAAGGAATCAATCAATCAGCAGCTTGCGGTCCGCAAGCTAATGAAGACGAATGCGGCGATTCCACTGAGCCGATAGGCAACGCCAGACGCAGGGAGGCTCAATTTCCCGACGCAAGCTTCAATTAGTGGGCAGACAGACGTCTGTGTCTGATATTCGTGACAGTAACACAAAACTGATTCACAATGCCCACTGTGTGAGGGGTGCCGCGTTGGTGGTCCCCAGCAGCCGCGCTCTCGTGTGTGCATCTGCACATCATCGCGCAGCCCCGTACACGAGTTGCGGTGCTGCAGTGCTTGGTGCTTGGGCAGGTGTTTTGACCCACAATTTCGAGCGTGCAATCACATCACTGGCTGTCAACTACCACAGAAGTCCGAAACGCCATGTCCAGCGCCGAACGATACCTGCTTCGAAAAGACGCGCGGCTCGAGTTCGCACCCGGGCTGCATGGTATGTGTGGAGTGGCCAACGCGCTGATTCCGTCAGGCACACCGCTACTGTCACTTTCGCACGCGAACATCCTGTCAGAGCGGTATGCTGTCGAAAATAAGTTGGGGCAGGCACTCGGCGCTGCTTGCGCAGCAGCAGGCCTGCCTGCCGTGCCCCCACGTATTCGACTGTACGCCACGATGCTTGCCGAGGCTGCGGATGCTGATGCGCCCTTCCATCAATACTTGACGTCGTTGCCGAAAGTAATGGACGATCCCCTTTGGTGGACCGGTAGCGAGCTAGCGGAGATTGCAGGGAGCAATATGGAAACCGCGCGCGATGCCAAGCAGTCCTGGTTGCACGGGGAGCATGACAGACTATTCTCGCTTGGCCCACTCGTCGAAGTTCTTGCTGCCTTCAAAGTGCCAACGAGCGATTCACTCGCTCGCTTCTTGTGGGCGCACTCTGCTTTTGCAAGTCGCGCTTTCCCGCACGAGCTGTCTGAACCGCCGGGAGCAGCTGGGGCGACTGTTCCTGCAGGCAGTGATGATGATCACGGAGAAGCCGGGTTCGTGGGGTGCCTGCTTCCTGGTCTCGACATATTGAACCACGGCTACCGCACTCGCATCTCGTGGGTGTGCGGTGTGGACAGTCTTGAGTTTGTGGCAGAGCAGGACTTCGCCGCTGGCGCCGAGGTGTGCAACAACTACGGGCCCAAGGCGAGCGAGGAGCTGCTGCTCTCCTACGGCTTTGTGCTGCCGGGCAACCCTCAAGACTTCTTTGCACTACGTGTGGGTCTGGGTGGAGGCTCTGGTAAGGCGCTGTCGGGTGGCGGGAGTGAGGCTGGGTGCGGCACGGGCGCTCCTGTTGCTGCTGGTGCAGGGGCTGGCGCCTGCGGTGATGCGTCCGACACCGACAGCAGCAGCGGTGGCGGCACTGACGAAGACGAAGAAGACAATGCCGCCCCTCTTGCAGCTGTCATGAAGGCTGCGGAGCTGCCTCTGAGACACGAGGTTCGGCGGCTGCTCCAGAAAGATGCGGTTGCGATGGCAGCGGCAGGTGTGGGCGCGACCACAGCTTGCGAGGTGTTGTACAGGGGTGGCGTCATTCCCACCTCGCTTCTTCAAGCCCTGCGGCTCAGCGCACAGCCGGCGGTGGTACTGCGACGGCTGCTCCGGGAGGGCGCCAGCGCTCAACGTGAGGGCAGCTCGGAAGCTGCTGGTACGCAGCATGTCTCATTGTCGCAGCGCATCAGCAGGCCGCTGTGCTACTGCTCAGAGCTGCGAGCGCTTCGCGCTCTCCGCGGGCTGCTGCAACGGCAGCTTGTTCGCATTGCAGGCCTCCACCGCTGGGTCCTCTCAGACAACAGTTCAGCCGGCTCCCGCGCCACACACGTTGACTCATCAGTCGGGGCGGGTGCGCTCGGCCACAGAGTTGCCATGGCCCGAGAATACATCGGGTCGCAGGCAGAGATCCTCTGCGATGCCATGCAACTGCTCGACGCGGCGATGGCTGCTCTGCCGTTTTGGTGGCACGGTCAGCGGCGCTGTGGCGATGCGGTGCCGCCAACAACTCTCGTGGACGCCGGCACCGGCGCCAGCGCGGCAACTATCGCGGCCGATAAGGCATCGTGCGCAACCGCTGCGTCAGATGTGTGTCCGCTGTCCGCTGAGTACTTCGTAACGGCATCCATGCCCGCCGGCTCCCCGGTGGCCACACTGCCGCTGGACGCTGCGTTCTGCCGAAGCAACCTGCTGAGAGCGGCACCGGAGCTGGCGGAGATTCTGAATGAAGTGCCAGGGCTGGAGCTTGTTGAAGACGACGTGGATGGTGACGAGAGCGACGGCAGCGAGAGTACAAGCGACGAGGATGGAGCTGCTCAATCGCCTGCGCGTCTCGCCCCCTTCGATGCGGACAAGGAGGAGCTGCAGCTGGCGCTGTTTCTGGTGCACACCTTTGGGCGCGAGCCCGTAGCGGCAGGGTCAACCGCGGACAGCAGTGCAGAGACAAGTGGCGGCGCCATGTTCTTGTCTCGCTGGGTCGAGTGGGCTGCGCGTGTGTTTGGCAGCGGCGTGGGCGGCGGAGGCGCGGGTGATAGTGGTGACGCGACAGCGGCGCCGTCGTCGAAGCGCCGCCGTGTCGAGGGGGCGGACGATACCAACTGCGCGGCAGCAAGCACAGCAGCGAGCGGACGGCAGGCCGCCACTGAGAGCCTCCCGCTAACGCCACCTCCCTTCCCCGCCTGTAACCTCGCAATGTCTTTCACAGCCTCCGCGAGCACGGGCAACACCATGCCAACTGAAGAAGATGAACAGCGATGGTCTGAAAGCTATGGTGACGTGGTCAAGCCCCTCATCGCTAGCTTCCCTAAGCTATTCCGCAAGAACCTCTTCACGCGCCGCAATTGGCGGTGGGCTTGCGCTGCCGTTGCGCGTTGTGCAGTGCCTGCGGTGTTGGATGGCGTACAACAGCTGTGCATTCTGCCGCTGCACCCGCTGCCGGCTGGGCCCTCAGCGAGGGGCAGCGCGGAGGGCTGCTCGACAGTGCCGTCGCCAACCTGCGCCCACGGCTGCTTCACAGACCTGCAGCTCCGATTCTGCGACAGCTCTCGCACGCTGCAGCTGATTGCACCCAGACCCATCGCCGCGTCGAGTGAGGCGCCGCAGCAAGTTTTCTGGAATGTTCCAGATGCAGCGTGTGCCGTGCTTCTCGAGTCGCCGGCGTGGCCAGCGGCTGTGGTGGATGGCGAGGGTGTGCGCCCTGAGATGCTGCCAGCGGACGCAGAGCGCCTCGCCGCGCTGCGTGCACGTGTCACTCACGCACTTCAGCAACAATGCTGACAAAGTCCAGGTCGCGTGACTGCCCCACCGGGCATGCGGTGCGGTGCCCTTGCTGCAACGTCCGGCAAACTAAATGTGAGCTCATCGACATCATGTTCAGTCAACGTCGTGAGTTTGCAACACCAACTTTCCCGTTCGAGCTCGAGCGCTCGACACAGTACTACACTACGTAGCCCCTTGCAGCGATGGCTGGCCAGCTGGCACGTGTGTGTGTACTCGTATGTGTCGCATCAACTTTCGTCCGAAAGATAATCGACTTAGACGTCTGTGACATCGAGTAACGTTGACGTTAACGAACTCGTTCATGAATTGCAGGCAGGCCACGCGTACGGCTCGCTCGTGTGCGTTCGGGATCAGTTCGTTGCAGTGCGCATCGTGCTGAAGCGAATGCAAGCCTCCGAGAGCCAGCAGCATGGATCTGATTGGTGGCGCACTTTCGGGTTCACGCAGCATTGAATTTCATTTTGGCAGCACCAGCACACTGTGGCATGGCATGAATCACCCGCTCTGGCAGTGCAATAGGCGGCCATACGCCCACTCCCGAATTCGGCGCAGTCCGCACACTTATTGCGGCAGGGGCGGCTGACGCGGATCCCCCTTGGCGGGCACCACCGCAGCCAGGAAACCGCTCGCGAACAGGCTCAGGGTGCAGTCGCGGATCGAGTCCTCCAGCGGCGTGAACACGACGCCGAGGTCGTGCGCGCGCTTCTGCGACGCCAGAGCCTGCGGGTGGGGGGCGGGCCCCTCCTCCACCTCGGAGGGGATGCGTGCGCCCGGCAGTGTGCGGCGCATGATGTCGCAGACGGTGCGCCAGGACAGCGATCCCGCGATGGTGAGGTAGCGCCCGGACGCCGTCGGTGTGTCCATCGCCAGCACGTGGCAGAGGGCAACGTCCCGCACGTCCACCAGGCACTTGGCCTTGTTTGGGATGAGCGTCTTGGAGCCGTCCAGCAGCTCCAGCAGGCTCGCGCAGCTCTGGTTCAGCGTGGGCTGCAGCAGGGGCCCGATCGTCTGCGTGGGGCACACGGTGACCAGGTCGATGGGGTGCTTGCCCCCGCGGCGCCGGTCCGCCGGCAGCGCCTCGTTGGCCATCAGCGCCCACGCCTCGCGCTCCGCCAGGAACTTGGACTCCGCGTAGTGCTGCTTGGTGGCCCGGATGTGCTCCAGGTCGCTCCAGTCCGCCTCGGTGTAGAAGTGGTCCGCGGGCTTGCGGCTCACATACACCGCTGCGACGCTGCTGGTCATGACCACGCGACGCACGGACAGCGTGCGCACTGCGGCGGCCAGCACGTTTCGCGTCCCCTCCACCGCAGGCCGTATGAGCTCCGCCTCCGCATCCACCTTGGGCGTGAAGAAGAAGGGCGAGGCGCAGTGGTACACGCCGCGGCACCCCGCGATCGCCGCGTCGAAGCTGCCAGGGGCCAGCAGATCCGCCTCGAAGAGCTTCAGTCGCTCCGCTGCGCCGGGCAGGGACGTCAGGTGGTCCAGCTTGGCGGCGTCTGCGAGGCTGCGCACCGTGCCGTGCACCGTCTCCCCCTTCTCCAGCAAGAACTTGACGAGCCACGTGGCGATGAAGCCTCCGCAGCCCGTGACGGCGACGGGCGCCTGACGAGCGGCAGGGGCGGCAGTGACATTTGCTGGGACAGGCGCCACGGTTGCTGCCGGGACCGCAGCGGCCACGGCAGGTGTAGCGACAGCCCCAGCGCCGGCGCCGGCAAGAGGTACCGCCGACGCAGAGGCGGCGCCAGCGCCTCCACTCCCCACCTTGGCTGGCGCGGAAGTGGCGGCAGCGGCAGTGGCGGTAGTGGCGGCGGCTGTAGCGGCAGCGGCAGACGCGGCGCGGGATTCGTGGAATGCCTTCACGACGCTGTTGCTCTGCAGCGCAGCGTACAGCTGGCCCAGCACCGGATGCGACGCCTCCACGAAGGCGCCGCCATACAGCTTGGCGGCGACGTCCAAGAAGAACCAGGCCACAAAGTCGCCCGCCGTGAGGGTCATGCGTCGGTGCTCCAGCGGCTCGTCGCCCTCCTCTTCGGTCGGCGCCGGCGTCTCGTTCAGCGGCCGCTGCACCAGGACGGAGCTGAGCATGACCAGCTGCTGGGACACCCGTCGCTGCATGGCTGCGGCTGGAGTCTCCCCTGGCGCAGCAGCGGGCGGCGGGCCAGCGTTGTCGCGCAGGAAGCGCAGCACCAGCTCCGTCGCCAAGTCACTCCGGAGCTGGTCACCACGAGTGCCCACGGAACGGCCCGACTTGCTCACTGCTTGAAGGTGCCGCACAATGGCAAGGGGTTGTGAGATCTCGAGCACGAGCTCGTTGTCGAAGAGGACCGGCAGAAACGGCCCCATCTCCAAGCCGCCCACGAACTCCTGCTCGCGTGCCGCGGAAAGCAGCGTGAAGGAGATGTTCGCTTGCACGTCAGCGTGGCAGGCGCACATACGAACGAGGTCAGCCACAAATTTGGAGCGCTGGCTGTACACCAGCTCCATGCCCTGATCCCCAGCGAGCTCCGCAAAGGAGCCGCCAAAATCCATGCCAGCCGCCATGCTGACGTGACGCAGGGCCAGTGGAGGCAAGGTAATACCGCCGGGCTTGCTTGAAGAGCCCCAGCTTCAGCGAGTTGCCTAGCACCATTTAACTGCCGACACTCGGACCACAGCCCGAGTCTCCGAGCTCTTTGTAGAGAATCGCAAGAAGACTTCAACTGCCACTGTCAGGCAAGATTTCGAATCCATTCCATGCAGCATCGGGACACCCAATTCGGGTGGGAGCTTGCCGAGACATGCCGACATGGCCGCCAAAATTGCTCCCCGAAGAGCTGGTCAGCCAACTGCATTCGTGGGTGGCCGCAGGCGCTTCCGTTTTGAGCACGCGAAGCGGCTCGCCGTCCCCACCCGCGAGATGGCCGCAGAGAGAGCGAAACTGCTCACTAGCGGCGCATCGCGCACTTCTCTTGATTCGAGCACCGCATCCTCTCGCGGGTGGCTTGTCGGCACGTCGCGGAAGGAGTTGGCTCAGGAATTCTCGACATGGTTTGGGCTCGCGTGGCCTACAGGCGTGAGCATCCTAGCGCGCAACATGCAGCCAGTGGTTGATCTCGTCTTTCTTGGGCGCTTGGGTACTACCGAGCTGGCTGCCGCTGGAGTCGCCCAAATGCTGATCCTTATCAGCTCCGGCTGGCTGTGGAAGTCG
>Ga0208629_100600_pt1 | contig 16800 bp, 10 predicted proteins | sample LakWasMet19_HOW5_2_FD_183865 | JGI IMG/M metagenome (GOLD analysis project Ga0208629, IMG submission 183865) | Freshwater sediment methanotrophic microbial communities from Lake Washington under simulated oxygen tension - Sediment Metagenome... | ecosystem: Environmental > Aquatic > Freshwater >...
CCCATCCCCCGCGACCGGCGCGCCGCTAGCACTTGTCGATCGCCTCAGCACATGAATCGAGAGCTCCCGATACGGAGGCAGCCGCAGGGGGGCCCCTGGCGTAGTCGCTGCTGAGGGGTTTGGGTATGTCGCAAGCAGCTCAGCGGCAATCGTGCGCAGCGGGCGGCGACACGCTGGCGCTGGCGCGTTTCGCTTGGCAGCACTGGATGGGGCAACAGCTGGAGGTGTCGCCGTCGCCACCCGTGCAGGCGTGATGGGGGCGCGGCCGGCACCAGCAGCCGGCCGGACGTTGGTTGTACGGGCGACCCCGCTTGGCAGCGGCAGCACGTAGTCAGCAGACATGAGGCGGACATGCAGGCGCACCTCAGTCCCGCTGGCGCCGCCTGCGCGCGCATATCGCTGCAGCTTCGGATTGCCAACAGCAGCGGCCAGCAGCGAAGACGCGGTCGCCGCATCGGGGCAAAGCACAAGTGCTCTGTCTGATGCGCCGTCGCCAACGGCGCACACTCGAACTGTGATGGTTGTTGCAATGTCCCCAACTATCGCTGCCAACAACGCAGCCGGGTTGCCAGTTCGAAGGCGACCCGCCGCCTCGGAGAGCTCGCTTAGCTCAAGCACGGAGTTGACAGGGACCACAAGCTCCATCGCTTCGGTCGCAGCCAGAAACCAACCACCGTGCCGAGGTTCCGAAAATTGGCAAGTCCGCTGCGCAGCCTGCTCAGCGGTTGATGAGGCGAAGGAGCCGTGAAGGGGCGAGACCTGTATGGACGATTAAAATCGGAGATCGAATGTCAGCTTGCTGGATTTGGCGAAGAGCCCTAGTGCGTGCTTGCAATTGTATCGATCCTCTCTTTCTAGCTTGGATCCTCCCCAGCGGAGTGCGAAACGAGAGGCGGCTCTGGACGGACGCGTCGCGAAGATTCTCGCCAAAGATCTGAGCTCTCGTTGCAGACGAATTTGCAATATCGCAGCCAATCCGATGTCATCAAAGAGCACGCTAGCTGGCGTCCGTCGTGATTCCTTGCACGGTGAAGACGGCCGGCGCACGGTGGCACGAGTCATGACGGCGGCCACGGCTCATCATGACGATCGCGGACGAGATGATCCTTATTGGCAAGCCGCTCGAAACCCAAGGGCTTGAGTCCAATCAGTCACAGGTGTTAATTTCAAGGCGGCGACATACGCGGCGCTCAGTGCTGCATGTGAAACACGGGAGTTTCATCGTCGCAAAACAGCCGCGCACAGCGCGTCTGGTACCATGCCGTGCTGTGGCGTCGCCGATTCGGCAACTTCCTGAATACAAGCGCGGCTGTCGGACCCACCGCCGCGAAACAGCCTCTGCCAGTGATGGATCGTAGGCAGCCAAAAGTCTCGGAGCATGCAAACCCTCGTGCGCCCGTATCCCTGGTTCACAGCCCTCCGTCCGTGCAGTCAAATGTGAGAGTGAGCCTCCACCAGAACATGCACAACAAGGTAGTTGACCCAGCTACTACACCAGCGGCACCACCACAATGGCGAATGTGTAAGCCGGCAGACTCATCGTCAGCTCCGTCGCACCATTGGACACCGCCACCGTTTGCACAACTGGCGCAACTTTCGTGGGCTCCGACGGTGTGTTCTCATCAGAGGGGAAGCCGCTCAGCGTGTGGAGGGTGAACGTCGGACCTGCGACGACCACGTCGCGTAGGGACACCTGCAGCGGCTGCGGAAACTGCGCCGTCACTGTGCGCAGCACAAGCGTCTTGCCGTCTGCGCTGCGGTGCGCAGCGAACGGCAGGCTCATGTTGCCCGGCGTGTTCGCCACCGTGGCTGCCAGCGCCTGCTCCGCCCACGTCTCCGAAATCATCTGGTGCACGTAGCCCGGCGGCTGCAGCCACGTCATGTTGGGCAGGAAGAATGCGATGCCCTGCAAGATGGCAAGAAAGGGGGCGTGGAGAGATACTGCGTGATGCGTGAAATAGGCAGTTCACATTGACATGGTTGACGACATCTGACCAGCGAGGCCAGTGTCGCTGCCAGCCCCGAAGTGCCCGCTCACCTGGTCCCAGTAATCAAACTGGCTGCTCGTGCTCGTGCAGAAGCTCGCCGTGCGTGCATACAGACGCCCCGTGACGGCAGGGTCGGCCGTGAACCAATCAATCAGGTCAGCCGCCTCCTGCAGCGCTCGCAGGTGGTCGTGGCTGTCTGCGTTCGTCTCGCAGTTGATGGCGCCGCTGAAAAAGCCTGGTACGGGCGGGTTGTCGAACAGCGCCGCCGCCGCCTCGACCGCCCCGGAGGCGCCCACGTGCAGGTCCGGCAGGATGCGGTCAATGGGCAGACCTGCGTCGATAGCCCTCTGTGCGTCCTCGGCGCTGAGTCCCGCGTTCTGGGGGAACATGTAGTACTGCGGCGGCGCGCCCACCGCCTGCGCGCGCGCCTCCATCGCCATCACCTGCTGCACGAAGAAGGGGTTGTACTGCAGCAGGCACGAGAAACGGATGCGGGAGGGGGGTGAGAGGCGGCGGGGCAAGATGGCGTTGGCACGGTGCGGCGAATAGGTGATGGTCTGATTTGATTGCACACCCGCAATTCCCCACACGTGCGTTACAATAGCGCGAACGGCAGCGCACAAGGAAGGCACACAATGACGCCTGCGGCGGTCTGCGGCAACGTTGGGCGGCTCAGGCGGGCCGAAGCAGAGTACGAGCTTTCAAGCCGTGCGCACGCGCCGACAAGTGGCCGGCATGCAAGCAACGACCAGCCCACCTCGACCAGCCGCTTGCTCTCACCTGCTCGTTGCCGAGCTCCCACACAGTTACGTTATACGGCGCGGGGTGGCCGTCTGCGCCGCGCCGCGCTCCCCACGTCGTACCCTCCACATCGCCCCAGCAATATTCGATCAGGTCAGCCCTGCACAGACATACGGAAGAACACACGCGGAGGCGGCGGTATGATGCGGGATACGACGCTTCTGTCATGAGTGGCAAGGATCGCTTGCGAGGGCAGGCTCAGTCCGCTCAGTGACGCACAACCTCGCAACCGGGATGGCACATTGCGAGCAAGCCGCATCGACGCCCTTCCGCCCTCCACCGACGGCACGGCCCACCCCCAACGCACCAGTCCTCCACGTCATTGGTGTCGTACGCAAGCGTGATGATGGGTTCGATGCCCAGCGTATTGGCCATATCGATGACCTCAAAGGGGCCCCACCCAGCGAGCAGAGACACGGCCCACGTCTGCGTTGCGCTAGGCCGGTTCCACGCCGGGCCGCGCCAATCCTTCCACCGCATGCTCTGCGAGACGCTGCCGCCGCTGCGGATGACGGTGACGCCCATCTGAGTCAGCAGGTCTGCGCCGCTCTGCAGCACTGGCAGGGAGCCCAGCGGGCCCTGCAGCAGGCCCCACGCGCCCGGCATCAGGCTGACGCGGCCCACGTTCATGTCGCCGGGCGCAGAGAGGCCCACGACGAACTCGCCGCCGCAGCGCAGGCAGACGTGGCCCGGGCTCGCATCCACCCCGCAGTCGATGGTGGGGTCAGAGCCGTATGCGATGCCCACACACTCCGTACCAGCCTTGGGCGTCAGCGTGACGTTGTAGGCGTTCCAGGTACTGCCCCAGTGCGGGCCGGTCGTGATAAGGGCGAAGTCCTCGCGTGCGAGCGTCGCGTTCGTCGTGAAATCACGGAGCTCCACGAACGCTGTTGTGGTGGTGTCCGTGTAAATCCACACCTCCACAGTGTACGGCTTGCCGCCCTCGAGGTAAAACCCCGCGCCGCCGATGCCGCGGTTCACGAGGCCAGCCTCCGTGTTGTTGGCGTTCACGATGACTTCCATAGTCGCGCGAGACGAGAATGGGGTGTACGTGTCAACCGCCACGGATGCGCTCACATTCGACGGGATGCGCGCCACCCACGCAGGCACCGCCATGGTGCCCGGCTCAAAGTGGGACCCGTAGATCAGATCGGCGTAAAAGCCGCGCGGCGTCTGCGCGAAGCCGTAGTCGCTGTGGCAGCCCATGAACCGCTTGTTCAGCTCTGCGTTCGTGACAGACGCGCCGTCAACCACAACCTGCGCGACGGCTGCGGGCGGTAACCCGCCGACCACCCAGCTCGCGCGCATCGGCGGCGCGACGGACAGTGGCAGCAGGACGATGTCACCGCAGGGCGCGGGGAAGCCGCAGGGCATGTTGCGCGTGAAGCCGAACGAAACAACGGTCCCCGTCCACGCGCTGTTGTTGCTCGCGCTCACCAGCGTGTACACGTTACCAGCGGAGCCTAGCGGGGACAGCGGCGCTCGAAATTCGAAAGTGGCATCGTGAACACTCGGGTTCTGGGCGACCCCGAGCGCGCCGGTTGAGGCGTTGACGATGGTCCAGTAGTAGCCCGGCAGCTCCTGACTCTGGATGGAGAAGTACGGGCTGACAAACCCGTTGAGAGCGGGCCCCACAATCATGTCAAAGTCGCCGGTCTCATCCAGCGGATTCGTGCTAAGGACGTACTCGCAGTGTCGAGCTGCGTACGTCAAATCTTGGACGGGCGCGATGCTGAGCGGCTCGCCCAAGGCGGGCGGCACGAACCCAAACCCAGCAGGTGCAGCGTGCGAGACCTCATCGCGCCGTCTGAACCGCTCTTGCTTGCGCAACTCCGAACGTGGCCACTTCGAAGCAGGCTTTGCAGCGTCGACCGCCGCGGACAGGAACAGTCCGAAGAGCAGCGCGCCAGGGAGCATTTGAGTAAAACCAATTATAGGTGTGAAATCTTCCCAGGACATGGGCAAGCGGAGCTGGAAAGCGGCGTCCTGTGAGCGAAAGCGTGAAAAATTCCGAACGAGTCTCGACATCTGAAGATCGATGAAACGCGAGCCGCAGCTTCCTGCACGCCCGGGACCCGAGGCCGTGTCGTAGACCTGGCAGCCTCGCCGATTTTGAGCCCTCCGCACCCTACGCACCCAAAGTGTTGCGAGCGCAACGTCTTATTCCGGCCGCCCTCGTCCAAGCCACGAGCCGCAACATGGCAGCACTGGGCACGGCCTCGGTGGGCGGTCTGGCCGCCTTCTTGGGCGCATCTGCTGCGAGCACGCTTGTCATTGGCGCGCGGAGGGCTGCACACACGAAGGCGGGTACGCCGCCTGTCGCGGAGCGCCGCCCCGCGACGTACAAGATCGGAAACGTTCCAGGGCCGAAGCGCGGCACTGACGCCGCAAAGCTGATTGACCCGCCCATCGAGCGCAGCGACGACCTGTTTTGGCTGCGTGACGACGACCGCAAAGACCCCAAGGTGCTCGCGCACGTGCGCGCCGAGAACGCGTACACGGAGTTCAAGACGGGCCACCTCACGGCGCCCGGCGGCTCCGTCGACAAGCTGTATGCCGAGTTCCGCAGCCGCATGAAGGAAACGGACGCGGGCGTGCCGTACCGCAAGGGCCCGTTCTCCTACTACAGCCGCACGGTGCAGGGGCAGAGCTACCCGATCCACTGCCGGCGCCCCGCCACGCTGCGCGGCGGCGTGCGCGCCGCCGGCGCGGATGCGGCGGAGGAGGTGCTGCTGGACGAGAACGCGGTGGCGGCGGGCCACAAGATGTGCGACGTGCAGGCGGTCGAGGTGTCGCCCGACCAGGCGGCGCTCGCGTACGCGGTCGATTTCAGCGGCTACGAGACGTATAGCATCAAGTTCCAGCGCCTGGCGTGGCGCGAGGGCGGGCGCGCGCCCGGGGCGCCGGCGGCGGCGGCGCACGTCGGCGGACACCCTGTGGACGAGACAAAGGGTGCTACTGCTGCTGCTGCAGCTGCGGGGACTGGCGGTGCAGGAAGCGCGGCTGCAGCCGGCAGCGGCAGCAGCAGCGCAACCACCTTTGCGGAGCGCACCCCCGCCGGCGCGCACGCGCTGACAGACGAAATCACCGGCACGAGCGGCGTGGTGGAGTGGGGCGCCGACTGCAGCCACTGCTACTACCTCACGATGGACGCAGAGCACCGACCGCACCGCCTGTGGCGTCACGTGCTGGGCACGCCGCAGACAGACGACGAGTGCCTGTTCGAGGAGGCGGACGAGCGCTTCTGGCTGCACATCGGGCGCACGCTGTCGGGCGACTTCCTCATCGTGCACTCCAGCTCCAAGGTCACGGGGGAGGCGGCCGTGCTGCCGCTGACGGCTCGTGGCGAGGCGGCGGCGCGCGCTGCGGGGGCGAAGCCTGCGGCGAAGCTGGCCGTGACGCCGGTGGAGGCGGACGAGGAGGAGGACGGGGACAGCGGGAGCGACAGTGGAAGCGAGGGCGAGGAGGCGCCTGCTGTGGCGGCGCAGGCAAAGCGTGCCGCGCCTGCTGCTGCGGCGCCCTCTGCTGCCGCGCCCTCGGGCCCTCGCATGCCCCTGCCCCTGTGGCTGCCCATCCAGCCTCGTGTGGAGGGCGTTCTCTACGAGATCGAGCACTACAGGCGCGGCACAGCGGCCTCTGCAGGCGCTGGCGCGGGCAGCCAGTCCACTGCTGCGGCTGCCGGCGCGTCGGCCGCCGGTGCAGACGACGTGTTTGTCATTCTCACGAACCGGGACGGCGCCAAGAACTTCAAGGTCGCCGTCGCGCCCGTGGCGCGCCCGGGCGGCGACAACTGGCGCGACGTGCTGCCGCACTCGCGCGAGCTGTACATCACTGACGTTGACGTGCACAGCGCTTTCTGGGCTGTGTCGGGGCGTGAGGGCGGCTACGAGAACGCGTGGGTGGCGTATGGGGCGGACGTGGACGCTGCCATCGATGCGGCACTGCGCAGCACACGCGGCGCAGCCGGGAAGGCGTCTGCAGCTGGCTCGAGCAGCGCTGCGGTCGCTCTGCCGCTCACGCGCCTGCCTGCCCGCGACGCCGTATACGTCCTCTCCGTCGGCGGCGGAAACGAGGAGTACGAGGCCGCTGCCCTGCGCTTCGGCTACAGCAGCCCCACCACCCCGCCCCTCGTCTGCGAGTACCGGCTGCAGCCCGGCGCCACCACCGGGGATGCCCTTGATGCCACGGTCGCCGAGGCAGCCGCTGGCTCTGCTGCCGCCGCTCTTGGAGCGGCTGCCTCGGCGCCACAGCCGCCTGCGTGGGCGGCGAGCGGCTCCGTGGTTGCTGGGGACGCGAGCGCGTCCATTGTGGTACTCAAGCAGAAGGAGGTGCCGAACGTTGACCCCACCCTCTACCGCACGGCACGACTGTGGGCGACCGCAAAGGATGGTACTCGCGTGCCGATCAGCATCCTCTATCGCCCTGACGCGCACAAGCTGCGGCCCTCTGCCGCTTCTGCTGCTGGCAGCGCAGCTGGTGCGGCTGCTGGCAGCGCGGCTGGTGCTGCAGCGAGTGCGGCGGGCGCGAAGGCAGGCACGGGCAGCAGCAGCGGTAGCGCTGGCGAGGAGTGCCCGCTCGCGCAGCCCGCCCCAATGCTGCTGTATGCGTACGGCTCGTGTGAGTGTCAATCCTATCGCGGGGACCCGCCGAAGCCGCCGCTGTGGAAGCGCAGTGCTGGTCTGGTATGCTGAGCAGGGCAACGGGAGGCAGTATCAGTCCTTCGAACGAAATGACCCCGCAGGCTTTCATTTCCTCGCCCCCTCGCAGCCTCGTGTGCCCTTCCTCGCCCCTCCTCGCCCATGCTTGCCCGGTTGATGTCTGTGGCAGCTGTTCTTGCCGTCCAATGCCCTCTCACCCCTCTCCCAGTACCTCCCCACTCTCGGCTGTGCGACCCCCACCCGACCCTCCCTGCAGACGGCTACCCGATGGATCCCAACTTCTCCGCACACGCCCTCAGCCTGTGCGACAGGGGCGTCGTCTACGCGATCGCCCACATCCGCGGCGGCGGCGAGATGGGGCGCCACTGGTGCGTGTCGCGTGCGAGCTTGGCTGCGGGCTTGTCCTCTGTTGCAGCCGCTGGGGGTTGCATGCGGTGATGTCCGGCCCGTCCCAGCGCTCGCATGTGTTCGCCGTCGCCTCTGAGTGCCCCTTGAGGTACCGGTCCTCACTTGACCCCTCGTGCTTCTCACCCCTGCATCCGCGACCCACACACACACACAACACACAGACACACTGCTTGCTTGCTTCTCGCAAGGTCGACGCGATGCTCTCTCCCGCGGTTGTTTTGCTCGCCCCTCTCCCGCCTGCAGGTACGAGGACGAGGGCAAGCTGCTGACCAAGCGCAACACGTTCACCGACTTCATCGCCTGCGCAGACCACCTTGTGGGCTCGGGGTGGACGGCCAAGAAGCGCGTTGCGGCGCAGGGCGGCTCCGCGGGCGGCCTGCTGATGGGCGTGATCGCCAACGAGCGGCCCGACCTGTGGGCTGCGGTGCTGGCAGAGGTGCCGTTCGTCGGTGCGTGTGTGCGCGACTGCTCTGCTGCAAGGGCCAGAATGCTGTAGACGGCGGACTATGACGGATTGTGCAGCAGGGCAGGGTACCATGCAGCCCAGGCAACTGCGATACATCGTGCCGGTCTGTAAGAGCGCCCAGATCTTCTATCTGTGTGCTGAGAGAACCAGTGGATGGTGCAACTGTCTGCTGCCTCTCCGTTAGTGCCCACGCCGCCCATCCCAACCCCCATCCCCTCTTACCCCTCAACGCATTCCTCTGCTGTGCAGACGTGCTCGCCACGATGGTAGACAGCACGATCCCCCTCACCACGACGGAGTGGGAGGAGGGGCAACCCCAACGAGCGCGAGTTCTACGAGGTGCGTACCCTGCCACTCAATTCTGCCACTCAAGAATGGGGGTCTGCTCTCCTTGCTACTTCGGCTTCGTGCGCATTCCCTTTCAACGGGCAGCGCTGGCTGGCCTGAACAGGATCATAGCAAACACACATTGTTTCCATTGCCTCCCCCGCTCTGTCGCCGCTGCCGCCCTCTCGCCTGCGTCCTGCACTGCAGTACATCGCCTCTTACAGCCCCGTCGACAACGTGCGGAAGCAGGCGTATGCGCCCATCCTCCTGGAAGCGGGCCTCAACGATTCTCGCGTGGCGTATTGGGAGGCTGCCAAGTTTGCGCAGGTGGGTGTGGCCGATGGACGCTACGGATTGCAGTTGCTGAGTAGGTTTGGAGGGGTTAGGGTTAAGTGTGGGAGTCACATGTCTAAGTGTAGCATGATTTTGTGTGCTGTAGCGGTTTTGAAGCGATATTACCGCCCATGTGCCGCCCATCGGCGGTGCGTTTGGCGTGCTCTGTCATTTTACGCTGTGTGTGTCGTCTGCCTCTTTGTGTGTTTCCCTCGATGCAGCGCCTGCGCGCCGCCAACACGGGGCCGGCAGAGGTACTGGTCAAGTGCGAGATGGACGAGGGGCACGCCGGCGCAATGGACCGTTACAAATATCTCAAGGAGAAAGCGTTCAGCTGGGGCTGGGTGCTGGACAAGCTCAACGTGGCGGTGTAGAAGTTGACATCCCGCTGTGGCTAGGGCTGGGGGCTGGAGAAGCCCAACGTGGCGACAATCGCACTTTCCGACACGTTCGAAGGTATATGTCGAATGCGAGAGTCGCCCGCGTAATGTTCTTTCGGTAGTCAATCACATGCAAGGCGGCAGCCGTACCATCACGTTATTTGCCTGCAGACTTCCGCGTCAGATCAGTCGTGTCTTCAACATGCAAATTCAGCTCAGGAGCTCACGCGCACATGAAAACAAGAGTGATTCAACATGCAAATTCAGCTCAAGAGCTCACGCACACGTGAAAACATGAAAACAAGAGTGACACAGAGGTCGATCGCTCCAAGCTCGCAGTCGTTGAGTGAGCTGCTAACGCACCAGGTCGGAAAGCAGCTAAGGCAGATGACGGCAGGCCTGAGGGACTAAGCCGCCGAAGCGAGCGGCTAAGAGAAAGCCGAGCAGCTGCGGTAGCAGAACCAGTTGGGAGGAGGGAGCAATTGTTCACTGAATCAGCGAGACCAAAGTGGGGTTGAAATCAGGCTAGCTGCCTCAGCATGCATGACTCGCAGCGGTGCAGCACACCGCATGCAGAGGCGTGAGCTGCTGCGCGGCAGGTCCACGCAGGCTTTGTCGCTCTCCCAGCTGCTGCGCCTACGCGCTCAGGTCCACCAAGCGCGTACCAAAGTGGAAGACGCGCGCCGCCGAGCCGTTTGCAGGCACCTGCAGCAGTACCTTCACGGGCGGCGCCTCGCAATGGCCGGACGCTCCACGGCCCGACGGCACAGTGAGGAACTCAACGCTGACCTCGCGGTCCTGGACAAGGCTGCCGGGGCCGCCCAGGCGGAAGGTGAGGTCATTGATGGCGGAGATGAAGACTGAGGACGGCAGGGACACCAGAGGGGCCGTGGGCACGAGGCGCAGGCACCCGCGGCCCTCGCCCTCCAGCACAAACCCGTGAGAGGACACGATGGCAGGCACCGTCACATTGACGTCATGATCCCCTGCGATCAGGGTGCCCCAGGACGCTGCGGTGTGGCCATTGAAAACAATGACGTCGTGCTCCACCTCAAAGCCTGCAGCGATGCACACGTTGGCTGCCTTCAGCAGGCCGCCGGCGTGCGGCGCGTGGTCGCAGTACATGTACTGGTTGTTGTACCCATTGTTGCTGGCGGGGAGGGGGGCCTGCACCTCCGTAATGTGCACTGCCACGCCCGTCTGCCGGTAGTAAGCCTCTGTGAACCAGTCAGCGGTGGGCGTCAGAGGCATGGGCAGACCCAGCACGTTGAGCCCGAAGCGCGGGCTGCAGATGCAGCGGCCGGCGCAGTCCGCCTTGACCTTCAGAGTGCTGTACCACGAGCGGGAGGCGCAGCGGGGCGACCAGACATACATCTGCACCGTGCGGTCCCCCTCAGTGGCGCGCTCGCCCCTGGCATTCCTGTACCGCACGTTGCGGAGCAGCAGCGCGTAGTCGACGAAGGGCCGGCCGCCCTCCAGGTGCATCTTGCACAGGTCGGGGATCCAGCGCCAGGTAATGCCGTGCAGTTGACGCAGCACAACAGGGTCGATATCCAGAATGTCCTCACCGGGAATGCAGTTGGTCACGCTAACCTGCGCGCCAACGACGCCCTGAGGCTCGTGCTCCAGGAGGCCCTCCAGCAACACCAGCGGCTCGACATTCACGGGGCCCTGGGAAGCACTGACGTGAATGATGCTGCCGCCAGTCCGCAGACGCGGGCACACGGGCGCGGTGGCGTTGTCGGTCGTCACCAACTCGACGCCCGGGAAGTACTGCGCGGGGCTCCACGCTACCTCGCCCTCGATGCCGCACTGCTGGAAGGAGAGGGAGAAGGAGCGCAGACCCTGCACGTGCAGCTGCTCAGTGTTGAAGAAGGCGACGTTCTGCAGCGCGTGCTCGATGTGACCGGGAGACTCCATCGCGTTCCACAGGCCGGGTGGCATTGTCAGCACCAGCGTGCGCGCGGCGGCGATGTACTGGCAGGCGAAGTGCCGGGCCAGCCCGGGCGGGCACACGAGCATGTCCTGGCCCCAGATGCGGCCCTGGTGCAGGATCTCCATGCGGAAGCCGCACACGGGGCAAGAGGGCACAAAGCGCTGCTGCATGAGGCCCAGCGGCACCACGGGGATGAGCTGAGAGACGAGCTGCGCGCTCGGCACCGGCAGCGGGGCGGGCGGGAAGCTGAGGGTGCGAATGTGATCCGCAAGGTGCTCGATGTAGGGCGGCAGGATGCGCACAAAGCACGTGTCGCAGGTGGCGTTGCTGAGAATGAAGGCGCCAGCCGCCGGCAAGCGCACCGCGTGCACGCGCGCGCCGACGTCCACGGCAATGTCAAAATCGTACCGGCGGGGTGCAACCGCGAACGTGTACCCGTACGTGGCGTGTACGTTCTGCAGACAGACCATGTACTCAGCGAGCGTCGGCGCGCGGACGCGGGAGGGCAGGTTGCTGCGGCCGGTCAGGAACACGGACCACCCGCCGACGCCGTCAAAGTTGACGCCGACGTCGATGGAGGAGGTGGGGCCGACGTAGCACTCGCCGCCCACCTCGGAGGATGTCGTCAGCCAGTTGCCGCCGGGCAGCTCACCGCCGACCACCTTGGGAAACACCCCCGCGGTGCTGCAGTCAGAGCAGGTAAGCGTGATACGGCTGACTGCAAGTTCGGCGTCGGGGGCGATAGGCGCGACGAAGAGATGGTGGAGCGGTAACTCCCCCTTGCGCAGGCAGCCGGGGCCGAAGGCTTGCGTGTGTACGGCGCCGACCACGCTGGGCAGCAGGGCCGAAGCGCTATCGCACTCCGTCGACAGGAGCACGCTCACAGGGGTGTTGGCGATGGTGATGACCGGTGAGTCTCCAGGCAGTCCAGTAACCACGGCAAGGCGGATGCTGCGCGGCAGGCCTGCGAACGATGCGTCGACGGCTGCGGACTCAGACCACGTCGGATCTACCAGCCCCTTCAGGCTGCGCAGGCAGCGCTCGTAGACGTACGCGGGGGCAAAGCTCTTCAGCTCAATGGAGTTGGCGTCGTCGCGCAGGGCGGCGAGGATAACATAGCCGTCGTGCGTGCAACGAGCGGCCCCTGCAACAAAAAATCCCCACTCCACGTCCTCGGTGTCTGTCTTCTCAATTTTGACAAGCACGTCCACCGGGGCAAAGCCGGGCGGCACCACCGTCAGCGTGGCGCTCGTCACCATCTCCAGTGGGGAGGCCGACAGGCTCCAGGCGAAGGGCAGGTCAAAGCGCATGGCGGCCAGGTCAGTTAGGTTGGCGGGGCACGCAACGGTCACGTTGACCCCCACTCCATCATGGGCGAGTACCACAGGCGTGGACGGGCAAACAAAGGGCCTGTCGCGGCAGTCTCGCGCCACGACCTCGACGGTGGCGTTGACTGCGTTGCTGACCAGGAGCGTCGTGCCGTCCAGGCGGGACATGGAGAAGTCAATGACGTGGCTGCGGAAGGGCGCTGGTACGACGCGGATGTGCTCGAAGTAAGTGTGCGACATGCAGTACTGAAACACGGCGGCGGGCACCGGTGCGCCCAGCACCGGCGAGTACGAGAGCAGAGTGTCAGAGGACAGCGAAAGGGCGGCGACGCGGAGATCGTAGGTGATCCCGTCATGGTCGGCGGAGCAGATGTGGTCCGGCGAGCCGCTTTGATGCCCAAATAGCATGCCCACGCCCACGCAGCCGGCACACCGCACCAGGCCTTCGCCGACGAGCACGGCAGGGTTGTCCACGGTCAAGCTCAAGCCGACGCGCGACTGAAGATCGGGTCCGGGCCCGGGATAAATGTCGGATTCGCATCCATAGCGCTGGATGAAGGACGAATTGAGAAGGCCCAACGCCAGCAAGGGCAACGGCGACATGGTGCCCAACTACAACGCAAGGAACAACACCAAGGCTGTTCCCGCGTGCCAGTACCTAACTCAACGGCCGGTTCAAGGGTCGAACAAACAGGGCCGAAATTGCGGTCACGTGTACAAATTGTACAGTCGGCGTTTCAGCGCAGGCGGGGATCGTTGCGGAGATCGAGGCGGTGGCAGAACAGGGTATCTTGCAATCTGATAGTTTAACGGATGTCGATTAAAATAGATGAGCTGGACCTCGCGGTGACGCCGTGCCACCTGAGAGAGTAGGTTTGACACGCCTGAATAGCATTGGGGCCCCTCCTCCTTTATGTACCTGGCTTGCATCGTCAGTGCGCCAACTCGTGGTGGACCGTCCTGGCGCGTCAGTGCGCTAACTCGGACGGTTCAGCTCGCTCGCTGTTGCCACCGCTGCCTTGGATCAGAGGGCGGTGTGAAGCGGAGGCTGCTTTTGGGAGCCAGCGCGAGCTGTGATCATCGTTTGGGATGAGCGGCCGGCCGGGTGCTTCCTTCACCCCGATGCGAGGTTACGACGACGAAATTGACGGGAGGCCGGGCGTTGCTGCCGGTCGCCGAGGTGCGTCAGCACTTTGCGAGCAACGCACAATTGCAGTACGAAATACTCATACTCGCTGTTGGAGGCGCGGGCGTTGAGAGTTGCGGAACGGGCTCGTTATGGCGATCGAAACGGTATTGCTGGGGTGCCGAGCGAGGTTGACAACGGCGAGCCGCTCAACAAAGTGGCTGCCCGAGGGCTCGGTGGAGCGGTGATCCGCTGGCAAATTCTAGCTCTCGGTTTTCTTTGGGAGTGCTTCGCCGCCTGGCGTATCGCTCGATCAAGCCGTGCTTGTGTTGCTGCTGTTGCTGTTGCTGTCTCCACTCTGTGGCGTGCTTTGTTTTCAAGCGGGCGCCGTACGCGCTGAGCACGTTACTGTGGAGGTTGGAGCCGCTGCCGTCGTCAAAATCATTGGTCTCCTGCTGGCGCATGGTTCCTGCCAACCAGCCTTGCTGCCGATGCTGCTCGGCTCAATGCAGGCAGCGTCACGGCTGAGGAGAGCACACTCGCAGACCGCATCTCCCACCTCATGGAGTCCACGGAGACTCTGACCAAGCGCATTGAGCTGGAGCGGCGGAAGGGGTGCGTGCGGGTGGAAATCCGCGGCAAGAAATTGTGACGCCCACACAGGCTCTTTGCCCGGGGTGGCCGTACTGGCAGGGTTGCACGCGATGGACGTATTGAAGTCCTCGTCAACCGCGCGTGTTTGCGACGCTGCTGCCCCGGCCCCTTGCAGCCAGGAGCTCGACAAGAAGATCAAGATCTCGCGCAGCAAGCTGGAGGAGAGTCGCGGCAAGCTGCGCGGCATTCACACCGAGATGACGGAGGGCGGCCGCGTCAAGGAGCGGTCGCTGAAGGCCGCCGAGCACCGGCTCGAGGTGGTGACCAGCCGCTTGAACCAAACGGTGGGTTGCAGACTCCGTAGCCTCGGGAGGCGGCCTGTTCCGGCGCGACAGCTGTCCACAGCGGTTGTGGTACAGCGTCGCAATCGTCGACAGCATCGGATGCGCCGCTGCTGGAGCGTGCAGCTGGCAGTGCTCGAGTCGTCTCGCACGCTTTGGTCGTCACCGCCATCTTCACCCAGTGTCTTGCGTCATTGTGTGCTGCTGGAATGCGTATCCTCCTGGGCGTGCAGAACAAGTCCAACGATGCCCTCAAGCAGGTCATCGAGGCGCTGCGGCGCGACAAGCTGCAGCGCCAGCGCATTCTGAAGCGGCTGGTACGTGCGATGCTTCCTGGGCGGGCACAGGGCTGCGTGGGATTCGCGCGTCGCGAGCTTGTTACTGCCGGGCTCGTGTAAATCGCGGCTCCGCGGCTGGCTGCAGTGTCGGGCGGCAGTGGCACTGCTCCCCGCATCTGCTCAGACACCGATGTCGTGTCGATTTCATTTGAACATTGCTGCCGTGTTGCCCCGCAGGAACGCGAAGTGGAAACGGCCAAGACCCGTGCCGACACCACCAACGCGGACGCCTCCGCGGCGTCAGACGCTCGGGACCGCGCAGAGCGGGAGATCGCCGCGCTGCAGGCCACGCTGCAGCGAGAGGGCGAGGCATACGAGGCGGAGTTTGAGGCGCGCATCTCGGTGCGTTAAATGGGTTCTTTCGCAGCAATGCTGGCTGCCTGCTGCCTTGCCGCCACCTTGTGCGAGCGTGGCAAGCGTACTCTTTACAACGATACCTGCGACCTAAATAGCGGGCAGTGTTCATGCTATCGCGCGTGATCATCGTGGCCGTCGTCGCCTCCGCCCTGCTGTCATGCCCCTTCTTCTGACCGCTCTGCCCACTGTCGTATGCAACTCCCGCGCGCGTGCAGTCCTTCACGCATCAGATCGAAGCGCGCAAGCGTGCCGCGGCGGCGGAGCAGGCCATTTTTGACTCCATCGCAGACGCCCGGTCTGCACTGCCGAGCGTCGCTGGCGCGGGGGCCCTCAGCAATGTTCTGGGCGGCGGGGGCAGCGTCGTGGGCGGCGATGGGGGGATGACGTCTCGGTCGGGTGCCGGCGGGGCGGGTACCGACCGCGGGCATGCGAAAGCGGCGGCCGCCGCCGCCGCTGCTGCAGCTGTGCAGGAGGCTGCCGAGGAGACGCAGGGCAGCATGACGGTGGAGCAGGAGGTGGAGCTGAAGCACCGCAGCGTCAAGACGCTGTGGGAGATCGCGCGCCGGGAGGTCGAGGTGCGCGAGCAGCGCGCGAAGCTGGCGGCGCTTGAAGACTCCTTCGCACGCATTCAGGAGAGCACAGGCATCCAGAGCATTGATGACATGGTGGCCTCCTTCGTGGCTGCGGAAGACCGCAACTACGCGCTGCTCACCATGATCAACGACCTCAACCGGTGCGTGACGAGCTGCGGTGTGCTGTGGTGGTCGGCGATGGCAGGGGTAGTCCATTCTGTGAATGCTGCACCTTGCATTTCCGAGGGGACTTTGTTTTCCTCCACCGCCTCGTCATAGCACAACCTTCCAGCCGGGCCACTCATGTTTGCATCTCTGTGCACTTCCACCCCTGCAGAGAGATTGAGGCCGCTGAGGTCGAGAATGCGTCCCTACGCGCAGCAGTGGAGGAGGCCCGCAGCAGGGGCTCAGCGGGCCAGGCCAGCCGCGAGACTATGTATCGGGTGCGTTGCACCTCTCACGGCTTCTTGCTGACAGTACGGATCATTGGCACACGTGGAGGCTTGGTCTCGAGCTCGGCACGGCTGTCGCCGAGCCTTGCAATCCCTTGCATGCGCGTGTATGACACTCGCTTTTCCGGATCCGATGTCGCCCGACGTGCAAAGCATGCTAACAGCCACGCGCCTTGACACGTACCGCACTTCGCTGCTGCTCACGTGTGTCCGCGTGCAGGACTGGGACGCACAGCTGCGCGGCCTCACAGCCAAGGCGGCGGCCTACGACCGCCAGTACGAGTCGGCGCTGCGGTCCCTGGACGCCATCAAGCCGGGCGTGCACTCGATCTTCCAGAAGCTCGGCAGCACCGACCCTGCGCTCACGGAGGCACTGGCCGCGAGCGGAGTGACGG
>Ga0208629_100601_pt1 | contig 16795 bp, 16 predicted proteins | sample LakWasMet19_HOW5_2_FD_183865 | JGI IMG/M metagenome (GOLD analysis project Ga0208629, IMG submission 183865) | Freshwater sediment methanotrophic microbial communities from Lake Washington under simulated oxygen tension - Sediment Metagenome... | ecosystem: Environmental > Aquatic > Freshwater >...
CATATTTAGACAGGCGGATTCGGCAAGCATTTTAGCTTGGAAAGGTGTCTGCGGCTGTTAACCGCAATCGCATTCGCCGATGTCTTCAAACCAGATTTGCGGCGATTGTTCGATAAAGCGCCGCATCAGCGCAATGCAACCGGTGTCGTTCATTTCAACAATGTGTACTCCGGCGTCCTTGAGCCAATCCAGGTGGCCTTCGAAGTTGACTGATTCGCCGACTACCACCGTGCCGATATTGAATTGCCGGATCAAACCCGAGCAATACCAGCAGGGCGCCAATGTCGTTACCAAAATCTTGTCGCGATAGTTGGTTTGGCGACCGGCTTTACGAAAGGCGTCGGTTTCGCCATGGATGGACGGGTCGTTGTCCTGCACCCGGCGATTGCGTCCGCGTCCGAGCAGATTGCCATGCGCGTCGAATAGCGCCGCGCCGACCGGTACGCCGCCTTCGTCAAAACCGGCTTGCGCTTCGGCGAACGCCACAGCCAGCATGTTTGTATAGTTCATCGAGAAATCTCCAGTGTGGGCATCGCGTTATAGGCAGGTTATGCGCTTATTGTATCCCCAAACAGCGCGTTTAAGTGGAGTAGCGCTTGATTCAAGCTTTGGGTCATTTTTTCATCAATTCATTTTGAGGAAAATTGTTGTTGCTATAGTCTCGGACTTCAAGTAATTAGGTGGTGAGGCGGTGTCTTACATCGTTATCAGGATTTTTGATGAGCAACTGAATGGGTGTCGCTTAATGTTAGGTGACATTTTTCTATAATCAACAGGAGCATCGACATGAACGATCAAGAAAAACAACGGGCTGTAGATATTCTTAACAAAATTATGGAGCTTGAACTGGCAGGGGTTGTGCGCTACACGCATTACTCGCTGATGGTTTACGGCTATAACCGCATTCCCATTGTTTCCTGGCTGAAGGGCAATGCTGACGAGAGCCTTGCTCATGCGCATAAAGCGGGCGAGCTGGTGACCTTATTGGGCGGACATCCTTCGCTGAAGATCGGCCCTTTATTGGAAACAGCCAAACACGATATTGGCGATATTCTAAGAGAAAGTTTGGAGCACGAGAAAACAGCGATAGCCGCCTATTTTGACCTGCTGAAAGCCTCCGAGGGCGTTTCAGTATTGTTGGAGGAGTATGCGCGAGGGATGATTGTCGGGGAAGAGCTGCATCTGGACGAGGTGAATAAAATGCTGCGAAAACCGGGCGATGTTCAACCGTTTGACCAATAAGGCGGTCAAGGGGTGCGCATGAGATAATCAATCATGCGCACCGGCTCCACGGAGAACGTCAACATGTGACGGCTTCAATTGATGTGTTATCCAAACTGCCGCCGAAAACGCCACACGCCGAAGCTGAAGAAGACTAAGCCCAATAGCGTTAACCCAAGCAGTAAATCCTTTAAAACAGCAATGCCCGCGCCTTTGAGCAAGATGTCATAGCCCATTTCAATAAAGTAGTACAAGGGGGAAATAGCCATGGCCCAGCGAAGACCTTGCGGCATGGCTTCCGGCGGCGTCCATGCGCCCGAAAGCAGCAATATCGGCATTAGCAGCAAAATCACCAACATTGACACCTGGCCCAGACTGCGACTGACAGTCGCTATGAACAGGCCAATCCCCGAAGTGGCGAATACATACAAAGCGGTTACGGCAAAGAACAGCCCGATACTGCCTTTAACCGGCAAATGAAAAACCGGGATGATGATCAGGAATAAACAGACCGCCGTGCCTAAAAGAATCACCAGGCTCATGGCGATGACTTTGGGCAGCAGAATCTGGAGTGGCGTCAGCGGCGATACCGCCAGTTGTTCAATGGTGCCGCGCTCCTTTTCCCGGACCGCCGCGGCAGCCGGCAGCATCATCGACAGTATGGTGATGACAGTCAATAGCTCCGAGATCGACATAAACCAGCCATCAGTCTGATTGGGATTGTACAACACGCGATGACGATCCTCGATAACGGGCAGGCTATCCATCTGCCCGGCGTTCAACCCAAGCTGTTGCATTGCCAGGTCCTGGCCGAAGCCTGCGGTAATTTCCGTGGCGTACGAGGTTGCCAGCGTGCCCAGCACGGTATTGCTGGTATCCACCTGTAATTGAACGGCAACTTGTTTGCCCCGCAACAAGTCCCGTTGAAAGTGTTCCGGTATATCCAGTACCGCCAGGATTTGTCCTTTATTTAACAAGTTTTCAGCTTCCTTTTTACCGGAAATTTCTCCCTTCAAATCAAAATAAGGCGGTCGAAAACGATAAATCAATTCACGGGAGGCGGCGCTATGATCATGATCGATGACCATCACCGATGCGCTGTGAAGATTCAGTTTTATGCCGTTGCCTGCCATATAAACGTCAGCGGTAAAAAAATAAACAATGATGGCAAGCAGTACCGGATCGCGGAAAAGCTGTTTCAGCTCTTTAACGGTCATGGCGATGACGCGATCCCACCATAACAGGAAACGGCTGCTATTCATTGTCTCGGCCTTTTGTGGAAATTAAGGTAGCCGACAACCCACAGGATAATAGCGTAAAGCATTAGCGCAACCACATCGAACCAAAGTTCGGCCCAGCCCAATCCTTTAAGAAAACTGCCCCATGAAATGCGCAGATAATAAAGCGTCGGGAACAAATGCGCCTCAAATTGGGTTCCCGCCTCCATTGATTCAATAGGCACCAGCAGACCCGAGTACAGCATAGCCGGGACAAAGGAAATCACCATGGTCAGCATGATCGCTGCAACCTGGGTTTGAACCAGCAATGATATCAGTAGGCCGGCACCCGCCGTACAGATCACATAGATTACTGAAGCGGCATAATAAAACAGTGGGTCGCCTTTGAAGGGGGTGCCGAACACATTCATGACTACCCACCAGAGAACAAGAATGTTCAGGCAGGAAATCAGCAGATAAGGCAGAAACTTGCCCAGAATAAATTCGCTACGGCTGATGGTGGAGGCATAAATGTTGTAGATAGAACCGTTTTCCTTTTCCCGCACCACCCCCAGCGCAGTAAGAAACGGCGGAGTGACCATCAACACCAGCATCAGTAAGCCCGATGCCATAGACCATTGGCTGCGCAGCGCCTGATTGTACAAATAGCGCGGCTCAAGCCGCACGGGGACTACTTGAATAAGGGCTTGTTCTTTGGAAGTGCCGCGGGTTCCGGCTAAATAATCGGCCAAGGAATGGCTGTTAAAATTGGCGATAATAGCCGATACATAACCTTTTGCTACCTGTGCCCGGTAAGGAAAAACGCCATCGATGAGGCTCTGTACCGATGTCGATTGCCCGGCCAGCAGATGTTCCTGAAATCTGGGCGGGATGATGATGGCAAAGCGGATATCGCTATGCGCCAACAGCGCGTCGAATTCGCGTTCGCTACGAACATCGCCTTTGTAATCGAAATAACGGGAATCAATAAACCGGTGCAAAAAATTCCGGCTCATGGCCGTCTTATCCTGATCGAGTACCGCGAACGGAATCTTTTCCACATCGAAGGAAATCCCCCAGCCCAGCACCAGAAAGATAACCAGAGGCAGCACGAAAGCCATGGTGAAAAACAGCCGGTCGCGCAAAATCTCGCGCCACTCTTTATAGGTTACCGCCCAGACACGGGTTAAATTCATGACAGCTCCTTGTTTTCCAGAGCCAGAACCCGGTAAACAAAAACATCTTCCAGCGTAGGCGCATGGACCGTTAAACCAATCAGCCGGATTGTCGACTGATTCAATAGGGCGTGAATCTTATTTTCCACGGCCTCAATATCCAGCGCCAACAGATGGATATGCTTGCCGAATAGAGCGGCACCCTTGAAATCGGCCTGTTTAAGTAAAGCCAGCGTTTCCAGTGGACGGTCGGTGGCGATTTTAAGCAATTGCCCGGCTTCCTGTTGCAAGGCCCGGATCATGTTTGTCGGTGAATCATCGGCTATGATGCGGCCCGCATACATCAGCGCCAGATGATCGCAATGCTCGGCCTCGCTCATGTAATGCGTAGTCACCAGAATAGCGACCTGTTCCACGCGGGCAAGGCGCACCAGAATGTCCCAGAAGCGGCGGCGTCCGACCGGATCGACGCCTGAGGTCGGTTCATCCAGAAAAAGCACGCCGGGTTGGTGGACCAGCGCGCAACCCAACGCCAGCCGCTGACGGATACCCATCGGCAGGCTGCCTGTCAGCTGCCCGGTGACATCGGCTAATCCGGCAATATCTATCACCCAGGCGATGCGTTGCTTGATGATGCTCCTGCTAACGCCATAAATGCGCGCATAAAGATGGATATTCTCCAGCACGGTCAGATCCAGATAAAGGGAAAACGCCTGCGACATATAGCCGATGCGTTCCTTAATGGTCTGCCCGGCATAACGCATATCGGCGCCCGCCACCTGGCCCTCTCCAGCGGTGGGCGGCACTATGCCGGTCAGCATTTTGATGGCGGTAGTCTTGCCTGCTCCGTTGGCTCCCAGCAGGCCGAATATCTCCCCTTGGCGAACTGTGAAATCGATCCGGTCGACCGCACGGAATTGACCGAAATCGCGGGTTAATTGCCGTGCCTCTATAGCGATGCCTTGACCTTCAGGCAACGGCGTATCAAGACGGGGAACGGCATGATTGTTTGTCTTCTGATCGGCCAGTCGCCGCCTGCGCAACAAGGCAATAAAGGCATCTTCCAGTTCGGCTTCAGAGGCGCGAATGGCTTTAATTTCGACGCCAACGAGTAAATTGGAGATTGCTTTTGATGCCTCATCCGGAGATTTATCATCAACAAAAACCCGCAATCGGGAGCCGATGGCCTCCACTTGGGCATAATGATTTTTAAGTTGATCCAGCGCCTGAATCTGGGGTTCGGCCGACAGCTCGACCAGACTGCCTTGTGCCTGCCGACAAATAAACTCAGGCTCTCCTGCGGCCAGTATGCGTCCGTCATACATCAAGGAAAGCCGATGGAAACGAGCCGCTTCATCCATATACGCCGTAGAAACCAAGGCCGTAACGCCCTGTTCGCGTAGCAGTTCGGCGAGAATGGCCCAGAAATCGCCGCGGGAAACCGGATCAACGCCGGTTGTGGGTTCATCAAGGACGACCAGCTCAGGTCCATGAATCAGTGTACAAACCAGCCCCAGTTTTTGCTTCATGCCGCCGGAGAGGTTTTTCATCAGCCGGTCGCGAAACTTGTCCAGCCGGGTTATTTTGAGTAGCTTCTGTTTGCGTTCGGCAAGCTGGGCGGGCGTTACCTGACGCAGTTGCGCAAAGAAATCGATATTTTCCTCGATCGACAAGTCGCCGTAGAGATTGAGGCCCAGTCCCTGCGGCATGAAACCCAACCGACCCTTTATGCGCTCTGCGGACGACTCGGAATCAACCTTGATACCGAACACTTCCAGCTCGCCTTGTTCAAAGGACAGCACGCCGGCAATCGCCTTCATCAAACTGCTCTTGCCGGAACCGTCCGGCCCGATCAGCCCGTAAATTTCGCCGCGCTCAACACTCAGGTCAACGCCTTTTACGGCGGCCTGTTTTTTATAGCTTTTGCAGAACCCCTGTATTTTGATAACAGGTTGTTCGTTTACCAGCGGGGTTTCGCCCATGGCGCGTTCTCCTGCCAACGAATCACCGCGTCGGCGGGTAGTCCGGGAGTCAATCGGTGATCCGGATTTTCATCCAGATAGAGTTTGACGGCATAGACCAGCTTGATTCGCTCATCGGCTGTCTGGACTTCTTTAGGCGTGAATTCCGCCTGGGAGGCAATATAACGGAGCGTCGCCGGAAAAGGTTTATCCGGAAATGCGTCAGTATAAATCCGGGCAGGCAGTCCTAAGCGAACCTTGCCGATTTCTATTTCCGGCACATAGACTTTCAAATACAGACGATCCAGATCGACGATGTCGAATAGCGGACTGCCTGCCGCCACCACTTCACCGGCATCGACGACACGGGTAGTAATCATGCCGGTCGCAGGCGCTCGAATGACAAGATCGTCCAGCATGCTTTGCGCCTCGGCCAGCGCTGCTTCGGCCTGCGTTACCTGAGCCGCCAGCGCCGCGACTTCGTCCTCCCTGGCTTTAACTTGGTCCCAATCCAGCCCCGCTTCCGCCAACAGTTTTTCGGCCTGAACAACCGCAGCTTGAGCCGTGGTGCGCTGCGCATGCGCCACCTTCCAGCTTAGCTCGGCCTGTTCGCTGCGCTGTTTGTCTACCGTTTGTCTTTTTAACAGTTCGCCAAACCGCTCGGCATCCTTGCGAGTCTGTTCTTCAGTGGCATTGGCGGAAGCTTGGGACGCATTGGCATGGCTAACCCCGGCTTTAGCCGTTTCTACCTTTAACGGGACATTTTTCTTGAAAATTGCCAGCGATGTCTGCGCGGCCGTGAGCTTTGCTTTAATGGCATCCACCGCCGATTTGGCCTGATCTAATCGGGCGCGGGTCTGGACATCATCCAGTTTGACCAGAATTTGGCTTTTTTCAACCGGGTCGCCTTCCCTGGACAGCAATTCAGTGACGCGTCCCGGCCATTTACCGGCCACGGTGTAATGATCGCCCTCGATGCGGCCGTTAGCCTGAACCAGTCCTTCGGGAAAAGGCGGCTCACGCCACGCCAGCCACCAGACGACCAGTGCAATGAGAAAACCGCTGATGAGCAGCGCGATAACAGTCAATATTCCGGTTTTATTTTCCATATTCGATGCAGGGAACCCAGTGTTATAAAATGCCTAACGCGCGCCGCAAATGTAGTGTCGCCAGTGTGGAATCATAATTCGCATTATTAAAATTATCGTGCATCGTCTTGCGCAAATCTTCCGCTTTAAGCAAGTCGGTATTGGTGGACAAGCCCTGCTGGTAGCGGTCGGTGGTGACTTTTAAGTTCTCATCGGCTTGCGCGATGGCTTGCTGAGTCACGGCGATGCGTTTTTGCGTTTCTTGAATATCCAGCCAGGCTTGGCGCACCTGCAAGCCGATCATACTGGATAAGTCGTCGCGTTGCTCTTTTAAGGCAATCGCTTGACGGGTAATCGCATCGCTACGATGACCGGAGCTGCCGTCGAATAGCTTCCAATCCACGCCGACATTGGCCATCCACATGCCTTCAAAGGCCTGATAGCGGTTTTCCTGGTATTGATAGCCGCCATTGACGGCGACCTGCGGCAACAGTCCGGCTTTTACGCTCTGCGCCTGTTGCTCTAGTGACTCTATTTGCTGCGCCAGCGTGACCAATTCGGGCCGCTGTTTTAACGCATTGCCGCTCAGGTCGTTTAATGTGCCTTGCGGGGTTTCAGGGAATTGGTGAGCCAGCTTAACCTCATCGGCAAGATTCCGGTCCAGTAACCGGTTATAGTGCGCCTTGGCAATGTCCAGCTGATTATTTGCCTGCACGACCAGCTGCCGGGCATTGGCCAGCTCCACATTGGCAGCCAATACGTCGTTGCGCGCGACCATGCCTTGATCGAACAGGTTATTCACATCCTTCATGTGCAGGTCGAGAGTATCGACATGGCTTTGCGCAACCTGCAAGGCGCTATCCATGCGCAATACCGTGATATAGGCTTCCGCCACCTGCATTTTTATATTCAATACCGAGGTGGTTTCATTGGATTGAACGGCCTGTAATGAGGCTTCGGCGGCATCGATGTTATGGCTGATACGTCCGCTGGTGAAAATCGGCACCGAGGCAATCGCCTGGGCTTTGACGCTTCCGGCCTGAGCGGTGTTGAACTGGGCCGATTGCCCCGCTATCTGGGCTTTTGCCGCCGGTGTTTCACTAAACTGGGTGTAACCGCTGCTTACGTTAAGATCGGGCAAGCGCTGCCCTTGGGCAGATTGCAATTGCTGTTCGGAGGCGCTGGTATCGGCTTTCGCGGACTTGATCTGGTGGTTGTTATTAATGGCGCTGTTCCAGGCGTCTTCCAGCGTTTCCGCCGAAGCCCCCGTTGCAGTCAGAACCAGTAACAGTCCGATTAAATGATTTTTAGGACTTGGCATGGAGCATACCCCGCATGTAAAAAGCAATGACTTGTGAGACCAGGCGTTTTTTTTCGTCGGCGGAAGGCCGCAGCGTTTTCGACAACAGGCAGCGCAAATGCAGATCGCCTTTCAGCATGCTGAAAAACGCATCCGCCGCAAATACAGGGTCTTCAATGTGATAGCTGCCGTCGGCATTCAGTTGCCGGAAATAGCTCTCCAGCTGCGTCAATACGGCTTGCGGACCGCTCTGATAAAACAATTGGCCCAGTTCCGGGAAGTCCGGGCTTTCCGCCACCACCAGCCGGTAAATGGCCAGCGCATCTTCGGCATAAATCAAATCCACTGCGGAGGTCGCGATTTGGGTCAGATTGTTTTCCACGCCATCCGACTCGATAGTCAGCTGGGTCATGGTTTGCAATAAGGACCCGCAAAGATCGGAAATGACTGCTGCGAGCAGGGCGTTTTTGCTGTCGAAATGGTTGTACAGCGTCGCCTTGGAAACCGGCGCGGCCTGGGCGATTTTTTCCATGCTGACGTTGCGGTAGCCGTGCGCCAGAAACATGCGGGTTGCACCGCTAAGAATGGCTTGGCGTTTGGGGTCGGTGGGTTCTGAAGTCATTTATTTGTTAAATTTTAAGAGTGATGCGATTTATAGTCAGAAAAAATCACCACGAAGACACGAAGGGCACGAAGTTATTGGGCATTCCTTGATGGTTACAATCTTCAGTCATTTTGAAATGATATTATTCCCAGTTTCAATATGACGGCTATTAGGGAAAGCTAATAACCTGACTGAAATTTATATGGCAGCAGGAAGTATTCTGTTCTTTAAACCTTCGTGTTCTTCGTGTCTCGGCAACTGCTCCTTGCGTTGCTCTACCTCCTGCATCCATGCAGTCGTTCGTGGTGAATCTATAACTTTTTGCGTAATGCCAAATGATAGTTTAGACTAAACTAAACCGTTTAGTTTATCAAGGTCATTTTATGCTTCGCTTCCGCTCTGTTTTATTGATTGTATTGATAGTCGTTCCTTTAATCGCAGGAACCGGCTATTGGCTGCTGGATCGTCAGCATTATGAGACTACTGACGATGCTTATCTGCAAAGCAATATCGTGCTAATCAGCCCCAGAGTGCAGGGTTATGTGACGCACATAGCCGTCAATGACAACCAGGCCGTCAAGCAAAATGACATTCTGGTAACGATTGATGACCGGGATTATCAGGCCAGGGTTATTCAGGCCGAAGCCAATATCAGCGCGGAAGTAGCCCATATTGAGCGATTGCGGGCAATGAAAACCTCCCAGCACGCGCATATCGAAACCGCCGGTGCCAATATCGTTGCGGTGCAAGCCAGACGAGAGCAAATCCAAAAAGATTTACAGCGCGTTAATAACCTGATCGATCGGGGGTCGGCGGCCAGGCAATCCCTGGATAAAGTTCAATCGGAGTCCAAACAGGCAGCGGCTGAACTCAGAGGCTCCCAAGCCTCAGCCAGCGCCGAACACAATCAACTGGCCACGCTCGACATTGAAATCACCGAAACCGAAGCTCGCTTGGAAAATGCCCAGGCACAATTGACCTTGGCGAAAATCGACCTGGAACATACCCAGGTCAAAGCGCCGGTAGACGGCATCATCGGCAATCGCGGCGTGCAACTCGGGCAACTGGTTCGCCCCGGCGTTGCGTTGGCCTCGTTGGTGCAAAACAGCAAAATCTGGGTGGAGGCGAATTTCAAGGAAACCCAACTGCAACACATACGCTTGGGGCAGCCGGTTACGGTTAAAGTGGACGCCTATCCCGATCTTGAATTGACTGGCAAAGTGGACAGTTTTTCACCGGCCAGCGGTTCCGAATTCAGCATCCTGCCTGAGGAAAACGCCACCGGCAACTTCACCAAAATCGTGCGCCGGGTACCGGTAAAAATAGTCTTTGATTCGCCCGAGAATATCGAGTTGTTAAGGCCGGGCTTGTCGGCTGAAGCCAAAGTAAAAGTACATTAATCCTGTGATGGAAACAGACAAGCAGCAAACAGAAACGCCGCTGACCCTGGGCCAGTGGATCGGTTTTTTCAGCATGGCGGTTGGCGTGTTCATGGCGGTGCTGGACATCCAGGTTGTCGCCAGTTCGCTACAGGAAATACAGGCCGGGCTGTCCGCTACCAAGGATGAGATTGCCTGGGTGCAGACCTCTTACCTGATTGCTGAAGTCATTATTATTCCGTTGTCCGGCTGGCTGGGCCGGGTTTTCTCGACCCGCTATTTATATGTTATCTCGGCAGGCGGATTTACCTTGGCCAGCCTGCTTTGCGCATTCGCCTGGAATCTGCCGTCGATGATCGTGTTCCGCTGCTTGCAGGGCTTTCTTGGCGGCGCGATGATTCCGATGACTTTTACCGTGATCTTCATTCTATTTCCCCCGCGTTTGCAACCGGCCATGACCATCGTGCTCGGTTTGATCGTAACCATGGCGCCGACTATCGGCCCGGTGCTCGGCGGTTTTCTTACCGAAACCTACAACTGGCAATTGCTGTTTTTGATCAACATCATCCCCGGCATCATAGTCTGCATGATGGTGTGGAAGTATCTTGATATTGATCAGCCCGACTGGGCGCTGTTGCAGAAAATCGACTTTGTCGGCATAGCGCTGATTGCTGTTTTCTTGGGCAGTATGCAATTCGTGCTGGAAGAAGGCGTGCGCAAGCAGTGGTTTGAAGACCATCTGATTGTCGGCTTGACGATTGTTGCCGTCGTTAGCGGCATCGTCATGTTGATTTGGGAGCTGAAAAATCCTCACCCGATTATCGATCTCTACGCATTCCGCAATATCAATTTTGCGGTGGGTTGCGGCTACAGTTTTGTGTTGGGCGTGGGGCTTTATACCATCATTTATTTGACGCCCATTTACCTGTCCAGCGTTAAAGGCCTTAACAGCCTGCAAATCGGCTACTACTTAATGGTTGTCGGGGTTTTTCAATTGCTCTCGGCGTTTATAGCCGGGCCGTTGGAGAAAAAAATGGATTTGCGCTGGATGCTGTGCCTGGGCTTTGGCTTGTTTGCGTTGGGTTCATGGATGAATGGCGGATTAACCGCCGAATCCGGATATTGGGAGTTTTTCTGGCCGCAGGCTATTCGGGGCGGCGCATTAATGCTGTGTTTTCTGCCCATCAACACCCTGGCCTTAGGCCTGTTGCCGGTGGAAGAAATCAAGAATGCCAGCGGACTTTATAACCTGATGCGTAATTTGGGCGGTGCGATAGGACTTGCGGTTGCCAACACGCAAATGATTTATTTAACCAAAGCCCATTATGCGAGGTTGCGAGACTCGGTTACCGCAACCAGTTATCAGGCGCAGGAAATGCTGGAAGGATTAACCGCATCGATGCAGCAAATGAATTTACCTGATCCTGACTTGGCCGCGTTAAAACAAATCACCGGGCTTGCCTTGCGGGAAGCGGAAGTGATGACCTTTAATAACCTGTTTCAGGTTATCGCCGTTATTTTCCTGGTTTCGCTTGCTGTTGCGCCCTTTCTAAAGAAGGTGGATGGCGAAAAGGCGGCTATGATTCACGAATGAAGCTGTCTCAGCGTAGGGCGCGCAGTGCGCGCCTTCTTCGTGGCGAGTGATTGAAGCTTGATCCTCTCTGGCGCCGCGGCGCGCCCCACACAAAGTAACGCTTACGAAAACTTCTACCGGCTATCTACAGATTACCTTTTTATCGGACAATCCTGCTGTAATTAAGGTTAACTCATTGTCGTTGATGATAATTTAAGCTTACACGGTATTACCAAGCCGGTGCATTTGGTGGTAGATTGTTTTTATTGCGGAATGAGTATGGTCGCCATGAACAACACCCGCGGCGGCTATCAAACGATCTGATTTTGGCGTAGACAACTATGCGCCGACCCTCGCTGATGCAGTCAACATCGTGCTTCAAGTTGAAACGATCAAAGACTGATCGGCCTTGTTTGTTAATGCAGCTCAGAGGAAAAAACCATGAAACTCTATTACAGCAAAGGCGCTTGTTCGCTATCTCCCCATATCGTCGCTTGCGAAGCGGAACTGCCGATTGAATTGATTGAAGTCGATTTGCAAATCAAGCGTACCGGAGCTGGCGAAGATTTCCGGTTGATAAATCCTAACGGTTACGTGCCGGTGCTGATCCTTGACGACGGCAACAAGCTGATGGAAGGTCCCGCTATTGTGCAGTATCTTGCCGATCAGGCGCCGGATAAAGAATTAGCCCCACCGGCAGGTACATTCGAGCGTTATCAGCTGCAACAGTGGTTGAATTTTATTTCAACCGAGATTCATAAAGGAGGGTTTGCGCCTTTGTTTAATTCCGCCACGCCTGAGGTCGCTAAAAAGATGGCGATTGCGACATTGGCTTCGCGTCTGGAAACCGTCGCAGAGCATCTTTCGAACCGGGCATTTTTGCTCGGCGAGCATTTTACCGTGGCCGATGCCTATTTGTTTGTCATGCTGGGCTGGGGCGCTTATGTCGATGTTGATATTTCCCGTTGGCCTGTGCTGACGGACTATGCCGCTAAAATTTCCGCGCGTCCCGCTGTGCAAAAAGCGATGAAGGAAGAAGGGCTTGTTTGAATTTCGCTAGTTTCCACGCTCCAGCTCTCGTCGTTATACACAAGTCTACGGGAAGACCGTCATTCCGGCAGGGATTGCCGGAAACCAGATTACACGGACGTATTTAAGGTCGCCATCCATGGCACTGTATACCCGCTTCCCGGCGGGTATGACGAGTTACGTGGATACTTGCGGTATAAAGATCAGAGCTCCAACTTGGGAATTCGGTTTCCTGTTTCGCGAAGCTGGGGCTTCGCTTTTAAGGTTCCCAATCTGGAGATTGGGAACCAGCGCTAACCTGTTCCAGTCAAGCGTCGTATTTGTTTGTGCGTCATGCCCTGTTGTCTTATACTCGGTCCAATCAAAACAGTTAGGCCGTATTATTGGCATTGAACTTTAGGGGGCAATTTATGAATACCGCCAACATGAGTAGCAAGGAAATTATCAAAGATTTGCTTTTGCGGTTACCGGACGAAGTTTCTTTACATCAGATTGCGCAAGAAATTGAATTTATTGCGGCTGTACGGCAAGGAATGGCGGAGCTTGATCGCGGAGACAGCGTCACAATTGAGCAACTAGAAAAAGAACTGCCATCATGGATTATGAGGTAACGCTGTCATTGTCAGCCCGCCGCGATCTTGAAGATGTCGTGCGATATATCTCAGCTGATGCGCCGGAGCGCGCAATCGAGTTCGGTCGGTTTCTTATTTCCAGCGTTAAATCGCTCGGGCAGTTTCCAGAAAAGGGAAGAGTCGTGCCTGAGTTTGGAAATCCCGTTATCCGAGAGATTGTTGCTCGTTCGTATCGAGTGATTTATCGCATAAATCATGAAAGTCGCAAAATCGAAGTTATCCGTTTCTGGCATGGAAAGCGGGATATGTCTGATTTTCATGTCTAACAAATCATTCAACAAGGAGTGGCGCGATAAAGCCGTGCCAGCCGGTTCTCTCTCCAGCTTGAGAATTCAGTTTTGGAAGCTCCAGCTTCCTGTTCGCAAAGTACAGCTGATTCAGGGTATCGGGACTCCGTGATACACAAGTTCCATACAAGCACTTGCTGAGCTTTTCATTAGGCATTCATAAATATACAGAAGGTAAAAAATGAAGTTTTTATTACATTCACAGGATATAAAAATGGGAAACGAGGATGAGTGGAATCTGGTAATTTCAGATGATAAATCTGCAGCTCATATTCACCACTGGTGGTCACATAGAGATAGGAGTGTTTTCAAATTTAAAACAGCTGATGAAGACATACCTTTAAAAGATTTTAAATTGGATCGACCTAAATTATATCAAAAGGCTATAGATATTTTGAATCAAGAAGGCTTATCGGCGTTAATAGCTGAGTAGCAAGTTAATAAGGACATAGCGCAATGAGCAACCAGAATACATGTTTGATCTTTGCCCACCGCGGCGCAAACAGGGAAGCAGCCGATGACTGCATGGATGCAGGAGGTAGGGCAATGCATGGAGCAATTGCCGAAAACACCCGAGCCGCCTTCAATAAAGCGCTGCAACACCCGATTGACGGTATTGAAACGGATGTGCAGCTGAGTCTGGATGAGGTGCCGGTGCTTTGGCATGACTGGGAGCTGGATAAGCTGGGGCATTCGGGAAAATGCATCGACGATTTTAACTTCGCGCAGCTTGAACAAATGGATTTTGCGGGATACAGCTCGCCCGATGCGGCGCCGGAAGGCGCGTTGAGTTTTAAGGAGTTTATCGCCACTTATCGGGGGCGTTGCGGCCTGGATATTGAGCTTAAAAGCCGCGACGGGGAAGCGCAGCAACGGCTGGAAAGCAAGATACTGCAAATGCTGGCTATCATCGGCACATCGGCCGCCGATGGCGTGTTTATTTCCTCATACAGTCTGCCCGGCCTGATTTTTGCTCATCAACACTCACCGGATTTGCCGCTTTACTATCTGCTGTCCGGCCATCACACTCAAGCTGATATTGAGCAGTTCCTGAAAGATTACAGCTTTCTTGCCGGTTTTTGCCTGCCCATCGACATCCATAACGAGTCCATAGCCAAGCTTTTACGTGACCACGACAAAGGTGTTGGGGTTTATACCTGCAACAGTGAGCAGGAGATTCAAAAGGCGCTGGATCTGAAGGCCAATATCCTGATTACCGATTACCCGCAACTGGCATTGCAGCTGCGCGATTCGTGAAACGGGATTTTGTCCAACTGGCCGATCAGCATTTTGATGTGCTGATTTGCGGGGGCGGCATTTACGGCGCCTGGACGGCGTATGATGCCGCTTTGCGAGGTCTCAAAGTCGCGATCGTCGATCAGGGCGACTGGGCCTCGGGAACCTCATCCGCTTCCACTAAACTGATACACGGCGGCCTGCGCTATCTGGAGTCGCTGGATTTCAAGCTGGTTAAAAAAGCCTTGCGTGAACGCGAGATGTTGAAGAAAGTCGCTCCGCATCGCGTCTGGTCGTTGCGTTTTGGCATTCCGGTTTTTAAGGACAGTCGACTAAATAGTATTCGCCTTAAAGTCGGATTGATGCTTTATGATTTTCTGGCCGGAACGCTTGGCTCCGACCAAGTTCATCGTCATTTCAGTCGGGCTGCATTCGCGGAGCGTTTTCCCTGTCTCAATCCGGCATTACTAACATGCGGTTTTACTTATACCGACGCGCAGACCGACGATGCCCGCTTGGTTCTGGAATTGATCGATGGTGCGTTATCGGCTGGAGCGGTATGTGTGAATTACTGCAAAGTGACCGGTTTTATTGAAGATAAAGGGCAAGTCTGCGGCGCTAAAGTTCAAGACAAGGTCGACAGCAAAACAGCAGTCGTTTACGCCCGACAAATCGTTAATGCAATCGGTCAATGGACGGCTGAAAGCGGTTGCCGATTAACCAAAGGCGTTCATTTAATCCTGCCCAAGGCGCTGGGCAATGAGGCGCTGTTGCTGACCGCGAAAGCGGACGGGCGGGTGTTCTTCATGATTCCGTGGTACGGGCTGACGCTGCTGGGCACCACCGATACCGATTATAGCGGCGATGTCGACCAGGTTTGCGTCGAAGCGGATGAAGTCGATTATCTGCTGACCGAGGCCAATCGTGTGCTTAATGTAAATTGGACAGAGGCCGACATTATCGGGCGTTATGCAGGACTGCGCGTTTTAAAACAGAGTCCAAAAACTACGCCGTCTGCGATCAGTCGCGACTGGGAGCTGAAAGTCGCTGATAACGGCCTCTTGACCTCCATCGGCGGAAAAATCACTTCGGCGCGGGAAGACGCAGCTCAAATAGTCAATATGCTTTGTGAGAACTTAGGTATCAGTGAACCTTGCAAAACTAACGGCAGACCGTTTCCGTGGCTACCTGATCAGGATTATCGGCTGTGGTCGAAGGCGGCTTTGGCCGAAGCCGTAACACTGGGCATAGACAAAGAAAGCGCCCAATGGCTGATACGGCGACATGCAAAACGCGTGTCGATGATTTTTCAATTAATCGAACAGGATGCTGCGTTGGCAAGGCGAATAACACCGACGCTACCTTTTATTCTCGCCGATTTGGTGTTTTGTGCCGGTAATGAAATGGTCGTTCATTTGGAAGATTTGCTCAGACGGCGGATTCCCTTGTTAATCCTGGCAAAAATGACGCAGTCCGAATTACGGTCTCTCGCCGAAATGACTGCAACAACGCTGGGCTGGGATGAGGTCACTTTAAATAACGAATTTGTGATGTACATCAAAAAAATATGAACTGCGAACAATCCGGTTCGATGCTTTTTTGAGTCCCCAGGCGACGGTGATAATGATTCATTGGAAGAGGATTCAGTGGTATTTTTACGGTGCTTTATTTTTCTTTAAAGGCTATTATTGCGACTTCTTATAATTAAAAGAATAATAAATGATCTCCCCAAAGGCTTCTTTCTTGGTATTAACGTGCGGTTTTAACGAAAGATACTAGAAATGAAACGCATCTTGCCTGTCTTTTTTATCTTTTCTGTATTTATTACCGGAAGTTACTGGTCTGCCTATTCCAATGTAGGGTCGACTATCTATTTTTATAATCCGGAAACAAACATCAATAATTTTGCCACGTTAAAAACAGCTTTTGATACGTATTTGGTGAGCCATGGCGGTTATTATTTCCAGCCTTTTGATAGCAGGGAAAATTTTGAAGCGGTAATCAAGGAAAAAAAAGGCGATATTTATTTATTATCCAGTTGGCATTTAAAGGCATTACAGCAGAAAAATGTGCCGTTGAAAATTGCCTTGGTC